>Ga0208980_10001919_pt1 | contig 12603 bp, 12 predicted proteins | sample WetSurMetagenome_3_FD_187993 | JGI IMG/M metagenome (GOLD analysis project Ga0208980, IMG submission 187993) | Wetland microbial communities from Twitchell Island in the Sacramento Delta, sample from surface sediment Aug2011 Site A1 Bulk (version 2) | ecosystem: Environmental > Aquatic > Marine...
GTCTTGCTACTTTCATTTTTAGGTTACTTATCTTACAATATTTACCAAAGAATGCAGGTAGGTGAAGTATCCTCAAAACTCCAGGAAAAATCCATCGCCGTTCTACCGTTTAAGAATCTGGGTAAGAGCATTGAAAATCAGGTTTTTATTGATGGAATGATGGAAGAAATCTTGATCAACCTAAGCAAAATTCATAATTTGAAGGTAGTTTCACGAACGTCTGTTGAACAATTCATGGAAACATCATTGACTGCTTCTGAGATTGCTGATAAGATAGATGTGAACTATATTGTTGAAGGTAGCGGACAAAAAAATGGTAATGTATTCCTTCTGAGGGTGCAACTAATAGAAGCTTCAACTGACAGGCATATCTGGGCAGAATCATACGAACAAGAGATACGGGAGGCCCAAAATATATTTACTGTTCAGAGCAAGATTGCACAGAAAATCGCCAGAGAATTGAAGATAAATGTAACACCAGAAGAGATCCAACTCATCGAAGAAATACCTACAAAAAATCTCGCAGCGTATGATTTCTTGCTAAGAGGAAATGCAGAATTAGTAAAATATTGGTCCAATACTATTGACATTTATAATAGACGTGCCCTTGATAGGGCGGAAGAGCTATATAGGAAATCAATAATCAGTGATTCAACTTATCCAGATGCCTATTTAGGCTTAGCTCAGGTCTACCTATCAAAGCATGGGAATGATTCATTTTTATCTGTGATCTACCTTGACTCCATGTTAATTTTCATAGATCTTGCCCTCAAATATGATAATCACTTTGCTGGGGCTCATATTTCACGAGGATTTTATTTTTATTATACCGGGCAAGGAAAGTTGTCCATCAAAGAATTTGAACAAGCAATAAAAAATTATCCGACCGATGCTCAAGGATATAAATCACTATCATATTTGTATACAGGAGATAAATACTGTTCTGATTATATTAAAGCCTTAGATTATCAATATAAAGCTTTAAGTATTCTGACAGGAGTAGATCGTTCAGCTGTTATGCGAGATATTGCATTAGGAAGTTTCGCCCCTCTATATTTACTAGATATTGCAAAAAAATATATTCAGGAGGCTTTTAAGCTAGATGATAACATCGATTTTTACAATCAATACTTGGCGGAATTAGAAATTTTATCAGAAAACAATGAAAAGGCTCAAGAATTAGTTAGACAAAATTATGTAAGAGATTCAAATAAAGTTGACAATATTCTTTGGTTGGGATATACGTATTACCTGACTCGTCATTATAAGGAATCATTATATTGTCTTAGGAAAATTGAAAAAAGTTTAGAAACTTCATCACCCTTTAACTATAGTTCTTTTTCTGACTTTTCTTTTACTAAGATTGCATATATCTACTGGATAAATGGGTATAAAAAAGACGCAGAGAGATGGTTTGACAGACAAAAGAAATTTTGTGAAGTATCAATAAAATATGGTAGAGTAAATGGAATTAACGGAGATGACTATTATGAACTTTCAGCTTTATATGCCTTCAAAGGAGAGAAGAAAAAAGCATATGTGAATTTACATGAATATGCCAAAATCAAAATTTGTACATGGAATAAACTTTTAGACTTAAAATCTAATCCATTATTTGACAACATTAGGAGCGAACCGGAGTTTCAGAAGATCATAAAAGATTTGGAAGTCAAATATCAGTCTGAGCACGAGAGGGTGAGAAAGTGGCTGGAAGAGCAGGGGTAATTATAGATTTGTTATAATCAGGTAAATAGGTGTTCGGGTTGCTCTCTTTATGTTACATAATCCGAATACAAAGGCTGTAGGTATACAACATAAATCGCAACCCTTACCATGGATTAATGATCACCTGCTGCAGCCAATTTGATACGGCAATCGTGGGTTTGCATGAAGCAATATTTAATCAGGAATCAATTGATTTTAATGGCCTGATTGAACCTGCAGAAGAATATTCTGCAGAATACATATATTTAATAATTGCACGTTTCATTACACAGCAAGGCCAGGGCCCTACCGGGTTATTGCATAAGCCTTGCTTTAGTCATTAAATAACCCCACTTCAATTGCCGAAAATTGTCTGCTACTCGCGACGGCGAGCCTGAGACTGAATTTGATTTATGGTATTTGGGATGCCATTTGTAAGACAAATGATATTTGGTCTTTAAGGTATTGATTATAATAGATAGGCTCCTAAAATAAATTTGACATTGAGTTTATTCTTTTATAAATTAGCTCTTTACAGAAATAAAACCATTAATCTTATGAAAACAATTCGTCTTCTAGCAGCAAGTCTTTTCTTACTCAATGGAGTTTTGCATCTCTATAGTGTAATTACCAAAGGAACTTCTGATCAATACTTTGTTCCAGCACTAGCATTTGGCATAATTTACTGTACAATAGGTACATTGTTATTATTAAAAAAGAGATATGCAATCTGGTTGGGTATTATTTTGCCCATTATTCCATTATTAATGGCAATTTTCACAGTTGATTTTAAAACATTGGATACTTTCTCAATATCAATCCTTGTCCTTGATATACTAGGATTATTAAGCTGCTTGATATTGTTGTTAAATAAGAATAAAGTATAACGCTAACTATCTAGTATAGAAAAATATAGTTAAGAGACTGCCTAAATATGTATAATACTGACTGTATTCCCTCCATGATTCTATTATTAGGTCATTATTTAATTCTTGTCATCTCACCAATAGATTGCTTCTTGCCATCCAATTTAATGTATCCAGCAAACTTATCAGGCGAAATGACCTCCATGGTATACCTTTCCTGTTTTTCTTCTTTACCTAAAATGTAGACTCTATCTACCGTCATTTCATTTGGGGTAATAAATTTTTGATAAAAAACCTTATAATTCTCTCTGTTTTCAATAGAAAATACAACCCATGTATCTGAATTTACATCGAAACCCCACAAATCTTTTATATTATAATATGCTCTCCCTTTCGCTGAAAAGGTGTAGGATAACTCATAACCATTTCCAAAAGGTTTGCAATCCCAGATTATTACAGTATCCTTTCCAATTTCACGTTTAAACTTGCCAACAAACTGTTTAATTAGTTCAACTTGATTGAGCTTTGTTTTAGTGGTTTGTCCCTGTGCCTTTGTCGGGCAATTAAAGAGGATCAGACCAACTGCCATTGCTAATAAGTACTTTTTCATAAGTCAAAATATTAATAAAACAAAATCTATTAGATTACTCTTTTCTATCAAGTTCAACCAAAAAATAATCTAAGTCAAGCATATTCTTAGTTCAAAACAAATGATTTGCAACTATCTTAATTTAGAGACTTTTCATTTTATAAAATCTGTAATGAAAAATGCTCTGAATTAATTAGTCTCAGAGCATTTAGTAGGTTTAATAATTGAACATATGATTTAAAAACTATTACTTCTTCTTTGTATATTTATAATCCCTAACTTTTACACCATCTTTTGTGAATTTGGTTAACGTAAAACTATCAGGAGTCTCAAAAGTGAGTTCATATTTATTCATTATTGTACTTTGATCGAAGTTTTGCATAAAAGTAGTGGACAACTTTTTCTCTGAATTAAACTTCCCGATCCACGTTAAGCATCCGCCATCATTGTAAAGCTGAAAGCTCCTGAATGTGCCCTCTTCAGGTATATATGTACTACTCTCCATACGAATAGGAATTTTCTTTCCTTTAGCAATAAGGTATACGTTATTTGTATATGATTTCCCATATAGTTGGCAATCCCAAACTTCAGTAGTATCTACACTAACAGTGTGCTGCCAGGATCCAACGAACTGAAGCATTAGTTTCTGTTGGTCAAGCTTTGCATTAGCATTTTGCGCATATATCCCAGTTGTGGAGAATAGTAGGAACAATGCTGTCGCAGTTGTCAAATAAAGTTTTTTCATAAGTGAAAATTTAATTTAAACTTGCTCAGATTTAATTATTTGCATAGGCAAGTTACATCATTATAAGTCTGAAGTCAAATATTTCTTTAGTTCAAACCAGCCTGTTTCAATAATTGTCCCACCATTTATTGAAAAGGCTTAAATCATCCTTTTATATCGATTATTGTAGTTAATAGTTGAACACTCCTTAAAAGTACTGTACGTGACCATGTACGTTGGGCCTACAAGACATTATCTCCTATTGCCTGGCACTCTAGTATCAACTCAGTATCAGAAGTGTTTTCAGGCACTACGTATTCCTGACGTACAAACTTAGCTGAGAGTTTATCATAATGCTTCAAAGCATTATCTAAGTTCCGAAAGGAACCGCTGCCATCAAAGAGAAATTGATCGTTGCTTGATATTATTTCTGATTCTTCAAAATCAACCCCAAATGCCTTATGTGGACGCATTATATATATCCTACGCACCTCATATCCATCCGGGTCTGAGGAAGGACCTAATTGAAATAGTGCAATTTTATCAGTGCGTTTGAGTAATCTATAATCAAGACCATTCTTCCTGAATTGTGTTTTCAGTGTTTTCATAGTTTTATATTTAATTGTTGTGGAATTATTCCGGACTAAACAGAGCCACTTATCCGGTTTGAACTAACAAGAACTGTGTTGTACTTTTGTATACGAATAGATCAACAGTAAGGTTGCATAAAATCCTAGAAAACAATCCATTAAATATATAATTCTAATTGGAGTAAGTTTTGCTTCATTAAACCTAAATATCAATTATCCAATTCAGCGATTGGAGAATTTTGGAACGATAAAATAAAGTTGTTTTAAAAACGATTAAGGTTTAATTTTGATATAGATCCAGGCACAGCATTGCGTAATGTATAAAATCATTTATCTCCATGGCAAGCCTTATCCCAGGATACGAATATGATATCTTCATTAGCTATCGTCAAAAAGACAACAAACATGATGGCTGGGTTACTGAGTTTGTAAATAATCTGAAGGGAGAGCTTGAGTCAACTTTCAAGGAAGAAATAAGTGTTTATTTCGACATCAACCCTCATGATGGCCTATTGGAGACACATGATGTGGATGACTCGTTAAAAGATAAACTTAAATGTCTCGTATTTATTCCGATCATTTCAAGAACTTACTGTGATCAGAAATCTTTTGCATGGGAACATGAGTTTAAGGCTTTTGTGGAAAAGGCTTCCAAGGATCAATTCGGATTAAAAATAAGACTTCCTAATGGAAATGTTGCGAACAGAGTACTTCCAATAAGGATCCACGATTTAGAGAACACTGACATCAAACTATGTGAATCTGTGTTAGGAGGAGTAGTTCGTGGTATTGAATTTATTTATAAGTCAGCAGGAGTAAATAGACCATTAACTCCATCTGATTATCCTGAAAAAAACCAATACAAAACCTTCTACCGGGATCAGATTAATAAAGTTGCCAATGCGATAAAAGAGAATATCAGCGGCTTGAAAGGAGAGCCGCTGGAATATGAAAGTGAGCCAAAGGAAATTATTGCAACTATTAAAAACTCAAGCATAAAGGAAAAATCAATTAAAGTTACCGCAGGTTTAAAAAAAAAGGTACTGCTGGTTTCCTGGGTTCTATTTGCTGCAGCAGTCATTGTTGTGGCATTAATCCTTACAAATGTAATCGAGGGTGGAAAGGCTTCAAGGGCTGAGGGAATAAAATCTCTTGTTGTTCTTCCTTTTGAAAACTACACTGGTGATGAGCATCTGGATTATGTGGCTGATGGTATGCACGCTTCACTAATCGGGGATATGGGGAAACTAGGTGCACTACGAGTTATCGGTAAGACTTCTTCCAGTGTCTTTAAAAATACTGGCAAATCAGCACCCGATATTGCCAGAGAATTGCATGTTGATGCACTGGTGGAGCCCACCCTGACATCTTATGGCGACAGTGTTTGCATACAGATCAGGGTAATCACTCCATTTCCCAATGAGAAACAACTCTGGGTTGCCGATTACAGAGAGGACAAAAGAAAAATCGTGAGCCTTTATAGCAGGATAGCAAAACAAATTGCTGATGAATTAATGATAGAGTTAACGCCTGAAGAGGAACGTTTACTTGCAAAATCAGGAATTGTCGACAGAGATGCCTATGACGAATACCTGAAAGGTCTTTATTATCTGGAGGATGTTGACAAGGAATCGTTGATGAAAGCTGTGGGATATTTGAACCGTGCTGTGGAAAAGGACTCTAGCTGGGCCCCTCTCTATACGGGCCTCACTCTGGTCTGGGCGTCAATCGCTCAAATGGGTTTTGAATCACCGCAAATTGCCGGACCGAAGATCTTTGAAAACCTGAATAAAGCACTTGAACTGGATCCGGATAATTCTGATTCTAGGTTTATTAGTGGAGAGATGGCTTTCTTGGCAGAGTGGGACTGGGAAAAGAGTGAAAAGGAGTTATTGAAAGCCCTGGCTATTAATCCCAGCAATGCCATAGCAAGGGTCATATATGCACAGTTGTTAAGCAGCCTTCAGCGGCCTGGTGAAGCACTAATGCAGGCCAACATAGCGATCGACCTCGATCCAAAGAATCCTATGTTACAGATACAATATGCAGCAGCGTTATTATGTCTTGGTGATTGTGAAAATGCCCTGATTCAGGCAGAAAAGGTAACGGCTGATGATCCGGGGCACTATCTTGCCAATAATCTTATTGAATCGGCAGCTTTTCGCTGCGGGAAATATGATAAGGTAATTGAAGCCGCTAAATTTATCATGCCCGCCAGAGGAATTTCCTATGAAAAGGTAGAAAAGATTTACAGTGAAAAAGGTTTTATTGCTGCATATGAAGAAGTTTTGCGTCAATCGGAGAAGTTAGCTCAAAATAATTTCTTTATACCCATTGAAATGGCGATCAGATATATGTGGGTGAATCAACCAAATAAAGCCTTGGAATGGATTGAAAAGGGATTTGAAATACACGATCCAAATATGCCTTATATATCGACCAGGATGTATTGCTTTGATCCTTTATTCAGCAATCCAAGGTTCATTGACATTATTACGAAAATGAACCTTCCGCTTCCAAAAACTAACTAATAATTATAAATAAGTAAAGTATTACAACACCTAACACGGACAATGCTAAAACTTATAGGTTTGTCATGCTTTTTGCAAATAAACTCCCCAATTCCCAATATTCACCAATTGCTGTATAATGCAGAACACCAATCAGATATAGCATAGTCACAATTGCAATGAAGGCCATTCCTAGCCCTTTTAAAACACGATCACTTACACAGTAGTACTAACCCTTCAATTTAGTATAGAATGTCGTATATCGTTTTAAAACAGGCAAATACTGCATTGGACATAATTGCACAATAAGCTAACGGCTTATATATCAACATATTAATTATTCAACAGTACAGCCTGGGACTTTGGGACCGGGCTTTTTCATTTCTATTATCCACTAACTATATCAATATGAAAACACAACAGACAACAATCTCTGAAGTAAGCCTCATTTACAGAAGTAAGGTCAAAGCTTCCGACAGACTGCAGGTTAAATGCTCAAGGGATGCATATAAAATCTTCATGGAGAACTGGAATCCGGACATAATCGAATTTGTGGAGGAATTCAAGATCCTTTTGATGAATAGGTCCAACTCTGTCCTTGGTATCCTGGAAATATCAAAGGGAGGAATTTCTGGAACTGTAACTGATGTTCGGTTAATATTCCAGGCTGCAATAAAGGGAAATGCCTCAGGTATCATCTGTGCACATAACCACCCGTCAGGTAACCTTAACCCAAGTGAATCTGATTCCAGGTTGACACAGAAAAAAAAGGATGCTGGTAACCTAATGGATATACAGTTACTTGATCATCTGATCCTTACTACTGATGATAATTACTACAGTTTTGCTGATAATGGACTTCTATAACTACTACCATGAAAATTAGATGTAAAGTATGTGTGGAGTACTTCTTCCCGGATGATGAGACACTGGCACTTATGTCAGATGGATATCTAATGGCAGGTGATGTAAATACTTGTGATGAATGCTGGAATATGCTCAATCAACCACCAGATGATCTTTCAGATATGATTAGTGATGCAGATCCGGGTTTGTGATGTTAGTATGCCCAGGTAGATGAAGATTTGCCTGGGTATTTGACGAACAACAATAAAGATTTGAAAATACTGATCCCAAATTCCCTATAATATGCTTAACTTTAATTCGATCGTGAAGTCAAAAGTTGGGCATAAGTATTATAGTGCAGCTGAATCAATGCGTTATTAGATTTTGCTTATGTGACTGACGCGGCGAGAGCGTAAGTAATGTATAGATTAAGTATGAATTATCCAAAGGTGTACGATAACTACTATTAACAAAGTTTTATGAACGACAATGGTAAACATATATAGGAGCTGTAATGCGTTTGAAAAGTGCTTCGGTCAGGTCCTGTTTTTATTATTAATTTTAATACCAAAAAATAACTATGAATTCAAACATTTCTAAGAAAATTAGATCAAGTTTTGTGACTTTATTACTCATAATTCCATTGATATCATGTAACAACCATAACCATGAATGCTTGATTACTAATGTTAATGTTATTGATATAAAAACAGGGGAAATATTAAAAAATAAAACAATAGCTATTGACAGCAACCGTATCACTGCAATTTATGATAAGGAGGTTTTCGGTTCAGGTTCAACAATTGTCATTGACGGAAAGGGTAAATATCTTATCCCTGGACTTTGGGATATGCATGCTCACTATAAATGGAGCCATGTGGACTTGGATCCATTACTCATTGCCAACGGTATTATAGGAGTAAGAGAAATGTGGGGTGAGATGCCAGCCTTTGTAGAAATACCAAAAAAGATACAGCAGGAAGGGTTGGTATCACCCGATATCTATTTGTCAGGTGATCTTATAGATGGAAATCCGCCTTCCTTTCCAGCAGGAAGTTTAGTAGTTTCAACACCAAATGAAGCTGTTGATGCTGTAAAAAAACAAGTAGATAAAAAATTCGATTTTATTAAAGTTTATAGTTCATTATCTGAAGAATGTTTTTGCGCTATAGCTAAAGAAGCCAGGAAAAGGAATATCACATTCGCCGGTCATATACCCAATAGAGTTTCTATTTACAAATCAATTGAAGCAGGAATGGCCAGTTCTGAACACTTATATGGATTTCTGGAGGGCTGCATATCGCAAGACAATAACGGAAATCCACCTAAATCAATTGAAGAATTTATAAGCAGATTTTCTGAAAATAGGTTTGATTCTCTATGTTCTGTGCTGGCAAAGAGTAGCATGTGGTTATGCCCGACTTTAACAGTTAATAGAGCAATGAGTTATTTAAACGATACAATATTTACAAATGATAATAGAATGGCATATCTTCCGGGATATGTTATTGGCATATGGAATCAGAAAATGAATCCTTATACAAAAGGCCAAATAGATAATTTTGCAAATAGTACACGTGTAAGGTACCTTCTTGAGCTAAGTTTAATAGGAAAAATGAATGCAAAAGGAGTAAAATTTATTGCAGGAACCGATTTCCCCAATCCTTATGTTTTCCCGGGATTTTCTCTGCATGATGAATTGTCACTTATGGTTAAGGGAGGTATGCCGAAACTTGATGCATTAAGGTCTGCAACAATCAATCCTGCATTATTTATGAACAAAAATTCTGATTTTGGTTCAATTGAGGTAGGAAAACTGGCTAGCCTAGTTCTGCTGAATAAGAATCCATTAGAAAATATTGAGAACACAAAAACTATTGAAACTGTTATCGTACGAGGGAAAGTTTATGGCAGGAAAGCATTAGATTTAATGTTAGAACAAGCAAAATCCAATGCCAAATGAATTGCTTTCTAGATCAGAAACCAACACAGCACTACAGCTAACACGGACAATAAAATTAATAGTTTCGTCAGACTTTTTGCATATCAACATTCCAATTCCCAAACTACTCAATAAGCTGTATCATCCAGTATGTTAGATATATATAATCAGCAAGGATACCATTTAAGGCACATTGCAGACGATTTAAGACACTTTCACGTATTCAGTCCAACTATTACCTGGAGTACTTACTTGCTTAAAACGCACATAAACAGGCAATTGGAGTATAGTATTGATTCTGCATTTTGGTGTATATCTATAATATAGACTCATTAATCATAAGATAAGAGATAGGGATTTTGGGGACTGAATATTGAACACCTATTTAAACTAATATCTAAACTATCCTTAGACAATGATAAATCACCATAAATAATTTATGAAATTGAGTTGAAATGTCCCCGGCCCTTTTTAGATTAGAAATACGTTTAGGGATCTTGATTTTAAGATTCGCATGGTCAGACTTTGATGCCCCCGGCTCATCTTATAGGTCGGGGGTTCCTATTTGTAAGCGGTATCACCTGATTGAATATCTCGCTGCATCCTCACTTTGATCCATTTTATTGTTTTGTGAAATTCACAACTGCTTCAATAGGGAATACATCATCCAAACCAGTCTTCTCATTTTGCAGATAAAAGGTTTGATGTATCTGAAGAAGAAGCTTCGATGAAGTCAGATCAAGAACATCAGAAGTAAGATAAAATAATCTTGTTGGATCAAATGGATTCGGCGCAGCTTGTGTGGTTAAAACAGTGCGATTGGGATTCAAACTCCATGTCCCTGAAAGTGTAAAAAGAATCAGGTCGCATGTACAAGTAGAATCTGCTTTTATTTGCAAAGTTCCCTTAAATTCTTCTAAAGTTCCCTTTTCAAAATCATCAGCTTTTATTATTGCTGAATCTTCACGCATACCCATTCCCAGATAGTATTGTGCCATGTGTGAAATCAACGGCTGTCTTCCAGGCATTGAAGTGACTGAAGCGGGTCCTGCTGTCCACGTACCTATTATGCTAGGTGGGGTGGTAGTAGTTTCTTCTTTATTACAGGATGCGATAATAATTCCTGTAATTAATATAAGTGAAACATTCCTTAGATTTAAGAAGATCTTTTTCATAGCAATTTGTTTTAAATTGTATTTAGACTAAATAAACATATAATTATGATTAATGTTCAATTAGAGACTGTTAGCAAATATTAAATAGTTAATTAAATAGTATTAATTAGTTTTATTTGGCTAACAACCGTTGGTATATGCAATGGATTTATAGGAAAATAAGAGACGTGACTCCTACTAATTGAGTTAAGGTTTAAAGTTAGGTGCAATAAACGTGTAATTCCAAAAATATTTTATAAAGCTGTATCGAAATGTCCCCGGAACTTTTTAATTTTGATAATGCACGCAGTTAGCACGGTTTGCAAGCGAGATAAAACCCCCCGCTCAATCAGACAGGTCGGGGGTTCCTTATTATAAGCGTCACTATCATAGTTGATCTGAATGTAAAAGTCTTGAGAGATTTAAATAACTCTATCTCATATTTCATAAGGATTTTCTTGCAGTTCAAATAATAAACTTGACTTTGTTATTTTATTAACAGAAATTTGTTTAAGCAAATGTTCGACAAATTCTAATGTGAATTGATATTCTTGGAATTCACATATACATTATGAGACTAGCCATAATCCAAACTACATTTTAGTTTCTAATCTTTTTTATTAACTAAAAACTTTCAGTTATGAAAACAAAAACATTGTTCATTTTATGTCTTTTAATATGTATTACGACGACTAAGTTGTATGGACAAAGCGACACTCGTTCTTACTCAGTGGAAAAGCAAGTAATTGGATGGTTTCCTGTGTATTGCGATGGTGTCCATGAAGATTTATTAGCAACTTTGGTCGTCCACTACATGTACCACGATAAAGATGGTGTCATTGAATATCAAATCTCACAGTGGAAAGGTGAATTTAAAAGTAGTACGGGGGAAGTTTTCAAATGGATCGAAGCAGATAAATCAGGTGTGAATTATGGCTTTCATGGCAATTTAATAGGCGATAAAGGCTCACATTATATAATCTCTGGCACTATTAACTATTTTGTAAGGCCAGTGGAAGTGACTATTGACAAGGCAGTATGCCTCGAAAAGGTAAAGGAATAACCATTATATATCAAAATCTCTCAATTATGAAGAAGATTATTAATTCCACCAAAAGAACTCTTTGGTTCAAAGCATCTATGGCAATCCTTACATGCTTAATGTTCCTGATTCTCCCTTCATGCCAAAAGAATGACCTTATTCAAGATCCCATGATTAATATGTCAGCTTCTGCATCGTCTACAATAAAACCGAAATTTAAGCAAGAGGTCACTGATGTTGACGGTAACATTTACACCACAGTAAAAATTGGCAAACAATTGTGGATGGCAGAAAACCTAAAAACCACCAAATATAGTGATGGAACTTCTATACCAAATGTAACTGACGATGAAGCATGGACTGCACTTACTACACCAGGATATTGTTGGTACAATAATGAGGCGGCGACATATAAAAACACGTATGGAGCATTATACAATTGGTTTGCGGTAAATGCAGCGAACAATGGTGGTAAAAATTTATGCCCCACTGGCTGGCATGCGGCCACTGATGCTGATTGGCATATCCTAATATTATATTTAGATCCGTTGGCTGTACTATCAGACGAGCCTGCTACAGAAAGCCTTATAGCTGGAGGCAAATTAAAAGAAACCGGAACTATACACTGGCAAGAAC
>Ga0208980_10001921_pt1 | contig 12601 bp, 8 predicted proteins | sample WetSurMetagenome_3_FD_187993 | JGI IMG/M metagenome (GOLD analysis project Ga0208980, IMG submission 187993) | Wetland microbial communities from Twitchell Island in the Sacramento Delta, sample from surface sediment Aug2011 Site A1 Bulk (version 2) | ecosystem: Environmental > Aquatic > Marine...
TCGGTTCTGTTGGAGCCTGCAGACTTTGTGCTGTGAAGAAATTCAAGAATCAGGACGACAGTAAAGGCCGCATTGTAATGTCTTGTATGGAACCTGTTAGCGAAGGGCTTATCATCTCTGTTGAAGATCCTGAAGCAAAAGCATTCCGTTCTGCCGTAATAGAAAGCCTCATGACCAATCATCCTCACGATTGCCCGGTTTGCGATGAAGGAGGAGAATGTCATTTGCAGGATATGACAGTTATGACAGGCCATAATTACAGACGGTTTGATTTCAAAAAGAGAACCTATAATAATCAGAACCTCGGCCCGTTCATCAGCCATGAAATGAACCGGTGCATTCAATGTTACCGTTGTGTAAGGTTTTACAGGGATTATGCCGGTGGCAGGGATTTAAATGTTTTTTCCTCCCATAACCATGTTTATTTTGGCCGTCACAAAGACGGGACCCTTGAAAACGAATTCAGCGGAAATCTTATCGAGGTATGCCCTACCGGTGTCTTTACAGATAAAACCTTAAAGAATCATTTTACACGTAAATGGGATCTATCAAATACACCCTCAATATGTGTACATTGCAGTGTCGGTTGCAATATTATTGTAAGTGAGCGGTATGATTCATTAAGACGTATTATGAGCCGCTATAACGGTGCTGTAAACGGTTATTTTATCTGTGATCGTGGCCGGTTCGGTTATGAATTTGTAAACGATGAAAAACGGATAAGAAAAATCAAAATCCGTGATAAGAAGAATGGCATTCAGAAAGAAGTTGAGAATGAGAAACTTTTTCAACTGATTGATTCAGCATTCTCCGGAAATAAAAAGATCATTGGAATTGGTTCTCCCAGGGCCTCTCTGGAATCCAATTATGCACTGTCTGTTCTTGTCGGTAATGAAAATTTCTATCATGGCATTTCGAAAAAAGAACAGTATCTGACCAAAACAGTTAAGGACTTTTTACAAAAAAGCGGGGTCCATTCTCCTTCATTAAAACAAATTGAAAAGGCCGATGCTGTCATCGTTCTCGGTGAAGATCTGACAAATACAGCACCGATGATAGCCCTGGCAATAAGGCAGTCCATACGTAATATGCCGAACGAAGAAGCTGAGAAAAAAGGTATTCCCCTCTGGAATGACGCTCCCGTCAGAGAACTGTCGCAGGATTCAAAAAGCCCGGTATATATAGCCACACCGCTAAAAGATAGTCTTGACGATATAGCAGAAACGAAACTCAGGGCTTCATATGCCGATATTGCAAACCTGGGTTTCACAATTGCATCAATAATAAATGATAAAGCCCCGGTTCCAAAAAAAATAAACAAGGATATTCAGAAGCTTGCGGGAGAAATTGCAGATTCATTGAAGAAGGTAAAGAATCCCCTTATCATTTCAGGTATAACCTGCGGCGACGAGGAGGTTTTACATGCCGGAATGAATATTGCCACTGCTTTATTGTCAAAAGGAATAAAACCAATGTTCAGTGCAGTTTTACCGGAATGCAACAGCATGGGGCTTGCTTTTATTCCGGGAAAACAATTTGATGATATTGTTATGCCAGCGACCGATGAAGAAATCGATATCCTTATCATACTCGAAAATGATTTATTCAGAAGAGCGAAGAAAGAATCTGTGGATCACCTTTTTAAAAAATGCAGACAGATTATAGTTCTCGATAATCTTGTGAATCCGACCTCATCGCATGCAGATATAATATTGCCGGCTGCAACTTTTGCTGAATCGCAGGGAACACTTATGAATAATGAAGGACGTGCCCAGCGTTTTTATAAAGCTCTTGTAAATAAAGACCAGGTGAAGGAAAGCTGGCGATGGATTGGCGAGCTGATCAGGATCAACAATAAAAATATGTCAATATCATGGAACCGTTTTGACGATATTGTTTCATCATTGGTTAATGAATTGCCGGTATTTTCTAAGATAAAAAATTATATACCTGATGCAGATTTCCGTATGCTGAATGCGAAGATACCCAGGCAGACGATGCGTTACAGTGGCCGGACAGCCATGAATGCACAATCAGCAGTAAGTGAACCAGGGGTTTCGCAGGATCCTGATTCCCCGTTAGCTTTCAGCATGGAGGGCCGCCAGGAAAATCCTCCATCCTCTCTTGTCCCTTTCTACTGGACTCCTGGATGGAATTCTGTCCAGGCTATCTATAATTATCTCGACGAGCCCAATGGATCCATGAAGGGTGGTGACCCGGGTATCAGACTGATTGAATCCGGAGAAGAACGCAATAATTCGTATTTCGATATTAACCACCAGATACCTGAATATCAAAAAGATGAATTACTGGTTATACCTGTTTACCATATCTTTGGAAGTGATGAACTGAGTTCAGCAGCTTCTGCCATATCTCAAAGAATTTCTGAGCCATTTCTGTCTCTGAATCAGGAAGATGCAGAAAAATCAGGTGTTAAGGATAGTGATCTGATTCATATCAAAATCGCGGAAACCAAAATAAAAATAAAAGTTAAAACTGGAAACGATCTGCCACAAGGAATAGCAGGCTTATCTGTTACTTTGCCGGGTATGCAATTTATTGAGCTGCCGGGCAGCGGGATTATACTTAAAAAATAACTATCTGTTAATGAAATATTTACTTATCATAGCAGGAGTACTTATAATTGCCTTATCAATAGCAGCCGGACTGATCTGGGTGGAGCGCAGGCTGCTTTCAGTATGGCAGGATAGGCTAGGGCCAAATCGTGTGGGGCCGTTTGGTCTCGCCCAGGTTATTGCGGATACGGTGAAATTATTATTCAAGGAAGACTGGATACCTCCCTTTGCTGACAAAGCTGTATTTGTAATGGCTCCAGGAATACTGATGATAACAATCTTACTGACATTTGCAGTTATTCCGTTTGGTCCGGATTTCTATGTTTTTGATTCAAACATAGGTATACTTTTCTTTCTTGGGAACTCGTCACTTGGCGTTTACAGCATTGTTCTGGGTGGCTGGGCATCCAATAACAAGTATGCTTTAATAGGTGCCATGAGGGCTTCTGCCCAGATGCTCACTTATGAAGTTTTCATGGGATTATCTCTTATGGGAGTAGTTATGATGGCTGATAGCTTTAGTTTTTGCTCTATTGTAGAAGCCCAGAAAGGCGGCTGGTTCATCATACCTCAGTTTTTTGGTTTCGTGGTCTTCTTCATTGCAGGCATAGCTGAGACGCACAGGCTTCCTTTCGATATCCCTGAAGCTGAAGGCGAGCTCATTGCCGGCTATCATTCGGAATATTCCGGAATGAAATTCGGGATGTTTTTCGTTGGAGAATATCTCGGTATTACTTTGATATCAGCAATAATTGCGACACTGTTTTTTGGCGGGTGGCTAGGGCCTTCATTTCTTCCTCCTGTTTTCTGGTTTCTGATAAAGACTTTCTTTTTCATTGGCCTGTTCATTCTTCTCAGAGCTTCCCTGCCCCGACCCAGATACGACCAGCTTATGAAACTCGGATGGAAAGTATTATTGCCTCTGGCCCTGGTTAACCTTCTGATTACAGGAGCCGTTCTTATATTTTTAAAATGAAAATGAAAATTTAAAATATCAGCAGGCATGTTCAGTATTCTTCGAAGCATATGGTTGACTTTCCTACACATTTTCCACAAGACGGAAACCATTGAATATCCTGAAGTAAAACCCTATCTGGCACCACGTTACAGGGGAAGGATCGTATTGACAAGGGATGCTGAAAAAAATGAGAGATGTGTAGCCTGTTATCTCTGTGCAGCAGTCTGTCCTGTTGATTGTATTTCACTTCAGGCTGCCGCGGACGAATCCGGAAGAAGATATCCTGAGTTTTTCAGAATCAATTTTTCGAGGTGTATCTTTTGCGGGTTCTGTGAAGAAGCCTGTCCGACATATGCCATTCAACTAGTGCCGGATTTTGAAATGGGGGAATATGACAGACAAAACATGGTATATGAAAAGAAACATTTACTTATCAGTGGTGAAGGAAAATATCCGGGATATAACTTTTATATGCAAGCAGGAGTAGATATGGGAGTAAAAAGCAAAGGAACAGGAAAGAATGAAGAGACTCCTGTTGATGTAAATGAACTTATGCCTTAATATAGTTTAAAATAATGAATGTATTCTTTTATATAGCTGCAGCGGTCGCACTGATCTCGACAATCATGGCCATTTCCGGGAGGAATGCCATTCATTCGTTGCTTTTTCTTATTCTGTCGCTTTTAGCTGTTTCAGTCGTTTTTTATTTGCTTGATGCTCCATTTATTGCAGCACTGGAGGTAATTATTTACGCCGGGGCAATCATGGTTCTTTTCATTTTTGTTACAATGATGCTAAACGTGGGAATTGAAAGAACGACGGAAAGGAAATGGCTCAACCCGCGTATGTGGATAATTCCTTCAATTTTAGCCGCTATCCTGCTTGTCGATTTTATACTTGCGTTAAAGAATGTTCCATCGTCACTTTCTATAAATCAGGTAATATTGCCCAAGCAGGTAGGTATCTCATTGTTCTCCACTTATTTGCTGGCTGTGGAAATTGCTGCAATCCTTTTGATGGCCGGGGTGATAGGAGCTTATCATTTAGGAAGTCAGAAGAAAAAAGTTACTCATCGTTATCTTGAAAAAAAATAAACTATGCTGACTGTACCGGTTGAAATACAGATATTATTTGCAGGGATACTCTTTCTTCTCGGACTGATAGGATTACTGGTACGGAGAAATATGATATTCATGCTCATGTCGATCGAGGTCATGTTCAATAGTGCAGGTCTTGTGTTTATCATTGCAGGTAACCACTGGAAACAGCCTGACGGGCAGGTTATGTTTATTTTTATACTAGCGGTTACTGCAGTTGAAGTTGCAATCGGTCTGGCATTGTTACTACAAGTATATCACCATTATAAAACCCTTGATGCTGATTCTATTAATAAACTAAAGGATTACCATTAATATTCAATAAATGGCAACATATACAGCTCTAATACCTGCTATACCGTTGCTTGGTTTTCTGGTGCTGGCACTTTTCGGACCAAAGCTGAGCAGGAGAGCTATTGGAAATATCGGAGTCAGTTCTATCGGCATAGTTGCACTACTCACAATAATCACAGGAATAGAATTTATTAAATCACTTCCCGGTGTAAAGTCATATTCAGTTGTCGTTTGGGAATGGATAAATGCAGGGAATCTGAAAGCAAATATTTCATTCAGTCTGGATGCGCTTTCTCTGGTTTTCTGCTTTGTCATCACTTTCGTCGGTTTCCTGATTCATGTCTACTCGGTAGGGTTCATGGCAAAAGATGAAGGATTTTCGAGGTTTTTTGCTTATATGAATCTTTTTGTCGGATCGATGTTGATCCTCGTTCTGGCTGATAATATTCTGCTCATGTATTTGGGATGGGAAGGTGTCGGTTTGTGCAGTTATCTGCTTATTGGCTTCTGGTATAAGGTTCCTGAAAATGGATATGCTGCACGAAAAGCCTTTATTATCACTCGCATCGGTGATACGGCAATGATCATCGGGATCTTCATATTGTTCCTCAGTTTCGGAACTTTCAATATAGAAGGAATAATGCAACAGGCTTCTGAAAAATGGATTTCAGGTTCGTCAATTGCTGTTTTAACTGCGGCCCTGCTGCTTGGCGGAGCATTGGGCAAATCAGCTCAGTTGCCTCTTCAGACATGGCTGCCTGATGCTATGGCCGGCCCTTCACCGGTAAGCGCATTGATACATGCTGCAACTATGGTCACAGCAGGCGTTTATCTTATTGCCCGCACTCATGTTTTATTCAACCTTGCTCCGGTTGTCCAGGCAGCGATTGCAATAATTGGTGCTCTTACTTTACTCATTGCCGGGTTTAGTGCACTGGCACAACACGATCTGAAAAGAATTCTGGCTTATTCCACTATCAGCCAGATAGGTTATATGTTCCTGGCGCTCGGAGTGGGTGCATGGTCGGCTGCTGTGTTTCATTTTATGATACATGCATTTTTTAAAGCTCTTCTCTTCCTCGCGGCAGGAGTTGTTATATTAGTACTGAATGAAGAACATGATATTTTCAGGATGGGAGGACTGAGAAAAAAAATGCCGGTTATTTTTTGGACCTTTCTTATAGGGTCCGCATCTCTTTCGGCTCTTCCTCTTGTAACTGCAGGTTTTTACAGCAAGGAAGAGATCTTATGGTTCTCCATATCAGCAGAAAAAGGAGGTACTCTATTATGGATAGCAGGAATTATTGGCGCATTTCTGACTGCACTTTATTCTTTCAGAATGATTTTCATTGCTTTTTTTGGTGAAGCCAGAACTCAACCATCTTTTCTCCCGGGTATAAGGATGACAATACCCTTAATTATTCTTGCAGCTTTATCTGTTTTCGGAGGTTTTATCGAACTGCCGGAATCATTTGGTAACTTTCATCTTTTCTCCAATCTTGTTGATAATACTCTCCCTGAGACTATTACCAGGGAAACAGGCTATTCTGAAATTCTGTTCCAGTCACTTTCAGCCTTAATCGCTTTAACAGGTATTTATCTGGCATATGTGATTTATCTTAAGAAACCTGCAATATCCGAATCGTTCTACAATAGCAGGCTTAATAAATTCTTTGAGAAAGGCTGGGCCTTTGACAGATTATATGATTTCCTTTTTGTTAAACCTGCTGTATGGCTTTCAGAGATTGACAAGGATGACATTTTCGACTGGCTGAACATTGGCATTTCAAGACTGGCTATTTTGTCCAACAGATTACTCAGTCTCACTCAAAACGGGAAGCTAAGATGGTATTTATTGTCATTTACAATTGGTATAGCATTGATTCTGACATATATGATCCTTAAATGATACTGGTTTATCTCATAGCAGTTCTTTTGACAGGAGCGTTTCTTGCATGGATTGCAGGAATATGGAACACTGTCTGGTCACGGATAATATCTATTGTCGCGCTGAGCATAGATCTTATTCAAATCATTATTCTGGCATTAAAACCGGTTTCTCCTGCTAGCAGCTGGATCATTGATTTTAAGCTCGATTGGATACCTGAATTCGGTATAGGTCTGCATCTAGCCCTGGATGGACTTAGCCTTCTTATGTTAATTCTGACTTTTTTCCTTGGAATCATTGCAGTTCTGATTTCCTGGAAGGAGATTAATTCAAAAGTCGGCTTCTTTCATTTCAACCTGCTTCTGATCATGGCAGGCATAATTGGTGTATTTCTTTCACTTGATCTCTTCCTTTTCTATTTCTTCTGGGAATTGATGCTGGTTCCAATGTATTTTCTGATAGGTATATGGGGACATGAAAACAGGACAGCAGCCTCCAATAAATTCTTTCTTTATACCCAGGCAAGTGGTCTGCTGATGTTTATCGCAATAATTGCATTGTATTTTGTCCATGGACATTCTACAGGTTCATATACATTTGATTATTTGCAACTGCTCGGAACTAAGATGTCAGCTTCAACAGGCCTTTTGATAATGTCAGGTTTCCTTGCTGCATTTCTCGTAAAACTTCCGGTTGTACCTTTACACAACTGGCTGCCTGACGCGCATACTGAAGCTCCCACTGCCGGAAGCCTGATCCTTGCTGCATTGCTTTTAAAAACAGGAGCTTACGGATTGCTGCGATTCATTGTTCCTTTATTCCCCGCCGCATCATTAACTTTTGCACCCATTGGAATGCTGCTTGGAGTCGTTGGTATCCTATACGGAGCCAAGCTTTCATTTGCTCAAACCGATTTTAAACGACTTGTCGCATACACAAGTGTAAGCCATATGGGATTTGTGATCCTTGGTGTCTTTTCCTTTAATGAGATTGCATATCAGGGAGTTATAGTGCAAATGATTTCACATGGAATAAGCACCGGTGCCTTATTTATCCTTGTTGGCCAGCTTTATGAACGTATTCACACCAGGGATTTGAACAGGATGGGTGGGCTTTGGGAAGAAGCTCCTTTCATGGGCGCCATGGGACTCGTTTTTTCAATGGCTTCCTTAGGGTTGCCAGGATTAGGTAATTTTATTGCTGAACTGCTTATCCTTGTGGGTGTCTTTAAAGCAAGTGTTTTGATGTCCTGCCTTGCATGCTTAGGGCTTATTGCAGCTACCATCTATTCTCTCAGGATAGTACAAAAGGTATTTCTTGGAAAGAAAAATGGTATATGGGAAATAAATGATCTTAATGTCCGTGAGAAAACTGTTTTAGCTGCTTTGTGTATCGTAATTGTCGGCCTGGGTCTTTTCCCGAAACCTGTCTTTGATATTGCAAAACCTGCACTGATAAAGACTCTGGATATAAAAGAAAAGACAATTCACGTCGAAGGAATAAGTAAAAATGAAACCGGGGAGAAAAGTATTCACTTCTATCAAATATCGAAATAATTTATTAACCGAAAAAAAATGACCATAACAGATATTTTGAGCTTGTCACCGCTTATTATAATTGCTATCGCACCTGTTGTGATCATGCTGGTAATTTCTGTTATCAGGAATTATGATGTCGTGTACGGTTTTTCGATATTGGCATTATTAGGCGCAATTGCATCGATCTTTTTAATTATCCCTGTAATACCACATTTAATTGAACCTCTCTTCATAGTTGATATTTACAGTCTGTTTTTTCTCGGAATTATTATTTTCTCAGCACTGCTGGTAACTTTAATTTCCTACAATTATCTTAAACAACTGGACGGAGTCAGGGAAGAATATTATATAGTCCTTTTTACTTCGACACTGGGAGCATCATTATTAGCTGTTGCTAATCAGTTCATCATTTTTTTTCTTGGAATCGAAACATTAAGCATTTCGCTTTATATACTTATAGCTTTCCAAAGATCGAAGGCTACCTCAATTGAAGCAGGGATAAAATATCTTATCCTCGCTTCAGTATCTTCAGCATTTTTACTGTTCGGAATGGCATTGATCTATACTGCATCCGGTACAATGCAATTCAACGGAATTGTATTAGCCTTAAGTAAGAATAGTCAGTTATCACCACTTATTATTTCGGGATTTGCAATGATGATGGTTGGTATTGGATTTAAACTGGCATTGGTACCATTCCATATGTGGACACCTGATGTATACCAGGGTGCTCCTTCACCTGTAACTGCATATATCGCTACTGTCTCAAAAGGTGCTGTTATGGCAGTTCTGATCAGATTCTTCTTCATTACCAGGGGATTTGAAAACAATTATTTATTTATTGTAATATCGGGATTCGCAATACTTTCAATGTTCACTGGTAATCTGCTTGCACTGAGGCAAAATAATATAAAAAGGCTTCTGGCTTATTCCTCCATTGCTAATATGGGGTATCTTTTGATAATACTCCTTACTGGTACGAATAAAGGCATTCAGGCTTCAATCTTTTATATGATTTCGTATTTTATTACGACTATCGGGGCTTTCGGAGTGATAACGCTGCTTTCGACATGCAAAAATGAAGCTGAAAAAATAGAAGATTACAGGGGACTTTTCTGGAAAAAACCATGGATTGCAATAGTCTTTACCCTTTCACTTTTATCATTAGCAGGGATACCTCTTACAGCCGGGTTTATTGCTAAATTCTATGTTGTTTTTGAGGGGATGAAAACAGGACTTCTGGTCCTTGTATTTTCGTTGATTATAAATAGTGTCATCGGGTTGTACTATTACCTCAGGGTCATTACCATGATGTTCTCGGCTTCAGACGAAACAATATTGCCGGCTCTGCCTCTTATCGGTAATATCACCCTTTTGCTGATAGCATTAAGTATTTTAATATTAGGGATTTATCCTGGATGGCTGATTGATATTATTATGAAGTTTGTCACTTTATAAGGATCCTGTGATTGTCTGAAATAATGATTATTTATCAGCTATTCAATAATTTCGTTGATGCTGCAATCCTCAAGTAATTGCGTTTTTACAAGGTATCTTAACATTCCTGTTTAGCCCTGAAATTAAATATATTATTACATTTATTGTTTGATTCTTTTTCCCGTAATTAAATTCAGATGATTACATTGAGAAGAGTTTACGATCCGGAAAAGTCCGGTGAACACTACAAAGTTTTGGTTGACAGGCTGTGGCCCAGGGGGATTTCCAAAGAAAAGGCAGGATGGCACGAATGGATAAAGGAGATATCGCCAAGCAACGAATTACGTAGATGGTACAATCATGATCCCGGCAAATGGGAGAAATTCAAGCAGATGTACAAAAACGAGTTAGCAGGTAAAAAAGGAGAGTTGGAAAGATTAAAGCAACTGGAAATAAAACACGGTACTTTGACGCTTCTCTATTCATCCAAAGAGGAAGAATATAACAACGCCGCTGCTTTAAGAGAATTTCTTATGCAACCGGATTTTTAATCCTGATATAGTTTTTTGGTTTTATCTATTGACCATCCGGTTTTTAAACCAATCACGAAAACAGCCAGAGCGACAGACCCGGCTGAAAATACTATATCGCCCACGATCCTCAGCCACCGTAATGTTTGTATTGTTGGATCCTGCATAAATTCTGATGAACGTGCATACCACATTCCGAACTTAATACTTGCAATAGTTTGTAAAACTCCGACAGGAAGAAGGCTTATGAGTAACATTAGCATTAATCCTGCATTTAAGGACCAGAATGCGAAACTCAGAAATCTTGTCTTCCATACATATTTAATTGTCAGTCCCTTAAGTACAAACAGCATCAATCCGATTCCCAGCATTCCAAAAACTCCGAACAGTGCCGCATGCCCATGTAACGGGGTTGTGTTAAGTCCCTGCATATAATACAAAGCTATTGGCGGATTGATCAGAAAACCAAATAAACCCGCACCGACAAGGTTCCAGAAGCTGACTGAAATAATGAAATAGATCGGCCATTTGTAAGATTTTACCCATGCTGTTGCCCTGCTTAGCCGGAGATTATGATAAGCCTCAAATCCCATGAATACAAGCGGAACAACCTCAAGAGCGCTGAAAGATGCGCCAAGGGCAATAATCGAGGTAGGCGTTCCGGCAAAATAAAGATGATGGAATGTACCAATAACCCCGCCAACCATATAAACAATGGTCGCAAAAAGCACCCCTGTTGTTGCATATTTTATGTTCAGCAATCCCATTCTTACAAACAGGAACGCTGCGATAACAGTAGCAAATACTTCAAAGAACCCTTCCACCCACAGGTGAACCACCCACCAGCGCCAGTATTCCGCAATTGACAGATGTGTCTGTCTTCCCCACATCAGTCCGGCACCATAGAATCCTGCAATTGCGACTGAAGCTATAATGAACATTATTAAAAGCTGACGGTTTTCAGACGGCTTTACCAGTGCGGGCCACAGGGCACGGAACATTAAAAATAACCAGATGATAAAACCGGTAAAAAGAAATATCTGCCAGAACCTTCCCAGATCGACATATTCATAACCCTGGTGACCAAACCAGAAATTCTGAACAAGTCCAAGTTTCTGCATTACACCCATCCATTCGCCTGCTATTGAGCCAACGACAATTACCAATAGAGCAATAAAGAGTACATTCACTCCTAACCGTTGGTATTTTGGTTCATATCCTGATACAGCAGGAGCGATATAAAGTCCGGCAGCCAGCCATGAAGTGGCTATCCAGAAAAGTGCGAGCTGAACGTGCCATGTCCGTGAAACTGAATAAGGCAGGATGTTGTCCAGGCTTATACCATAGAAGCCCTTGCCTTCAACTCCATAATGAGCAGTTACCACGCCAAACAAAATCTGGACAAGAATTAGCCCAACCACAACCCAGTAATATTTCAATGTCGCCTTCATCGACAGGGTAGGATTTAAACCACCAAGCGGATCATTCTGAGGTAACAGGGATGTGTCAAGTACATCGGATCGGTTTCTTGCATTATAATAAGCCAGAAGTCCGATTCCGACAAGAAGCATAATTACACTGAATCCTGTCCATAGTATTATCCCGCTTGATGGTGTATTTCCGATGACCTGGTCAGGCGGCCAGTTACTCGTATAGGTCAGATCAGAATCCGGTCTGTTTGTTATACATGCCCAGGCAGCCCAGAAGAAAAAGGCATTCATATTATGCATACGGTCAGGATCTTTTATCGAATTGGCAGGTATAGCATAAGACGTTCGCTCATTATCAAGGGTAGGATCATTCATAAAAAGTCCCTTGTAATGGTTGCTGTTGCTTATGATCGCTTCAGCTCTCTCATCTGAAACTGTAAGAATACCTGTTTTGATATTATAAGTATTTAAACGTAAACATTTCTGTATCCTCACTTCTAGCATAGCCTGCTTTTCAGGATCAAGATCATTGAATAGAGTACCAAAATCCTTTTTTGACCATTTATCAAGAAGAAAGAGTGTTTCTTTATGAAGCCAGTCAGCCGACCAGTCAGGGGCTACATAAGCACCGTGTCCCCAAACAGTGCCAATCTCCTGGCCTCCTATTGACTGCCAGACATTCTGTCCGTCCCTGATCTCCTGCGAAGTAAAAATCACATTACCGCTTTCTGTCACGACCTTTTCCGGGATAGGCGGTTTTTCCCTGTAAATCTCATGGCCGAAAAATATCAGGACAGAAAAACAAATTGCAGTGATAAGTGCAAAACCGATCCAAAGCGTTTTCGTTTTCATA
>Ga0208980_10001922_pt1 | contig 12598 bp, 9 predicted proteins | sample WetSurMetagenome_3_FD_187993 | JGI IMG/M metagenome (GOLD analysis project Ga0208980, IMG submission 187993) | Wetland microbial communities from Twitchell Island in the Sacramento Delta, sample from surface sediment Aug2011 Site A1 Bulk (version 2) | ecosystem: Environmental > Aquatic > Marine...
GACCAACTCCGCTTAAGGTGGCCTGTCCTGTATAGATAATTGTAATACAGATAACTATCTCTGAATTAGTCCTACTTAAGGAGGAAGACTGTGAAGCAGACAGTGGGCATTATTCCCGGAAATGAATCCCATTTAAAAGATATTGCACTCTGGCGCAAGAAGTGTAGAGCAATCGCCTGTCACCAAGTGATTTTATAGCATATTATTGTGAGGAATTTAAAAAAAGTCATATCTTTGCAACCAATTTTTCAAACAAGATAATGTCTAACTTATTAATTATTAGTTCTTTTAAATCAAAATTATGACTGAAAACAAGAAAAAAACAACCAAAAAGGAGGTTGTCGAAATGAATGAAGCACCTGTAAAACAGGTAAAGAAAGCAAAAGCAAAAGAAATAAAAGAAGATCAGGAAGTTAAAACTGATATTGTAGCTGTTGAAGAGGTTGAAGCAGTAGTTACTGAAGAGACCGAAATGGCAGCAGCGGTTGTTGAAACTGTTAAGGAAGAAGATTATGGGCTGGATTCAAATGTGAAAAAAGAAAAGAGGACAAAGAAATCTACTTCCGAACCGGAACCAGAAAATGAAGTTAAGGTAAAACCTGACACGCGATCAACAGTTTCTGCTGAGGATTTTGACTGGGAAGCCTTTGAAAGTGAAGAACAGCGAACCTCTCCTAAGTACAAGCAGTTTGAATCGCTTTATGATGAAACTCTCTCAACTGTAGCAGTTGACGAAGTTGTGATAGGAACAGTTATCCAGATGACTTCACGTGAGGTTGTTATCAATATTGGTTACAAATCGGAAGGTGTTGTCAGTTTAAATGAATTCCGTTATAATCCGAATCTCAAAGTCGGAGATAAGGTTGAAGTATATGTTGAAAGCCAGGAAGATAAAAAAGGTCAGCTTCTCCTTTCACATAAAAAAGCCCGTGCAATTAATTCATGGGACAGGGTTAATGCCTCACTTGAAAAAGATGAGATCATTACCGGTTATATCAAATGTCGTACAAAAGGTGGTATGATAGTCGATGTTTTTGGCATTGAAGCATTCCTTCCGGGGTCACAGATCGATGTTAAACCAATACGCGACTATGATGTTTTTGTAGGAAAGACGATGGAATTTAAGGTTGTGAAAATCAACCAGGAGTTTAAAAACGTTGTTGTTTCTCACAAAGCTCTTATTGAAGCTGAACTTGAGCAGCAGAAAAAGGAGATCATTGCAAAACTTGAAAAAGGACAGGTTCTTGAAGGAACCGTTAAGAATATAACCTCATACGGTGTGTTCATCGACCTTGGTGGTGTTGATGGACTTATACATATTACCGATCTTTCATGGGGCCGGGTCAATCACCCTGAAGAAATTGTTCAGCTCGATCAGAAACTCAATGTTGTTATTCTCGATTTTGATGATGACAAGAAGAGAATTGCTCTTGGTCTGAAGCAGCTTACTTCGCACCCATGGGATTCAGTTGATCCTGATATGAAAATTGGCGATAAAGTAAAAGGTAAAGTGGTTGTTATGGCCGACTATGGTGCTTTTGTAGAAATAGCTACCGGAGTAGAGGGTCTTATTCATGTATCTGAGATGTCATGGTCACAGCATCTGCGTAGTGCACAGGAGTTTCTGAAAGTCGGCGATGAAATTGAAGCTGTCATTCTTACTCTTGACAGGAACGAAAGAAAAATGTCGCTCGGAATAAAACAACTCAAACCCGATCCATGGCAGAATATTGATGATAAATACACAGTTGGTTCAAAACATACAGCTAAAGTGAGAAACTTTACAAACTTCGGTGTATTTGTTGAGATCGAAGAGGGTGTTGACGGACTGATACATATTTCTGATTTGTCATGGACAAAGAAAATAAAGCATCCGGCTGAATTTACATCAATTGATGCCGAAATAGAGGTAATCGTACTTGAAATTGACAAAGAAAACAGGCGGTTGAGCCTTGGTCACAAACAACTTGAAGAAAATCCATGGGATGTATTCGAGAATCTGTTTACAATGGATTCAGTACATGAAGGTACGGTTGTTGAGGTTTTCGACAAAGGTGCGGTTATTGCTCTGCCTTATGGTGTTGAAGGATTTGTAACTCCGAAACATCTTGTTAAAGAGGATGGCATGATAGCTAAGGTTGACGAAAAGTTAATGTTCAAAGTTATTGAGTTTAATAAGTCAGCTAAGAAAATCATTGTTTCACACAGCAGAGTATTTGAAGATGAAAAGAAAGCTGCCGAGGCACCTGTGGTGAAAGCAGAATCATCTTCACCCAAGAAAACTGCAAGGAAACAGAAGACCAGTTCAGAGAAAACAACTCTTGGCGATATCTCTCAGCTTGCAGCTTTAAAAGAAGAAATGGAAGAAAAAGAGAATAAAGCTTCCAAGAAATAGAATAATTTTATTAAATTTAGGCTATCAAAACTTAAAATTATGGATTTCAATATTGAGAGCCGGAATAACAGCACTGTAATACAGATACAGTCGGAAAAACTTGACACACACATTGCTCCTGCACTTAAGTCGGAGCTTGTGCTTGTTTCAGGAAAGGGTGAAAAAAATATCATCCTCGATCTTGAAAAATGTCAGTACTGCGACTCCTCAGGGCTGAGTGCAATACTGGTAGCCAACAGATTGTGTAAAAATGCAGGTGGTACATTCGTCCTTTGCGGTCTTAATGAAGCAGTAGAACGGCTTATCACGATTTCTCAGCTCGATACCGTTCTTACAATAACCGGATCGGTTGTTGATGCTGAAAAAATGATATCTTAAATAAGATCGCTTTGCAGAGGTCGATGAAACTGACCATTCTTGGTAGCAGTTCTGCATTACCGACATCGGATAGATATCCCAGCGCTCATGTGCTCAATGCACATGAGCGCTTATTTTTAATAGACTGTGGTGAAGGAACACAGATGCAACTCAGGAAAAACAGGTTCCGATTCTCAAAGATTAACCACATATTCATCAGCCATCTTCATGGCGACCATGTTTTTGGATTGTATGGATTACTATCAACTTTCAGCCTTATGGGCAGAAAAGCACCTGTTAATCTTTATGCCCCTGAAAATTATAAGAGCATTTTAAATTCACATCTTAATGATTTTGATATTCATCTCAGTTATGACATCGATTTTATCCCTCTTAATGGTAAGGATCCTGTTCAGATACTCGATGATAAATATATAACCGTAACCAGTTTTCCTCTTCATCACAGGGTACCTGCCTTTGGATTTATTTTCAGGGAAAAACCTTCAGACAGGAATATTATTAAGGAGAAAATCGAGCAGTATAAAATTTCCCCTGCAAGAATTCCTGCAATAAAAAAAGGAGAAGATTTTGTGACTTCTGATGGAATTACTGTTAAAAATGAAGATATTACAATTCCCCCTCCAATGCCATTATCCTATGCTTATTGTAGCGATACTAAATATTTCAAACGTCTGGCATCGTTTGTAAAGGGAGTAACTCTTCTTTACCATGAGGCAACTTTTGATAAAACTCTTGACCAACTAGCCGCCACAACAGGACACTCCACTACGCTCGATGCAGCAAAAACTGCCCAAAACGCAGGTGTCGGGGGTCTGATTATCGGCCACTTCTCAGCCAGATATAAGAATATCTCGTTTCTTGTTGAAGAGGCCAGGACTCTTTTTCCACTGACTTTTGCTGCAATTGATGGAAAGAGTTTTGAGGTAGGGAAAATTGCTGATCTTTAAGAAAAGAATACATATCTTTGTCACCATTTTAAACAAACAGGGAATCTTGCAAGAAAAAATTCTGATACTGGATTTTGGATCTCAGTATACTCAGTTGATAGCCAGGAGGATACGTGAAATAAATGTTTATTGTGAGATTCATCCTTTTAACCACTTTCCGGTTCCTGATGAAAGTGTCAAAGGGGTAATACTATCTGGCAGCCCATTCTCGGTACGCGACAAAAATGCACCAACACCTGATCTTTCTGAGATTAAAGGTATGATACCTTTACTTGGTGTCTGTTATGGTGCTCAGCATCTTGTCCATAACTATGGTGGTGAGGTATTGCCTTCCAGTATAAGGGAATATGGAAGGGCTAACCTCATTTTTGTTAACAATAATGATCCTTTATTTACAGATATAAAACCGGGAACCCAGGTATGGATGTCCCATGCAGATACAATTGCCAAAATACCCGACGGCTATGAGATTACCGGATCAACTGCTGATGTGAAAGCGGGGGCATTTCATATTAAAGATGAAAGAACCTGGGGAATACAATTCCATCCTGAAGTATATCATACGACAGAAGGAACAAAAATGCTTAAAAACTTTGTAATTGGAATTTGCAGATGTTCACAGAACTGGACTCCGGATTCTTTTGCAGGATCGACCGTCATTTCTCTAAAGGAACAGCTTGGCAACGATAAAGTGATTCTCGGACTTTCCGGTGGTGTTGATTCAACAGTTGCAGCCTCTTTGCTGAACAAAGCAATCGGGAAGAACCTTACCTGTATTTTTGTCGACAATGGATTGCTTCGGAAAAATGAGTTTAAAAAGGTTCTTGAGTCCTATCTGGGACTGGGTCTTAATGTAACAGGAGTTGATGCAGCTGACAGATTCCTCGATCAGCTCGAAGGGATCAGTGATCCTGAGACAAAACGTAAAATCATCGGTCGGGTTTTTATTGAGGTTTTTGATGAGGAGGCACGGAAAGTTAAAAATGTCAGGTGGCTGGCACAGGGAACAATTTATCCTGATGTTATTGAATCTGTATCAGTTAATGGTCCGTCAGCAACCATTAAATCACATCATAATGTTGGCGGACTTCCTGAAAAAATGCACCTGAAAGTTGTTGAACCTCTTCGTCTGCTCTTTAAAGATGAAGTCAGGAGAGTCGGTCATGCACTTGGCCTTCCCGATAACATACTTAAAAGACATCCCTTCCCTGGCCCAGGCCTGGCCATCCGTTTATTGGGAAAGATGACAAGGGAAAAACTTGAAATACTTAAGGATGCTGATGATATTTTCATTGAAGGTCTGAAAAAACACGGATTATACGATTCTGTATGGCAGGCAGGAGTTATTCTTCTTCCGGTCCAGTCAGTAGGAGTAATGGGCGATGAGCGTACGTACGAGAATGCTGTTGTTCTGAGAGCTGTAACATCCACTGATGGAATGACAGCTGACTGGTCACATCTTCCCTATGATTTTCTTGGTTTGATATCCAATGAAATAATAAACAAGGTAAAGGGAATTAACAGAGTCGTTTTCGATATAAGCTCAAAACCACCTTCAACTATTGAATGGGAATAATTGGAGAAGAGGGGGAGTTAGGGAGACTGGGAGACTGGGTGAAGGGGAGAAATGGATTAGATACTCTCTGTTTTTAAAGCTTAGTTCCCATCCCGGAAGGAATGAAGGGTGAGTTCATTTGAATCTGTAAAAACTTTACTTTCTAATAATTGTTTGAATTATAATATAAAATTGAAAATCAAAATATGAAGAGAAAAATAATTTACGGAGCAGTTTTAGCAATTTCATTATTCCTGCTTACAATAACAGCTTCTTCACAGGTCCTTAATGAAGGGACTTTTAAGATTGGAAGAACATTTGGACTGATTGATGCATTTTATGTTGATTCAGCAGATATGAACATGCTTACTGAGAAAGCAATAATCGAAATACTTAAAAACCTCGATCCGCATTCAACATACATCTCTGCAAAGGATGTAAAGGAAATGAATGAGCCGCTAAACGGAAATTTTGAAGGTATAGGGGTTCAGTTTAATCTTTTACGTGACTCAATAATTATTATTGAACCAATTGCTGGAGGCCCTTCAGAAAAAGTTGGGATAAAGGCCGGAGACAGGATTGTAACTATTAACAAAGAGAAAGTTACAGGGATTGGTCTGACGAATACAGGAGTTTTCAGCAGGTTGAGGGGACCGAAGGGAACGAAAGTCGACGTCACTGTTTACAGAAAAGGGGTGAAAGATATTCTCGATTTTACTATTATTCGTGATAAAATACCTATATATAGTGTCATCGCTTCCTATATGCTTGATAAAGAGACAGGGTATGTTAAACTCGATAAATTTGCAGCAACTACTGATAAGGAATTCTCAGATGCTATAGCCGGTTTGAAAAAAAGCAATATGCAGAACCTGATCCTCGACCTAAGAGGGAACGGCGGAGGTTATATGCTTGCTGCAACTGCATTGGCAGATAAGTTTTTTTCCGATCAGAAATTGCTGGTTTATCTCAAAGGAAGAAAAACTCCGAGGCAGGATTATAAATCTACCGGTTCAGGAAGTTTATCATCTTCGAGAGTGGTTGTACTGACCGACGAAGGATCTGCATCAGCCAGTGAGATACTTTCCGGTGCACTTCAGGATTGGGACCGTGCTGTAATAATTGGAAGACGGACTTTTGGTAAAGGATTGGTTCAGAATGGCTTTTATCTTACAGACGGTTCGATGATCAGGTTGACGATTGCCAGATACTATACACCTACCGGCCGGTCAATTCAAAGCTCATACACTGATGGGTATGACAAATACATGGAGAAATTTGTAAAAAGATTTTCAGATGGTGAACTTATTACGGCGGATAGTACCCATTTCCCTGATTCTCTCAAATATAAAACTCTGGTAAACAAACGTATAGTTTACGGAGGTGGTGGAATAATGCCTGATGTATTTGTATCAATTGATACTTCCTATAATACTCAATATTTCAACAGGCTTTTTGCAAAAAATGTTTTGAATACATTTACTCTTGAGTATTATGATAAGAACAGATCTCTTCTTGGCGCCAGATATAAATCATTCCTCGACTTCAAACAAAATTTCCAGTTTACTCCCGATGATATAAAATCTTTCATAGCAAAGGGTGAAGCTGAAGGAGTAAAATATGACGATGCTCAGTACAATAAATCTAAGGATGAAATCCTATTGGTATTAAAAGGGCTTGTTGCAACAAATATTTGGCAGACAAGCGAATATTACCAGATTATTAATCAAACTGACAAGGTTATTGATAAGGCACTGAATGTTATTTCCGACAAGAAGCTCTATAACTCTATACTTGGAAATAAATAACTCTGAGTCAAATTTATCATAATGAAATTTGTTGCGAAAACTCTGTACGGGCTTGAGAAGGTTCTTGCTGAGGAGCTTACTTCCATGGGGGCTTCCGACGTCGAAACAGTGAATCGCGCAGTACTGTTTAGAGGCAACAAAGATCTTTTATACAGGGTCAATTATTGCTCAAGAACTGCATTGTCGGTACTGATGCCCGTCGGTGACTTCCGGATAAGGTCAAAAGATGATCTTTATAAAGGTGGTTTAAAGATTGAATGGGACCGTATCATGGAAGCAAGTGATACATTTTCTGTAGTTCCGGTAATAAATTCACCACATTTTGAACATACAGGTTATGCCGGACTGATTCTTAAGGATGCTATCGCAGACTATTTCAGGAATAAACAGGGAAAGCGCCCGTCAGTTGATACCATGGATCCGACAATCCTTGTTAACCTTCATATAAGTAATGATCAAGTAACAATTTCTATTGACTCATCAGTCATTCCATTGTTTAAAAGAGGTTACAGGCAGGAACAAGCTGTTGCACCTCTGAATGAGGTACTTGCTGCAGGAATATTGCTTATGTCGGGATGGAAGGCATCTTCTTCTCTTACTGACCCGATGTGCGGATCAGGAACAATCCCGATTGAAGCAGGATTGATAGCCTGCAATGTTCCCCCCGGTAAATTCAGAAAATTCTTTGGATTTCAGCGATGGAAGGATTTCGATGCGGAGTTGTTCAATAAGATCAGGCAGGAGTGTAATGAAAAGATTGGATTATCTCCTGTTAAGGTTTGCGGAAGTGATATTTCTGAACTGGCTGTTAATCAATCGATGGGTAATGTTTCAAGAGCAGGGCTTAGCGATGTTATATCAATAAAAGTATGTGATTTTAAGGATCTTAAAAGTACTGATAATAATGGTTATGTGTTTCTGAATCCGCCTTATGGACAGAGGTTGCAGCCTGATGAACTGGATGGCCTTTATGGTATGATCGGTACAACTCTGAAGCACAATTTTCCTGGAAATACAGCATGGCTGATAACATCCAATAAAGAATCGTTGAAGAAAGTCGGATTGAAACCCAGGGAAAAACACACCCTTTTTAATGGCGCACTCGAATGTACTCTTTTGAAATATGAAATGTATCAGGGAACCAAAAAACATGAGAATTTCTGATATCACCATATGCCTGCCGTTTATCACCACAATTTGATACATTTATCAAAAAGTGAGTCAATATTTTTAAAACCTCAGTGTGAACAAGTTTAAATTTGGTAACTTCATATTTTTATTATATTTGTTATTGGAATTACTTGACTATATCTAAAAGGAAGCTTACATGAGCTTTAATATAGAGAATTATTTTTCAGATCAGCCGGACGGAAATGTTATCCTTTTTTATAAAGGTAACGTTGATTCGGATGTCATTAATCATGTTCTTGACACTGTTGAGGATAAGATGGTGGAAGTAAATGAACAGTCCAAGCTGAGGAAAAAAGTTTATAATGTACTTGTCGAAAGCCTGCAGAATCTTTATCATCATGTTGACAAAGTTCCTGATGACTTTGAGGATCAGTCCTCTGAAAAGTATGGTTTGCTTGTAGTTAAAAAAGTTGATGCAGGTTACAGAATAATTACAGGTAATTTCGTGCGGGCTGAAAATAAGGAAAAGCTTGAAGAGAAAATCAAAAGAATCAATAGATCTAGCCACGAGGAAATTAAGGAGTTATACAAATTTATCCTAAATCACCAGAGGATATCAGCAAAAGGAGGTGGAGGACTTGGCCTCGTAGATATTGCAAGGAAAACAGGGAATAAGCTTAAGTACTCTTTTAGGGAATATAATGATAAATACTCTTTTTTCTATCTGGATATTTCAGTGAACGAAGAGAATTAATACAACTACTAAATCTGAAAAATATGGAACCGATCATTATCGATGGAACACCTAAGACTCCAACAGTTAAATTTGATTCTACAGAAGGTGTATTTGAAATTAAAGGACGTTCAATTCCAGAAAACTCAGTAGAATTCTATAAACCGCTGGTAGATTGGTTAGACAATTATAAGGAGTCTCCCCTGACAAAAACTGTTGTAAATATACGACTTGAATATTTCAACACTAGTTCTTCAAAGTGTATACTCGATGTATTTAAAAAACTCGAGGCAATACATAAGGCTAAAAATGAGGTTGAAGTAAACTGGTATTATGAGGAAGACGATGAGGATATGCTGGAAGCCGGTGAGGACTATGAATCAATCATCAGGGTTCCTTTTAAGATGATAGAGATTGTAGAATAGCAAATATCCCTGAGTCGTACTAATTCAGATCGGTTGTTCCAAAAACTAAAGAGGCTGTCTCTCCTGAGGCAGCCTCTTATATTTATTAATGATTGAAACTAGTCGGAATTTTTTAAATTTTTTCCGATGATAACTTCAACTGAATCAAGTAACTTCTTAAGCAGCCTGAAATACAGTGCAAGGTACAGTAAAGTAGTAATTACCCATAGGACAATCACATTGACTATGAAAGTATCAACTTTCATTCCAAAGATCTGTTTTGTGGGAGAATAAAAATGAGCCCTGATGAACTTAAATTTAGGATCCATATAAATCGGCTCAAGCTTCTGAACAATCTCACCTTTGTATTCAAGTATTTTTAATGATTCATTTTTGTAAGTTACAAATTCTTCCAGTCTTTCATTTGAATAGTTATCCCTTAGCTTATCATAGCCTTCCTTATCTTCAGATTGTAACCTGGTCACAATAGAATCTTTACGTTCTAAGGCGCCATTATAATAAGCTATATAAAGTTGTCGTAATGATTCCACATATTTCAGGGCAGTATTTACTATATCCTCGTTAATTTTATCGGGCTTTAGGGCTTCGGTAAACTCAAACTTTAAACGGGGGGTAATTAAACTCTCTTTCCGGAATTCATTGTAAACCAGCTGCAATTTATCATTAAATTCAGTACTTCTGCTTCCTTTTTTCAGATCGTTGAGTATATTTTCCAGCCTGCTTTTTATTTCAACATTCCAGTAGTCTTTCTTGAATTTGCTCTTGCTCATTAGCTTATCATAACCATAGAACTGGTTTTCGAATTTGTTATAGATGAACTGATTAACAGCCAGTGCTTCATATCCCCAGCGGGCAGTTATTAAATCACCGTAAAACGGAATAGCAACAGGAGAGGAGATATTCGGGTTGAGTTTTTCGAACTTCACAATAACCCCGCTTAAAATAATCTGTGGAATTACAAGGAATGGAATCAGTATATAAATTGTTACAACTGCTTTAAAACTGTCAGAAATTAATAGTCCAAGCATATTTGCTCCTGTCCAGCAGGAGAAGAGTACAAGCCAGTATTCAAATGTCATACCTCTGATTCCCGTTATTCCATTCCCGACCAATACAAAAGTTAAAGCCTGGATCGCAGAAATTGCAAACTGCACGAATACTTTTGACATAAGATAACTGTTCCAGCTCAAATTGAGGAATGCCTCTCTCTTAAGTATCTTTCTGTCCTTGATGATCTCCTCTGCACTGACTGTAAGCCCCATGAATATCGCAACAATAACTGACATAAAGATATATACCGGCAGATTGCTGTTTTCAAAAAGGGTATAATGACTTCCTTTCGCACTTTCATCGAAATACCTTATTAGGAAGGCAAGAAAAAATGCAAGGATCGGAGCTTCAAGAAGAGTTATAAGAATATATTGAGTATCTGCAACCTTTGAGAGGACATCGCGCTTGGTAAAAACGATAAATTGTCTCAGCTTATTTGGAGTCTTGAAGCTAATCTCCGGAATCGTTGTCCCCCTTTCAAGTTTCTCCTCTTTCTTTTCAGCCTTGTAATGTGCACTCCAGTCTTCAGGAGAGATCCGTCGGGTATCCGTCGGATGGCCGCTCTCCGTAAATACCTTGGTTTCGACAATATTGAATATCTGTTCAGGATTAACATTTCCGCAAACGTAACACTCACTTTCATGATAATTTGCCTGTTCAATTTTTCTCTTGAAATATTCAATTGATTCAACCGGATTCCCATTATAAATCAGGTATCCGCCTGTATCCAGAATAATAAGCTTATCGAACATTTTAAATATCTCCGACGACGGCTGATGGATAACAATGAATAGCAGCTTGCCTTTCCTTGCAAGTTCCTTCAGCAGGTCAAGTATATTTTCAGAGTCTCGTGATGAAAGACCCGATGTTGGTTCGTCGAGGAACATTATTGCAGGTTCGCGTATAAGTTCAAGCGAGATGTTGAGCCTCTTTCTCTGTCCACCGCTGATTTTTTTGTTTAGCGGAGTTCCAACCTGTACATTCCTTATTTCATAAAGACCAAGATTCTTCAGAACACTATCAACTCTGGTTATTATCTCTTCTTCAGTAAGGTTATCAAAGCAGAGCTTTGCGTTGTAATAAAGGTTTTCAAAAACAGTAAGTTCTTCAATAAGGAGGTCATCCTGAGAAACATATCCGATTAGTCCTTTGATTTTTTCTTTCTCCTTATGTATGCTGGTTCCATTAATAAGTACCTCCCCATCATATGGATTGTTTGTACCATTCAGGACGCCAAGAAGAGTTGATTTTCCGGCACCACTTGCCCCCATAATGCCAACCATCCTTCCTGATTCCTCTTTGAAACTCATGTGATGGATTCCTACTTTCCCGCTTTTGAATCTGTATTCAAGATTGTTGACCTCATAAACCACTCTTGATGCCTTAAATTCCTCTTTGAGGAACTGCATAGTCACATCCCAGTAATAAATTGGTGATATCTTATATCCCTTTATGGATGAGCCCTGACTGAAAGGATAGACTTTATCTTCATGTAATAGCTGACCATTCATTGAAAGTTCACCGGAACCAGTGTACCTGACAAAATATTTATTTACTGATGGAACAAAAAGGATCCAGATCTGGCCCTTCAGTAAATCCTTGAAAGTATGCTTGGCATCTTTCGGGTCAAAATCTTTGATACCATTTATTATAAGGAGGTTATGGATGGAAGGTACTGTAGTGAATGGATTCAGAACAAACCGCTCAATAAACTCATATTCCTCAGATGTAATATTTAGTCCCTCAGCCAGAGTACTTATGAAGCCCAGTTCAAGCTGACTGACTTCCTGCCCTCCGGATTTACAGAATTCAAGTACCTGAATTACAACAACAATCCTCTGTTCCTGATCGAGTTGGCCTTGTTCGTTTATCTCTTTACAGAGCTTCCTTATCCTTATTGCTATTGCTCCTTCACGCCTTTCCGAGCTGCTTTTTTCCAGTTTTTTTATGGCTTCTTCGTACTCTTTGTCATAAGTGGAGAGATACTGCTTAACAAGTTCCTGGTTCAGCAGTCGTTTTAGAAAAGCCTCAACAACACCTCTCCTTTCACTATCGTTACTCTGAGGTTTAGCAATAATGGCAAATAACTGCATCAGGGTTTCTAGGATCTTCTCACTCATGGTAAATCACTTTTATTTCCGCATTGAAGATATGAAATTAGTCATTTGGTTCAAAT
>Ga0208980_10001923_pt1 | contig 12595 bp, 10 predicted proteins | sample WetSurMetagenome_3_FD_187993 | JGI IMG/M metagenome (GOLD analysis project Ga0208980, IMG submission 187993) | Wetland microbial communities from Twitchell Island in the Sacramento Delta, sample from surface sediment Aug2011 Site A1 Bulk (version 2) | ecosystem: Environmental > Aquatic > Marine...
TTTTCAGAAAATCCGTACCTTTCATACCAGGCATCTGAATATCAAGAAACATCAGATCGACTTTTGCCGATGACAAGATCTGAAATGCTTCCATAGTGTTGCTGCATTCCCCCACAATATTGAAAATCCCAAGGTTACAGACGTGAGTTTTAATTACCTCAATAGCCAGCGGCTCATCGTCTACAATTATACAATTATACTTCATTGTATGAATTTTTATATCCTGAATCGTTAAGTTCGAGGGTCAGATTCACATCGAAGATATCCTGTTTCTGAAGTATTTCCAGGGAGTGTTTGCGGGGGTAAAGAAGTTCGAGTCTTCTCTTTACATTTTTCAGGCCGATCCCTTCCTTATAGCTTTCAGGTATCTGTGATTCACACCTGTTTGAATTACTTATTGAGAATTTCAGATGGTTGTCCTTTACATTAATCTTCAGGTCTATGAAAGGAGACTTTAAATCGTTGCTGGCTCCATGCTTAAAACTGTTTTCAACAAAAGGAAGCAACAGAAGAGGTGCGATCAGCAATCCATCCACATTTCCATCGATCTCTGTATTAATCTTAAGACGCTTTCCAAAACGCAGTTTCTCCAGATCTATATATCCGCTGAGTTGTTTTATTTCTTCATTAAGTCCTACTTCGGTTTCTTTCCCGCTGTAAAGTGTATATTCCAGGAGATTTGAGAGCTGGATGACCATTTCTGGTGCTTTGTCAGATTTCTTCAATGTCAGAGCATAAAGGTTGTTCAGCGTGTTAAACAGAAAATGAGGATGAATTTGTGATTTGAGGAATTTAAGCTCGGCTTCCAGTTTTTCATTTTCAAGATTAAGGGAATACTGCTGAATAAGATACATTCTCTTGAAGAGATATATGGCAGCGGCAGTAGCGGGGATCTGATAATTCAATACGATTGATCTTATAAAAGGTATAGAGTCACTTGCATGAAAGCCTGTAGCAAAATAAAGAACCAGCCATATGGAGAATCCGAATAAAAATGCATGAACGATACCAAGAATAAGAAACTGAATATATTTCTTTTTAAAAAGAAACTTGGGCAGTATCCAGTATATTAACAGATAAGTTCCGGCCATCCTTACAGGAAGCAGATAAAAATTCTGTATGAACTGAGCTTTTTCAGTCCCTCCGAAACTATAAGTAATGATATAGAAGAAATACCATACCAGCCAGAAAATAATATGCCACCATACCCTGTGCCGGAAAAGCAAACCCATACCTTTGTTCATAAAGTGCTGATAAATTGCCGGTTAATATTAACAAACTCAGGAAAATGCAAAAGTAATGAAATAGGTGAAGCAAACAAAAAGGAGGGTGTCCTGACTAATTCTCTACACCCTCCTGAAATCAACCCTTATACCATGAAACTTTATACAGGCATATCCGGTAATTTGAATCCGTTGAGGTATTCATGTTTTACCATGGATGCCATAAATTCTTTAGCATTTCTTTCGCTAGGATCATTGAATCCGGGCATGCCGGGCATAGCAGCCGGAGGAGCAGCAGAAGGTTTCGCTCCTGCACCAGCTTTGGCAGCAGAATTGGCGGCAGCCATCATTTTACCGATATCAAACATTTCAGACCAGGTAGATACCTTTTCATCATTGGAGATGTTTGTAAATTGCATATTTGGTCCGTCCCATTCAAGTATCCTGCCAAGTTTCTGTAAACGAACTGCCAGTACGCCCATCAGAACAATCTCATTAAAAGGACCTGCTTCACCGAAATGAGAAGCGGTTTTATCGCGCAGATCTGGATTTTTGCAGGCACTGACCCAATCGAGGTAATGGTTATTGTCAGGAACTACCCTTAGCACTTCAGGAGATTTCGGGGTTCTCCCTGAAAGAAGATATGGATTTGAACCATGACTTCCGAGTACGAGAGTATCTTTTGAACCATAGATAGCACAACCTTCTCCCTCCCATTTTTTCCCTTGGGGAAGTACATCAGGTATCATGGCATGGAAACCACCATCATACCAGGTAACTTCAACTTCTGGCATAGCCATGTTAGGGAGATTGGGACGAGCGGGGAAAATCATTTTTGCTATCTGGGCATGGGGACATGCATCTTTTTTCAATGTGGTGGACTGACCCTGAACTTTTGTGGGATACCCTAACTTCAATACCTTGTAGACAGGATGCATATTATGACACGCCATATCGCCGAATGCACCGGTACCGAAATCCCACCATCCCCGGAAGTTCCATGGGGTATAGGCTTTGTTATACGGACGGAAAGGCATATGCGCAATCCAGAGTTTCCAGTCCATGGTTGTGGGTACCTTCTCTACATCTGTAGGTGTATCAAGACCCTGCGGCCAGATGGGCCGGCTTGACCATACATCCACTTTGCGGACTTCACCAATTTCACCTGCCCATGCCCAGGCACAAGCCTGACGAACACCGTCAGTGGAGGAACCCTGGTTACCCATCTGGGTTGCCACACCATGTTTTTTTGCCAGCATAGTCAGCAAGCGTGATTCATAAATTGTATGAGTAAGTGGTTTTTCACAGTAAACATGTTTCCCCAACGTCATTGCGGTAGCGCTTGGATTTGCATGGTTATGGTCGGCGGTAGCTACAACCACTGCATCGATAGATTTGCCCATTTCATCAAACATGATCCTCCAGTCCTTGTACTTTTTAGCACTTGGGTATTTTCCAAATGTTGAAAGCACCGGCCCGTATCCCCAGTCGACATCGCATACTGCAACGAGTTTTTCAGTTCCGGGTTTCGATGTCATTGCAAATGCACTCTGCGGAGCATTTGCTACTTCAGGCAAACAAATACTGCTGATATCTCCTGAGCCTTGATTTCCCGCTCCTACCAGAGCAACGTTTAAAGTATCGCTGGGTGCCTGGTATCCCAGTCTTTTTCCCATCGCAACGCCCGGAATAATTGTAAATGCTGCTGACGCAGCAGCGGTGGTTTTCAGAAAACTCCTCCTCGAAAAGGATTTTTTCCCGGAATCACCTTTGACTGAATTTTTTCTATCCATGGAATTAAATCATAAAATTGTTTGTAAAAGGAATTTAAGTCATCGAAGAAGCTGGAATGTTTTAATGATTGATTAACCAAACTTATATATAAAACTGAACCGGCCTTTTTAAGATCGACAGAAGTCAATATTAAGAAGATATATAGTGATAATCAGAAGACTAATATGGAATCGGCCTGCCGTTTTATTATTACTTTTATCATTGTCTGTTGCCGTACCCGGGTGTTCCGGTCATCCATGCCAGGCTTAAAACTTCAGGATCATAAATGGTTATGATTTTATTCCCCTTAGCACATATTTAAAAAGTCAGAACCGGGGATCTTCTTTTTAATAAATACTTTAAAAAACTCTGTCAGAGTTTTCATCCTCAGAACATTTTGATTAACTTGGCTTTCTGAAAAGAACCAAACCAGAAACCAATGATCCGAAAGGCATGCTTTCCACAAATGGTATCCAGGAATATGATCGTTAAGAAGGCGTTAAAGCAGCTAAGAAATTACCGGAAAGAGTTCGGATGCAACTGGCTTGAAATTAATCAGAAGAGATATCATTAAAAAACAGGTAATATGAAAAAGTTGAACCTCTCAGGAATTATTCTTACACTCGTAATGATTTTAACTATACCCTGCGGATGTAAAAGAACTGATGTGACCGAAAATCCGAGGACAATATCCTTTGATCAGGGTTGGCGGTTCTTTAAAGGTGACCCTTCAGGCGCTGAAAAGCCGGTATTTGATGATTCCAAATGGAGAAACATTGATCTTCCGCACGACTGGAGCATAGAAGACCTTCCTGACCAAAAGGAGGATTCAGTTGTTGGCCCGTTTTCCAGAAAGTCGGTCTGTAAAATGGGCACCGGCAATACCGTTGGTGGAACCGGATGGTACAGGAAGAGCTTTATCATCGGCAAAGCCGACAAAAATAAAAAAGCATTCATCCAGTTCGATGGCGTATATATGAATTCCGATATCTGGATAAATGGCAAACATGTGGGTAACCATCCTTACGGCTATACTTCGTTCTGGTACGATATCACTCCATTCCTAAATCCGGTCACTACGGCGAATACTATCGCTGTCCAGGTTAAAAACGAAGGGTTAAATGCCCGCTGGTACTCAGGATCAGGCATTTACAGGCATACCTGGCTTACACTTGTGAATCCTGTCCATATTGCCCCATGGGGAGTTTATATTACCACTCCCTCAGTGTCTGAAAAGAATGCCGGTATTGACATTGTATCAAATATAACCAATTCCGATAAGAAGGAATCTCATATCACCTACAGGGTAAAACTGACTGATCCCTCAGGTGCACAGGCAGGATCGGCAAGTATGGAATCGATTGTGCCTGCCGGAAAATCGGTTGAGTTAAAGCTGAGCGTAACAATTGACAATCCTGCACTATGGTCAGTTGACAAGCCAAATCTGTATCAGGCAGAGGCTGAAGTACTTGTCAATAATAAAGCAGCTGACAAATCCACAACATCTTTTGGCATCCGTACGATTCATTTTGATCCGCAATCGGGACTTACAATAAATGGCAAAACCATTAAGCTTAAAGGAGGGTGCTTCCACCATGACAATGGTCCGCTTGGCTCAGCAGCAATTGACAGGGCAGAGGAACGGAAGATCGAGCTTCTCAAAAAAGCTGGTTTTAACGCGATCCGTTGCAGTCATAATCCTCCTTCTCCCATGCTTCTGGATGTCTGCGACCGGCTGGGCATCCTGGTTATCGATGAAGCGTTTGATATGTGGGAAAAATCGAAGATGGCAATGATGCAAATGATGTTCAATCCTGCAGGAAATAAAAATATTACAGCTGATGATTACTCAAAGTTTTTTAAGGAATGGTGGCAAAGAGATATTCAATCGATGGTGACCCGCGATCGCAATCACCCATCTGTCATTATGTGGAGCATTGGCAATGAGATAATGGAAGCTGCTGATACATCAGGACTGAGAATTGCCACAAATCTCACAAAGGAGGTAAGAAAATTTGATCCGACCCGCGCAGTAACAGAGGCGCATGTGGATATGGGTGCCGCACTTGGAATGAAGAGCACATGGGAAGAAAGGGCACCTCATATTGCATTGCTTGATGTAGTAGGCTTAAACTACGCTTATGCTATATACCGGGAGGATCATAAAAAGCATCCTGAAAGGATAATGTATGCTTCCGAGTTTATGCCACCCAAATCACTTGAGAACTGGCAGGCAGTGGAGTCACTTCCTTATGTGATCGGGAATTTCAGCTGGACTGCAATGGATTACCTGGGAGAGGCCGGAACTGGATTACCACGGCTAGTTAATATCTCTCCGGCAGGAACTGGCTCCAACCAGGCAGACCAGATGATGCAGTTTTTCAATATGGACTCCTGGCCTGTGTTCATTAATTTTCAGGGTGATCTTGATATAATAGGCAATCCTAAAGTTCCTTATTATTATCAGCATGTCGTATGGAGGGAACATAAGATGGCAATGTTTGTCCACAGGCCGATTCCGGCAGGTAAAAAAGAGATCACGAGTCCATGGGGTTTTCCTGACGAACTAAAAAACTGGAACTGGGAAGGTCATGAAGGTGAAATGATGCAGGTGCACGTTTACACACGAAGTAAGCTGGTGAAGCTTGAATTGAACGGCAAGCCGGTAGGGGAACAGACTGTTGATGACAGCAAATCAATTACAGCTGCTTTTAAGCTCGCATATGAACCAGGTACTTTGACAGCACGTTCTTTCGACAACGGAATGGAAACTGCATCGGAAACTATCAAAACCGTTGGAAAACCTGCAGCAGTAAGGCTTAGCGCAGACAGGTCAACAATCAGGGCCGACAGGAATGATCTCTCTTATGTGATGGTTGAAATAGTTGATAATGACGGTAATGTGATACCTTATGCAGATAATATTCTCGTGAATTTTGAGATCAGCGGAAATGGTGAAATAGCCGGAGTAGGCAGTGGCAGTCCATCGGATATGTCTAGTTTTCAGAAACCTTATAAAAAGACTTGGCAGGGAAGGTGTCTTGCAATAGTGAGACCGAAAGGAGAAGCCGGTAAAATCGTTCTGACTGCAAAGGCTGAAGGATTAAAAGAGGCTGTTGCAGAAATTGTCACAAACTAATAATCTCATTTTATCAGTCAGTTATTTGTTCCGGACGGAATCAATTTAATACCACATTTGTCTCAATTTTCCATTCAGAACCTTTGATCTGCCTTCTTTGCATTTCTCTTGCGAATAAGAGTTGCTCCCTTATCGAGATAAAGTGCTAAGATTGTAAAGAATGCAAAAACGGAAAGGAACCTTAGAACGTTTCTGAGATTTATTTTTTTAGTTCCATTTAATTCTCCTCCCCTGTGATCTGCCTCGTTTCTTATGCCAGCTTCAAAATGTCTGGTTTCACTCTGCTCCCTGATTCCTTGCCCAATCGTTTTTCTTGTGCTATCAGGGACATCTTTGTTCCATTTTTCAGAAACCGGGCTAATTTCTCCTGCCCCAAATCTTCTTCGTAAATTATCGGGCAAATCATGTGTTCGGGAACCGGCAAATTCTCTTCTTGCTCCCTGACCAATGGCCTTTTTTCCTGTGTATGAGGCATCTGAATTGAATCTGAATATTCTGACGCTTCTGTCCCAGTAGCCTAATTTATTGAATGCTAATGCACCTAAGACCAGTAATGCAACTGATAATATCAAAAAGCTAATTTTTCTAACCATTCGTAGTTATTTTAAATTTTAACCTTTGCAGAACCCAGTTCCAGTGTAAACCCAGATGTATTCCAAATAATGCAAGCGTAATAAATGATGAACTGGTATGCATAACTCTCCAAAAATTATGTGAACCTCCCAGTCTGAGCCATGAAAAATCAATTGTACGGGCTATAGCAATCCCGCTCAGTATCATAAGTGTGATTCCGATCAGGAGCAGTATATCCAGGAGATAATTTATTCTGGCTTTCAAGGGACATTTCGTGAAAAAACTGATCGTGACTTTCTTGATCCAGCCCCAGTTCAGTACCTTATGCAGGATAAAGAAGAGTCCAATTATCAATCCTGCCCATTCGTGGAACGGGAGACCATAGAATGATCTTGGATCCATCAGGAGAAGCATGACAATTGTAATAGAAAGTGTGAGAAAAAATTTGATAATGTTCATTTTTAAACAATTACATTAATAATTAACCAATTAGAGAGACACCTGGAATTTAAAGGTTATTCCACTTACGGCAGGCATTAACAGGATATTAACACAATCTAATATAAGTATTGTGAATTGTTACTTAATTATTAGAGCTGTTATGTTTAATGTAACCTGTCACCTTCCCTACCCAGGCTATAAAATCTTCGGCATCCTCATCCGCGCCGTGCCCGGCGTCCCAGTAAAGAAAAGTATTGACATCCCTGTCCCTGTTCTCCAGGCTTGTGGCCAGGTTAATAAGCACTGTTTGTGAGGTGTGAGCGTCGGAACTACCCTGACGAAGCCACCAGTATTTAGCGCAGCTGCTGCTGTTCTGACTGATGAAGTACATTGCGTTCATCAGGTTTACCAGAGTTTTCACATCACTTTCAATCTCTGCATTATTATTACCTGTAACATGCTGCAGGCTGAAGTTTGTGAAGTGCCTGGCGTCGGTGCTCTTGTTGCCGAATTCATTTGGCTCGGGCTGCTTCATATCAAAATCGTCAAAAGCCGGAAGTCCTTTCATCCTGCCGACATGTGCAACATAGTCTGCAAATCCAAAAATTGCCCCGTTGTCACTCCAGGTTATCCATTTATTTTTCATGAGATATTCGTCACGCTTTTTATCTGTCAGCCCTCTCAGGAACTTATTTGCAGATGGTATCAGGTAATATTGCAAAAGATACTTGTCGTAGTTATCTGCAGTTATGGTTCCAAATCCATTTTTGCCCTGAAGGTTCAAAGAAGCCTGGTACTCTGAATATATGGATTTCAGCTGGCTTGAAAGTTCCTGATCCACCAGTCCGGATCTGGTTGGAAAGCCGCCATACATCCATTCATAGGCTCCGTCGGCATGATCCAGATCAGTTATCGGACAGAAGCATGCACTGGCAAGAATGTTGTCATCAGTTTCAGCAGCACCAATCTCTTTAAGATACGGCAAGTACATCTGGCTGTTACCTGAAGCTCCGAGAAGAGCAGACAGAGCGCCTCCTGCGCTGACACCGGTAGAGATTATCCAATCGACATTGCCCGGCATTACACCTTTGTTGTGACGTATGTAGCGGATGGCTGCTTTAAGATCTACAATGGCAGCAGGCGCCTTGCCATAGTTAGTGCCGTCGGCGGCCTTGTTGTCACGTCCGCGGCAACCGGGAGATACTACAACATAACCGGCTGCCAGTGCAAGCTCCGCTTTGCCGCTAACCTGGTTATTTCCACCTGGACCACCTGGACTACCCGGACGACCAGCAGGGGGTGCACCCATGCCACCACCAAACCCGTCACGCACATTATTCACCGACATATATCCCCCAACGCTGATATTAAAGAGAATAGGTGCGTTTTTGGCGTCAATTTCAACATCATCTACTCTTATGGGAACGCTGACATTCATGCTCTGATAATCTTTGTCAACTGGATTTGCCACATATGGAATGTGCACATAAGACCGGTAGATGACTTTCTTTTCACCAGTTGTGGTCTTCACCGTTTTGGTTTCTTCGGTAAAATTATTTTTTGGGAACATCAATGGATCTTTTGTCTGCGCTCTTGTGGTGCCACACACCAGGATACTTACAACCGCAAGAACCATTGAAACAGATTGTCTTTTTAACATTGCTGATCATATTAGGTTATTAATGTAAATTTAACTACTTACTGTCAGAAAATCTCCTTTCTTATAAAAACTCCGAAGTTGCCTGTGACTGATGGATTTGGACCGTTTTCATCGAGATCCTCTGCCAGTCCGAATTGGATACCCTTAACCTCTAATCCAAGACGAAACCATTGATAACTCTTAATATTGCCTTGCGCGTTAAACAGATTCAGCATCTGAAGTCTGGTATACAGCTTAAGGTGGTCATTAATCTGAGGTCTGTATTGAATAATCGACATTATATCGTAAGATGGAGTACTTTCAATATTGACCCTCGGTGCACAGAGGACGAACAGCTTCTTGCCGCCGTAAACATATTGAAGTCCTAATGTCGGATTGAATCCGTCTTGACTATAAACTGCTCCACCAGCAACCCTCAGATTCTTAATTGTCTCAACATATATCTGATCCTGCACGATGAAATCGTTATTGTTCTTATCCTGGTAATCGACCTGAATAGTGTTCATATGAAAAAGGCCCAGCCTGGAAGTTTGTGAGAAATTTTTGCTGAATGCCAGGTTTACGGTTCCATACTTATGTCCCATCATTAATTCAACAGGTATAGGCTGTGCTTTAACCATGATGCCGTTTAAAAGTAAGAGAGGTGGAAAAATACTTATACAGATTGTTTTAAGTAGTTTCATCTTAATGTTTTTTGAAATTATCATCAAATCTATCTGGACTTCATTAATGATTCTGATAAAATCCGGTGAAACAGAGAAAAAACGACCTGAATTACCCTCAATGAAGATTGAAATAATCTTAAGCTGAATGGGAATGTTGTAAGTATGGCTTTAAATCCTATTTTTAGATGAGAATTTTATGAGCATCTGATGAAAATTAGTCATTTTATTGAGAAGTACTTTTGGATTTTCCTCCTGGCAGGGATCGTAATTGGACTTTGGCAACCTGTACACTTTGTGGCTCCGAAGTACCTGCCCAAAATTTTGTTGGGTATGATGTTATTCTTCGTCTTCCTGAAAATTGACGTCCTGGAGGTAATTGAAAACATTAGGAACTTCAAACTCATGATCTCTATAGCTCTGTTGTACATGATCATTTTTCCGATAATCTTTTTTCTCATGGTCAATATTTTTGACAGACAGCTGGCAATTGGCGTGCTTCTTTTAGTTGCAATGCCCGCCGGAGTGTCATCTCCGGCGCTTACTGACATCCTTAAAGGTAATATTTCACTTGCCATGAGCATTGCTGTTGTTACCCAGGTTATTGCCCCTTTCACAGTTCCATTTTTGTTCTGGATTATTGGGACCAAAGGTCTTGAAATAGATAAGTTCCTTTTGTTCAAGGATATCGCAATTTTGGTTTTTTTACCAATGACTATTGCACATTTATTAAAAAGGAACTTCACGCCAGTTGTAGAAAGAAGTCAGCATACGTTCACTTCTGCAAATATTCTGACCCTCTTCGCATTTGTTTATGTAGCAATTTCTTCTCAGAGGAATATTATACTGGATAATCCTGTAAACCTTTTCTGGAAAACCGCACTGCTCTATGTGGTTTTTATTATATTACATATTGCAGGATATTTGATCCGTTACAAAGAGAGTAAAGAGAACAAGATTGCATTTTCTGTAACTGCTGCCTACATGAATAACGGGCTGGCAATAGTATTGGCATCAACTTATTTCGGACCTGATATACTTGTACTTATGGTTCTTTCAGAACTTCCGTGGAATACTCTGCTTGCCCCATTTAAAAGAGCTGTCACATATCTTTAAGCAAGCATTCTCATCCGCTGTTTACACCTGCTTTAACAGGATTCTTTTCTAACCATCTTTGACCTTAATATTGCTGAATGGTCCAGTCCAACGCTATACCTTACTGATATCTGAACATTAGAAATACGAATCAAGACCAGAAGCTATTCCTGACTTCTCCCTTTGTCGATGACCCGGAATCTAACAATTCAACCTGGCGAAGATGTACCTTTCTCCGAATAACATAAAAGTCATTCAGTAATCAATGAATTACCAAATGACTTTTATGACAGGTCCTGGAAATGGACCTGATGAATAGATTTATTACCCTGTTATTATTTTACGAAATCTGCTTTCAGAAGATAATCTGCACTTAGCTTAAGGCCTTCAAGGGATGTCTTAAGCTCTTCTGCTACTACTTTTGGATCTTTTGGACCGAAACCAGCCGGAGGAAGAGGCTTGCCATCTTTATCTTTTGGTTGATTTTTTGACATCTCGGCCATCATGTCCTGCATGGTACCACCCTTTGCCTGAACATTTTTCATTGCCTCCATCATAGCCATTGATTTTTCTCTCTCCTCTTTAGTCATTTTACCTTCCATCTCGACAAACCAGACATCATGACCATTCTTGTAGAACTGATTGAAAATTGCCTGATAGTTTATTTTTCCACTCTCACCAACCACATATTCGTCTTTTATATGCAGTGCCAGAATGCGTGTCGGATATTTCTTCAGATAAGCCACCGGATCCTGGCCGCCTATCGTAATCCAATACACATCCAGTTCAAAGAATACTTTTGCAGGATCGGTGTTGGCGATAAGAAAATCTTCATATGGCTGGTTTGTATTAGCTACAGTAGCAAACTCCATATTGTGATTATGGTAACCAAATTTAATTCCTCTTTTGTTAGCTTCGTCACCGATTTTATTCATCAGATCGCACTCCGCCTTCAGACCTTCGACAGTGCCTGCCCACATGTTCATCGGGAAAACAACATATTTGCAGCCCATTAATTTATGATCGTCAAACAACTTGCCCCAGGCTGCAAGAGTTCCTGGCTCATCTTTTACATCAAATTTTGCGCGTGCATGGCTCGAAAGTACTTCCATACCGTATTGCTTTACCAGTGCAGCGAACTCGGCTGGCTTATAGCCAGCGACCAATCCTTTACCGGCATCGTAATTAGCCAGTTCCAACTCGACATAACCATCGTCCGCAAGAGCTTTTAGTGACCCGGGAACATCAGATTCAAATCCTTTTACGGAATATACTTGTACCCCCAGGTGCTTTTTTGGAGAGTTAGCTGCGGATAGCGAAGAAGATGTAACGAAAAATGCTATAAATACTACGCTACAAAAACATAACAATTTTTTCATAATGCTCATAAGGTTAAGGATGATAATAAAATTAAATAAATACTACTTCATTTTTTCAATCACATTGAATGACCAGCTTCCTGAATACAAAGTTAATAAATTTGGCGGGCAGACATGTATTATGCAGTGTTAAAAAAACTTAACACCTTGAATTCACATATCTGAAATCAACTATCAAAATTAGATGTAAGGCCAAAATTTTAATAATAATAAGCGATTATTGGCCTGCCGACCAAAAAAGAATATATTTGTAACCACGGCATAATATCTGAATTCACTTTATTCGTATCAGTTAGATATGGGCTGAATCCAATAAGTAAAGGATGCGCAATAGATCCTAAATCTAAAACATAAGAATATGAAACAATGCAATTTAATTCAAACTGTAAGCCGGTATATTCTGCCGGTGATTATCTTGTTTTTTGGCAAAACAGCAATTGCTCAGACCGTACCCACAACGCAGTTGCTGCCTGACACGGCAAAGATGACATATAACCAGATCTCCCAGACAATGAAGTTATATGTGTATCCTTCAAAGAATCAAAGCAAACAACAACAAAAGGTGGATGAATTTGAATGCTATAAATGGGCAGTGGAACAATCCGGTGTTGATCCGTTGAATCTTCCGAAAGTAGAGGCACCACCTGCTC
>Ga0208980_10001924_pt1 | contig 12595 bp, 13 predicted proteins | sample WetSurMetagenome_3_FD_187993 | JGI IMG/M metagenome (GOLD analysis project Ga0208980, IMG submission 187993) | Wetland microbial communities from Twitchell Island in the Sacramento Delta, sample from surface sediment Aug2011 Site A1 Bulk (version 2) | ecosystem: Environmental > Aquatic > Marine...
CGGCTCACCACCCGGTGACGGAAGCCCACCCGTGCCTGATCGCGGAAGCCCGCAAGCCCCTCTATGCCCTGGGCAAATACACGGCGGAAGAGCTCTGCCATTACTATTTCAAGACCCGGGGCCTGCCCACGACGATCTTCCGATTCTGGTGGGCCTTCGGAGCGACGATAGGCGGGAGCAACCTCAGGGATCTGATCAGGAAATCCCTGCACGGTCAGCCCCTGGAGATGGTGCAGGGCGCAGGCGGCGCATTTCTCACCATGGCGGATCTGGGGAGGGCCGTCCAGATGTCGATATCCAAGCCTGCCGCGGCGGGCCAGGTTTATAACCTTGGCAGCCTGTTCCTGTCGTGGAAAGAAATCGGGGATGTCATCATCGGCCTGACGGGTTCGTCGTCTGTCATCAAGCCGATTTCGTCAGAGCAGTGGCGCGGCGCCGCGTTTCTCAACGAAGTCTGGGATCTCGACTGGAGCAAGGCAAGAGAAGAGATCGGTTACGAACCTGCAGAGTCTGCCGAAACGATGAAAGCCTCTTTCATCGAAGCGCTCAAGAGCTGCGTTGTCCAGGTCAGGAGTGAAGAGAAGCTGAAGTAGCGAGGACGAAGGGGAACTGCCATATCGGCGACAGAAGGGGACTCCGAATCCACGGGGTCCCCTTCTTTTATCCGTCTATCCTGTTCAGGTGGTTTGCGCCGCGGCCAGGCTGCCCACCGTCTCGAGAGCCCGCTCGACCTTCGGCGAGAAGTGGGCGGCGTTGAGCCTCAGGAAATTCCGGTACTTTCCCGAATTCGAGAAGATCGGGCCGGGCGCAATCGAGATTCCTTTCTCCCTTGCCCTCCGGAACAGCTCCAGTGAATCCACGCCTTCCGGAAGCTCCACCCAGAAGATGAAGCTCCCCTCGGGCCGGGTGGTCCTGGTCCCCTCGGGGAAGTGCCGGCGCAGGGCCTCCAGCATCTGCCCCAGCTGCTTTTCATAGATCCGCCTCACCCGGCGCAGGTGTCTCTCGTAGCCCCCGCTGGTCAGAAATTCGGCAACGGCCATCTGGGTGGGCGAGGCCGGGGCCAGCGTGTTGATCATGCGCTGGTACCGTATGACCTGGTGAAATCGGCCGGGGGCGACCCAGCCGACGCGGTATCCCGGCGCCAGAGTCTTGGAGAAGGACGAGCAAAGGACGACAAGCCCCTGCTCGTCGAAGGATTTGGCCGCCCGGGGGCGCGTGTCGGAAAAGGACAGATCGCCGTAGATGTCGTCCTCGATGAGCGGGATCTGTTTTCCGGCGAGCATCTTCACGAGGGCCTTCTTGCGGTGATCGGGCATGCAGCTTCCCGTCGGGTTGCTGTAGTTTGCGCTCACCAGGCAGGCCTTCACGGGTGTCTGCTCCAGGGCATACCCCAGTGCCTCCAGGTTGATCCCCTCTTTCGGGCTCGAAGGGATTTCCACGATTTTCAACCCCATGGCGGCCATGGCCTGCAGGTGGTTGAAGAAGAAGGGCGACTCGATGGCCACGGCATCGCCGGGCCGGCACAGGGCCCGAAGCGTTATGGCGATCGCCTCGTGACAGCCCGTGGTGACGATGATCTCGTCGGGCGTCAGAGGGCAGCCGGCCAGGATCGCCCGCTGGGCGATCTGCTTGCGCAGCGGCTCATAGCCGTCGGAGAAGAGATAGGAGACGCTGACGGTTTCCTTCGCCCGCACCACCGAGGCCAGGATCCGGTTGAGTTTTTTTGCGGGCAGCACATCCGCGCTCGGGGTTGCCATCCCCAGGTTGAAGAAATCCGGGTTCGAGGCGTCGCGAACGATGACCTGTGCAATCTCGGTGAGGCTCGCTTCGGCCGGCTTGATCTCTGCCCTGGAAAGCTTCGGCTCCGTCACCGGTTTGAGTCGCGGCGGCGAGACGTAGTAGCCCGACTGGGGACGCGCCTCGATAAGCCCCTTCACTTCCAAAAGACGATAGGCCTCGAGGGCTGTCGAGATACTCACCTTCATGGAGCGGCTGATGTCCCGGATCGACGGGACTCGGTCCCCAGTCCGGTAGGTGCCGTGCCCGATGAGATGGGCCATCTTGCCGGCCACTTCCTCGTAGAGCGCATTCGTTTTTGCTTTCATGTCCGGGTCCCTTTCCTTCAAATGGATCATAAGGTTCCCCGCAGAACTCGGGAAGATACAGCTGCCCTGTTTTATTACCATAACAGTTTGAAAAAACCACATCTGTTTGCCAAACAAATTCAATTGCTGAATCTGTTGTGTACCTCTCATCGGGCCTATACTCGATTCCGTCAACGGGCGGTGCTTGCTGAAAAGCCCGCCAGTCCAATCACATCTCAAGACGGAGAGGGCTCGATGATGAAATCAGAGGAAACACACAGGCTGTGCCGGGATGAACTGACCCGGCTGGACGGGGATGCTGCGGGCAGGGTCATTTCGTGCAGGAAAGGGGTCCTGTGGCTGACCCAGGCGGGCACTCCTGGGGATCATCTGATCCGGGCCGGCGAGGCCTTTCCGATCGACCGTCGAGGCCTTGTCCTGATCAGCGCCCTGGAGGATTGCATTTACGCGGTGTCGGGGGGAAAGAACAATCTTTTCGGTTTTCATTGGCCCTATTTGACTTTCCGGCAAATGGCGCGCCGTTTCGAGGCAGCGATAAAAAGCCTTTTTGCTTGACGACAGTCACGTTGCCCCTTATCCTTCCATGTGCCGCTTCCGTTCTGAACAACACCCGGGAAACAACAATGGATATCTCCTCCGCCATCTTCATCGTTCTGGGCTTGGCCCTCTTCGAGTCGATCACCAGCATCGACAACGCCATCATCAACGCCGAGGTCCTGCAGGGCATGCAGACCCGGGCGCGCAGGTGGTTTCTCACCTGGGGGATTCTGATTGCCGTGTTCGGCGTCCGCGGGCTTCTGCCCTGGCTCATCGTCTGGGTCATGACTCCGGGCCTGGGGCCCTGGGATGCCTTTACGGCAAGCCTCACCGGCAACCCGGCAGCCCTCAAGGCGATTCAGGACAGCTCTCCCGTCCTTCTCATGGGAGGCGGCGTCTTCTTTATCTTCCTTTTCTTTCACTGGATCTTCCTGGAGCCGAAAAAGATAGGCCTTCCCGTCGAGCGCCTCTTCGCCCGCCAGGGGGCCTGGTTCTATGCGGTGGTTTCCATTGCGCTGACGGCCATCGTCTGGTTTGCCCTGGACGAAAGCCCCATGCTTGCCTTCGGGGCCGTCGTCGGCTCCTCGGCCTTCTTCATCACCCATGGCTTCAAGCGTTACGCCGAGGAACAGGAGGCGCGACTGCTCTCCGGCGAAGCTCACATGTCCGACATCGGCAAGATCCTCTACCTGGAAGTCATTGACCTGACCTTCTCCATCGACGGCGTCGTGGGGGCCTTCGCCTTCACGCTGTCGGTGCCCCTGATCCTGCTGGGAAACGGGATCGGCGCCGTCGTCGTCCGGCAGCTCACGGTCTATGGCGTCGACCGGATCAAGAAATACGTCTATCTGAAAAACGGCGCCATGTACTCCGTCTTCGTCCTGGGCTGCGTCATGCTCGCCCACGGCTTCGGCCACCACGTGCCCGAGTGGCTCACGCCCCTGGCGACGTTTGTCATCGTGGGCTACTTCTTCTTCAAATCCCGCTGGCAGGCCCAAAAGGCCCAGACATGAGAAAGCCCCTCCTGTGCGAGGGGCTTTTCTGTTCCGGCGGCGTTTTGCCCTGCCGTTCTTCACCTGCGCGCATCAGCACATCTCGCCGATGGGGCAAACGGCGATGCAGTTGAAGCAGGTGTACTGGAAACCGATGAAGGACGCCTGATAGAGGCTCATGAGCAGCGGGTCCTTGAGGATTGCCTGCTGCTCCTCCGGCGTTTTCCCGATGAACTTCCGGAGATAGCCGTACAGGCCCGGGATCCCGAACGGCTGGGACGCCTTCAGGCACTTCAGCTCTTCCGTCCTGCCCGACCTTTCGAGCGCCTTTCCCGGGCAGGCCTCGATGCAGAGGCCGCAGTCGTTGCAGAGCTCTTCCTTGAGGGGCTCATCCGAGGCGAGAGGCAGCTCCGTGAGGAGCGCCGTAAAGCTCAGCCGGGACCCGAAGCGCGGGTGGATCACGAGGTTGTGCCGTCCGAAGACACCGAGGCCCGATGCCACGGCGGCGTGCCGCAGCGAGATGTCGCCGACAAGGCCCAGCGTCGGGGCCTCCATGTCGAGGGGGTACGAGGAGAGGACCGGCGATGCTTTTTTCCCCGTCCGCCCCTCGATGAGACGGGCCATGAGGTAGAGGTGGCTCTTCGAGGTGTCCATCACCGCCATGCGGCCGGCGATGTTGAAGCGCGGGTTCTTGCTGTCGAGGGCCCCGTCGATCATCCGGTGGGCGAGCACGATGATGGAGCGCGCCTTCGGCAGATAGCTTTTCGGGTCCGGCGACTTGGGTGACTTGTAGTCCTCGAGGGCGACGAAGCCGACGGCATCCACCCCGATCTCCAGGCCGTATTTTCGGATCTGCTCCTTTTCCATTCTCACCTCCAGGATTTCCAGTGAAATCCCTTTTTTACAACTCTCCTTTAAAAGGGATGACCCTTCATGGTCGTTACAGCAGGAAGATTGCCACGATGATAACGCCGACGAACCCCGCCATGGTGGGCCAGAGGTTGCGCCGGGCGATCTCCACGGGGTCAGTGCCCGTGATGGCCGCCGCCGGGATCACGGCCCAGGGGATTATCGTCCCGCCGCCGACGGCTACTGCAAAGAACTGCCCCAGCGCCCCCAGGGTGGCCACGTCGAGATTCGTTGGCCCGCCGAGGGCCTGGGCGAGAGTGCCCACCAGCGGGAGTCCTGAGAAGCCGGAGCCGTCAAGCCCGGTGATGCCTCCGACTACGGCCTGGATGACAGCAACGGGGATAGCGCTCAGCGGGACGGTATTTGCCAGGGCTTGGCCCAGGTCGAAGAGAAGCCCCTTGGCCCCTTCACCGAATATGGCCTTTGCAGTGCCCGGGGAGCCCATGAAGAAAAAAGCGGCGATCAGCAGAACCGGTGCGAAGATTTTAATCCCGAACATAAAACCTGCGCGGGTGTGCTCGGTGAGCTTTTCGAACCCGTCCCTGCCGTAGCCGCCAAGCGCGACGAGGACCATGATGATACCGACAGTCCCGCCCAGCAGTGCCGTGGCATCGCCTCCCCGCAGCTTGAGGACCAGCATCCCGACCACGTCGAGGGCAAAGAGGATGGCGATGACGGGCAGAGCGATCTTCTTGAAGCCGGGGTTGGCTGCCGTCCACTTCTCCCGCTCCTTCAGGGCCTCGGCCGAGGCCTCGAAGGGGGCCCACTCAATGGGCTTTCCGGCGTTGGCCCGGATGTCCTGCCTCACGGATCGAAATGACAGAGGCAGTGCGATGGCGGCCCAGACGGCGAGCATGGGGAGGCTCTTCCACATGACGGCATCTACAGAAACGCCGGCCGCCTTGGCGGTGATGCCCGGTGCGCCCTGGATGATGAAGTCGGTCGTCAGTGCGCAGCCGTAGCCGAACATGCTGATGGCCATGGCGGCGTTGATGGGGGAGAGCCCCGCCTTGATTGCCGCGGGCAGAAGAAGAGCGCCGACCAGCGCGATGGCCGGCGAGGGCCAGATGACCCATGCCACGAGCATGATGACGGCGCCCATGACCCAGAAGGCGATCTCCGGGGAGACGAGCATTTTCTGGACCGGCCGGAACATCATTTCCGCAAGTCCCGTTTCCTCGAGCATCTTCGCCATGGCCACGATGATCGAGATGATCGCGATGATCCCCAGCAGTTCGCTGAAGGCGACCGTGATGGAGTTGAATACGGCCTGGACGGCCTTGACGAAACTGCCCGTGACAACCCATCCGAGAACCAGGGATGCCAGGAGGCATACGAGTGGCGTTTCCCGGCGAAGCGCCATGGTGATGAGGACCACCACGATGAAAAAAGCATAAACCCAGTGCGCAAGAGTGAGTTCCACGGTATTCCTCCCTTATTGTTTCTGTGTGCTCAGGATCTTCCGGAAAAGATACCCGTCATCGCAGCCCTGTGGACCCTTCGACGGATTTCCTCCCTGTCGATGACGTAGAGGCCCTTTTCCCTCATCCGTTCAAAGTAAACCGATCCCGAGAAGGTGTACTTGAAGCCCAGGCCCTCCTCGGTTGCCATCTGTGTCCCCACGTACCCGATCGCATCGCCTGCCGCAAGCGTATCGGGCAGGATCAGCGGTTTTTCGCCACGGATGTGCCGTACGGCATTGCACCCAGCGAGGGTCCCCGTGACGATGGCCTCCGTGTGGCCCACGAGAAGCCCTGCCTTCTCGCCCGCGCAGAACAGGTTCTCCACGCCATCGACCTTCAGGGCATCGTTGCGGGGCGACATGCCCACGTAGCGGATGGAGTTGCCCATGCCGCCCGCATAGGGGTCCTCGTAGCGGGCGTTTTCGAACCCGGGGATCTTCCGCAGGGCCGCCAGCGGGAAAAAAGGGACCATGAGCTTGGCATGCCCCGTGTCCAGAAGGATGAGGTTTGCCTGGAATTCCGGGATGGCGTACTGCTGGCAGGCCTTGATGGAGGTCTGTGCTTCTTTCTGCAGGGAAAGGGGAAGGGGGACGACGACGACGCCTTTCCGGGTCAGTTCAGCGGCGATGTCCCGGGACAGGGACTCCTTGAGAAGCTTGCAGGAGCCGCTCATGGCGCCGATCTGACTGCCCTTGCGCCCCACCCGTTCCTTGACGCCGCACAGGGCAGTCAAGCTCACCCTGCCGCCGAAGGCGGGGCAGCGAAGGATGCACAGGACGCAGCCGTTTCCGTACTTTGCGCACTGGCCCGGGGGCCCTGCGGTTCCCGTCGTGTCGATATAGGCATCGGCAGAGAAGCTGGCCGTTTCCTCGTTTTCGATCCCGTGGACGGCGATGATCCTGCCGTCTTTCATCTCCACGTCATTCACCCGGGTGGAAAGCCGGAGCTCGACCCCTCTGAACTCGAGATGGGCCTTTACGAGGGGCTCCATGGTGGCCACGTTGTAGAGGGAGGCGTGGGGATGCCCGGGAAACTCGATGTTGCGGTGAAGGGAGTTGGCATCGGTGAGCTCAAACAGGTCGCCCCCGCCCATGGCAATCATTTCCTCGGCGGCAGTGAATCGGCCGTTGTTTCGCATGATCCCGCCGACAAGGCCCGTTCCCAGGATCATGTCCGTGCGCTCGACGAGGACGACCTCGGCACCTTGTTTTCTTGCGGAAAGGGCAGCGGCGCATCCGGCCCAGCCAGCCCCGACGACAACAACCTTCATGGGGAAGATCCTCAGCGAGAAAAGTGATGAATCGTACCGGTAATTTCTGAACTTGTAAACGGGAAAGACGGGTTCACCGTTTCTGCGAAAAAAGTCTAAGGTCCCGATGCCGATCTCCCGATAAAATAAACAGGGAGAAACCGATGAAGGCATCCAGGGCAGATCTGCATCAGTTCGAGTATGGCGTGGGGCTTGCCTCGCTTGTCATCCTCGTGGCCGGGCTGAATATCCTAGATGCCATATTCACGCAGGTGATCCTCGCCACGGGGGGCGCCGAGTGCAACCCCGTCGTCCGTGCGGCCATTGATGCCTATGGAGACCGTTTCTGGATCTGGAAGGTCGCCGCCGTCTCCTCCCTGCTGGTTCTCATTTGCCTCTACAGCCGGCTCAGGCTCTTCCGGGTGATCCTTGCCGGCACGGCCCTTCTCTTCGTGGGCGTCATCTCCTGGCAGTTGCACCTCCTGGCCAACGGTCCCCTCGCCCGCTGATTCACCCCGTGCATTTTTCCCGTTGAGGTATGGATTGAAATGAAAGGCCCCTCCGGTGCAAAGGGCTTTTTGATGATGCCGCTCCTTCACGAAGCCCGGTGGCGATAACTCAGACATATGCCGTCCCCCATCGTGGCGCTGACGACGACCGTGTCGAAATCGGGGTGCCTGCGGATCATGTCCGTATAATCTTTCATGTCGCCGGCCTCGGAGATGGCGTTGTGAACGGCGATGATCCCCCCGGAGGCAAGCTTTTTCGGGTAGAGCTTTTTGAAGTAATCCATCTGGCCGTCCTTGTCGGCATCGAGGAACACGAAGTCGAAGGGGCCCTTGAGCCCCGCAATCTCCCGGTGGGCATCTCCCCGGACCAGCGCGACCCTCCCGGCAAGCCCCGCCTCCCGGACATTCCGTTGCGCGAGGGCATGGCGCTCCGTGTCGATTTCGATCGTTGTCAACCTCCCCCCCGTCTCCTCCAGGCCGAGGCCCATCCAGATCGCCGAGTAGCCCTGGGAGGTTCCCACTTCGAGAACGTTGACCGCGCGGGTTGCCTTCACCATGAAATGGAGGAACTCGGCATCCTTTCGAGGGGTGCTCCAGTACCGGCCTATTTTCGATTCCATCTCGTCCAGAATCTTCCGGACCCGGGAGGGATCAGCCTTGGAGGGCTGAAGGACGGCAGTGCCCGCCCGTGCCAGCGCCGTCGACGCGAGTGTTCCCATCGCGAATAGCCCCATCATACCCCCTGCTGTCCCTATAAATTCTCTCCGGCTCAATGAGTCTTTTTTCTTCATTTTTCACTCCCGCACTCAGGCACTTCCATCACTTCATACACTTCTGCCACTTCCCCCACTTCTTCTTCTGGATTCCCCACGCCACGAGTCCTGCCGCAATGGTGGCGAACCCCACGAGGCACTCCAGGGGCCTTTGCATCACGGTGAAGGCCGTCATGGCCGCAACACCACCCAGAAAGAGCCAGGGGACAACGGGGTAGCCGGGCACCGCCAGGGCTTTCCCTTCCCGCTTTCGCAAAACGATCAGGGCCGCCACGGTTGCCGCCGTGCTGATGCCGAGGGTGAACCCGATCCAGGTGAGAAGCGCATCGAAGGTCGCGCTCCAGAGAAAGAAAAGGGCAAGCCCAGCCTGCAGGGCGATGGCCGCCTTCGGGGGGGCCGAGGTTGCGGCAAGCCATCGGGGTAGAACCCCGTCGGCCGCCATCTGCGCATAGACGCGGGGCCCGGCCATGACAAGCGAGGAGACACTGCTGACGAGCGCAAGGGCGATGAGCCCCGCCACGGCCTCCTCCAGAACAGGACCGCCGATGGCCCGGGCAGCGATGCGGCCCACCTCGAGCTTGCCGGCCAGTTCAGCAATGGGGGCGGAAAAGACGAACACGGCATTGAGCCCCAGGTAAAGAAGCGTGACCAGCGCCGTGCCGAAGATCAGCGCCCGGGGTATTGTCTTATCCGGGTTGCGCACCTCGCCTGCGACATAGACTGCCGCATTCCAGCCGGAGTAGCTGAAGGAGATCCAGATGAGCGAAACCCCGAAGGCTGCAACGGGGAAGGGGGGATCGGGATGTGCCGCAGGGAGTCCGATCCTGCAGGCGGCAAACGTGACAAAGGCGACAATCAGCGCGACCTTGAGCAGCACCGCCCCGTTCTGTACCTGTGCACCGCGCCGCACCTCGACGGCATGAACGGCCGCAAAGGCAAGGATAAGGATCGAGCCGGCCAGGGCGGGCGCGATGCCCCCGAGCCATGGCTTTGCATAGGTGCCGAAGGCGAAGGCAGCTGCTGCAAGCGGGGCCGAGAACCCGACGAGCAGGGAGAGCCACCCCGCAACATATCCCGCCGCCGGGTGCAACGTGCGGGACAGAAACAGGTATTCGCCGCCGGACTCGGGGATGCGCCGTGCAAGCGCCCCGTAGCACATCGCCCCGAGGGCCGCCTGCACACCCCCCGCGGCCCAGGCGGCCAGCACATACCACGGCGAGCCGAGATCGGCGAGCAGAAAGCCGCTCGTGGTGAAAACACCCGCCCCGATCATGTTTGCCACCACGAGTGCCGTGGCGCTTGTGAGCCCGAGACTCCTTAGCGGCGTCACGCCGTGCTCCTACCGACCATCATTCTTCTTCAAAAAAAGCCTGATCCACGCGAATTATAGGGGATGCTTCAAGCGGCGACAAGCGATATATGTGAGGAAACGGGCAGGTAAGACGTTTGTTGAATCGTATCTCAACATGTATTACCATGAACGGGCGGAAAATCCGGCTCAGGGGGGCACGAGGATGATGAAAGCAGCGATGCGGCGGGTGGTTGCGCTGGCGGTCCTGGGGTACCTTACCGGCGTGGCAGGCCAGCCTGCACTGGCAAAGGAGCCCGTGCCGCCCAAAAGCAAGGGCGAAACGAAGGCGGCCCCGGCGGGTGCCCTGCCGGCCAATCTGTCCATCGTGAACAAGTGGGACGGCGACTACCCGGTCTCCGCGCTCAAGAAGCTTCCGCGGGGCCAGCAGAAAACCGTAGCAGGCTACATCGGCGACGGGTCGACTTTTGCCGATGTCTGGAAATCTTTCAAGCCGGGGGAAAAGGCGCCGAAGGTCGATTTCAAGAAGAACCTGGTGGTGTTCACCCGCAACGTGAAGTTCTACAACCGCAAGGCCATCACGAAGGTGACCCTCCTGGAAGGGATCCTGGAGATCCAGGGCATCGAGACCGTGACCTCGGTTCCCGTGACGAACAAGGTGGCCATGGCCATGGCGGAAGTCCCTCGCCAGGGGGTGAAGACGCTGCGCGCAGGCGACAAGTTCATCCCCGTGAAATGATGCGCGAGGCGCAGCGAAGCTCTTTGGTTTCTCCGGGGTCCGGGTTTGGACTCGCCATCCCGGGTGCAGGGCCGAAGGGAAAAGACGAAGGAAATAACCCTTGACCCGGCGGGGAAAGCCGTGTAGCATCACACGAATTGCATCGGTGAGTCTGTTTTGTGAGCTCCCGCTGTGATCTAGGCCGGATGTGAACATTTTGTCGTGTAGAGGTTGACCACCATGCTCTTCAAAGTGGTGGTTTTTTTATTTCTGCCGTTGTTTTTTATCCGCCTGAAAAATTTTCGAAAGGAGGATAAAGGCAATGTCAGAAGGTAAAGTCAAATGGTTCAATGAGCGCAAGGGCTTCGGTTTCATCGAAACCGACGAAGGCAATGACGTCTTCGTGCACTTCAGCGCGATCCAGGACAGCGGCTTCAGGACCCTTCAAGAGGGCCAGCGCGTGAGCTTCGAAGTCCAGCAGGGCCAGAAAGGCCCCGCGGCCGAGAATGTCAGGGCGCTCTAAGCCGACCCGATACTCAGGGGGCACTTTCGCGCCATGGATGCGGGGAAGTGCCCTTGCTGAATCTTCCGATTGATCCCTCCTCTGCCGTTTACATTGAAGGGGACGTGTCCTTGACCCCGGAAGATTCGGAGGAAGACAGACCAATGAAAGGAGACGAACATGAACAGGAAACTATACGTCGGAAACCTCTCGAGCGAGGCGACGGAAGAGGAAATGCGCTTTAATTTTTCCCAGGCCGGCACGATCGTGTCGGTGAGCCTCATCAAGGACCGGATGACAGGCCTGAACAAGGGGTTCGGCTTCGTGGAGATGGAAACCGAGGAAGGCGCCCGCAAGGCCATCGAGTCCTTCAACGGCGGCGAGCTCCACGGCAAGGTCATCGTGGTGAGCGAGGCCAGGCCGCCGAAGGATCGTCAGGAAGGCGGCGGCTTCGGAAGGGACAGCCGCCCCCGACCGGGAGGCTTCGGCCGCGGCCCCGGCAGGCCGGGTGGCGGCGGCGGTGGCGGACGGCGTTACTAAGCTGACTTGCGCAAACCGGCCCTCCCTCGTGGGGGCCGGTTTGGCGCTCTCACCGCCCACCCGATCGGTGATCGAAATGAAGAAACCCAAGCTTGTTCTCATTCACCCCGCGCCCGACAAGGACCGACTCATCTCCAGGCGGCGCACGAAATCCTCCGTCGCCCAGTTGAATCTCCCCATCCTTGCCGCCCATGCCGACGACCGGTTCGACGTGCGCATCCTCGACGAGAACGTCGAGGAGATCCATTTTGACGCCGTCGATGCGGATCTCGTCGGGATCTCCCTCATGACCTGCACGGCCCTTCGCGGCTACGAAATCGCCGACAGCCTCCGCCGCCGCGGCGTGAAGGTCGTCCTGGGGGGCATGCACGTCTTTTTCCTGCAGGACGAGGCGCTCGCCCATGCCGACGCCATCGTGATCGGCGAGGCCGAGTACGCCTGGAATGACCTGCTGGACGATTTCCTCGCCGGGAGACTGCAGAGGAGCTATCGTGCGGAGAAACTGCATGACCTGGCAGGCCTTCCCCGGCCCCGCCTCGACCTGCTGAAGCCCGGCGCCTACTCTTTCCCGAATGTCGTCGAGACCTCCCGGGGCTGCCCCAACCGGTGTAATTACTGCGCCGTCACCGAGTTCTGGGGATCGAAATTCCGGTTCCGCCCCGTCGAGGAAGTGATCGACGAAATCAAGGCCCTGCCCCCCGGAGACCTGCTCTTCATCGACGACAACATGTTCGGGCATTCGGAGCGCTCGAAGGAGCTCTTCCGGGCCCTGATCCCCCTGAAGCGTCGCTGGGTCGGCCAGGGGGACCTGCGTCTGGCGCGAGACCCGGAGCTTCTGGAGTTGGCCTCGCGAAGCGGCTGCAAGTGGCTGTTCATGGGTTTCGAGACGACGAGCGTGGAGAATCTGAGGGCCCTGGGCAAGGCGAAGCTCAACCGGGCGCCGGAATACGAGCAATCCATCTCCACCATTCACCGCTCCGGGATCAAGA
>Ga0208980_10001925_pt1 | contig 12591 bp, 10 predicted proteins | sample WetSurMetagenome_3_FD_187993 | JGI IMG/M metagenome (GOLD analysis project Ga0208980, IMG submission 187993) | Wetland microbial communities from Twitchell Island in the Sacramento Delta, sample from surface sediment Aug2011 Site A1 Bulk (version 2) | ecosystem: Environmental > Aquatic > Marine...
AGCGAAGTCTCTCCTCCTTTTGAAGGAGCCTGCCTGCCGCCTGCCTGCCGGTAGGCAGGGTAGGCAGGGAGTACTCCGGAGCGATGGCGAAGGGGGGAGAATTCTAAATATTAAATGTTACCTTAATTGTGAAGAATTACACGGTAGGCAGGTTGTCTTTTGTCTTTATAAAAGTTTTTTAACAAACATTTTTATCGCTTCAACTGACTTGTCTTCTTCTTCAACAAAACCCATATGGCCTGATTCCTCGAGCACAACCACTTTTGCATTTGCCGGCAAGTCTACTTTTGTCTGAATAATATCATAAGGAATATAACTGTCCATCAATCCTAAAATCCATAAACACGGAACCCTTCCCTCTTGCATCAACTCTAACCTTGAGGGCCTTTGCATCATTCCGTTCAAGACAGCAATGATTCCCTCACCTGGAATTCCTGAAGCAATTTTCTTTGAACGATGGAGCGCTTCAGAATACTTGTCAATATTTGATGGCGCAAACATTCTTATAACATTGTCGGGATACATAAGATGTTTTTTCCCGGCTTTAACTATTGCTATTTCCCTTATTCGTTTTTCAATTGCTTCAGGAGAATCGGGCAAGGGATGTGAATGAAACAGGCAATATCCTGATAAATAACCGGGAAAAAGTTCAAGAAATGCAAGGGCAACATATCCACCCAGGGAATGGCCTGTAATGAATCCTTTATTAATGTTTAAACTATCAAGCAGGCCCTTTACTACTGAAGCCATAAACTCCATCGTGTGAGTCTCTTCATAGATATCAGAAAGACCATGTCCGGGAAGATCCACAGAAATTACCCTGAACTCTGAAGCCAGTTTATCTTCAAAACCATTCCATACTTCAGAAGACTCGAGGTACCCGTGGAGGAGAACAATTACAGCTCCCTTTCCCGAATCAGAATAACAAATACTGCGACCCTTGTACAGAAAAAACATATGACTGAAATAACTGATTTATGCTTTTATGTTTACAATTTCACAAATATAACCAAATAAAATATCAGGTGCCCGATAAGAAACTAAACTCAAATTATATGATAATTAACATCCACGCATCATTGTTATTAATATATTTAAAGTCTAATTTTGTTTAACTGCCTTTTCAAAGAAAAAGATAAACTATAAACATTTCAAATACAATGAGTAATATTCTCTTTTCCTCAATTTCCAAGAAATTTGTAATGGCCCTTGCAGGTCTTTTCCTGCTCACATTTTTACCGGTTCACCTTATTATTAATCTTATGTTGCTGAAAAGTGAGCCTGAACCTTTTAACAACGCTGCCCATTTCATGGCTACTTTTCCTTTGGTAAAGATAATGGAGGTTGTTCTGATCGGGGCAATTCTTATCCATATCTCCTGGGGAATACTCCTTCAGATACAAAACTGGCTGGCCCGTCCGGTAGGTTATGTTAGTGGCAACAAATCAGAAACATCCTTTTTCTCCAGGTTCATGATCTGGACAGGCGCATCTGTTTTCACTTTCCTTGTTCTTCATTTTTTCAATTTTTATTTTATTAAGATTGGGTTGGTAGCCGGAAATCCTGAAGATTTTTATTCGGTTGCACATAGCCTTTTCAAAATACCAGCATACAATTATATTTATCTCGCCTGCTTCACTCTGCTGGGATTTCATCTTTACCATGCCTTCTCCTCTGCTTTCCAGACACTTGGGCTGAATCACAGAATATGGACTCCTGTTGTTAAAGCGGTTGCACTGGTTTATGCAATTGTTCTACCGGCAGGATTTGCTTTTATCTCAATTTCTTTATGGCTTTTAAGATAGATCGGAATAGATAATCAAAATAATCATGGGAAAATTAAATTCAAAGATACCTGATGGCCCGCTTGCACAAAAGTGGACAAATTACAAAGCTTCTGTAAAACTGGTCAATCCGGCTAACAAAAAAAAGCTTGAAATAATTGTCATTGGTACCGGATTGTCGGGAGCTGGCGCTTCTTCAGCACTTGGAGAACTGGGATACAGTGTAAAAACATTTTGCTATCAGGATTCGCCCAGAAGAGCGCATTCAGTTGCAGCACAGGGTGGCATAAATGCTGCTAAAAACTATCAGAGCGATGGTGATAGTATCTATCGTCTTTTCTACGATATGATAAAAGGTGGAGATTTCAGGGCTCGTGAAGCAAATGTGTACAGAGCTGCTGAAGTAAGCAATGAGGTTATTGACCATTATACTGCACTTGGAGTGCCCTTTGCTCGAGATTATGGTGGAACTCTTGATACACGTTCTTTCGGAGGCGTACAGGTTTCCCGTACTTTTTATTCAAAGGGACAGACTGGTCAGCAGTGTCTGCTTGGAGCTTACTCATCGCTCAACAGGCAGATAAAAAAAGGAAATGTAACCATGTATCCACGCAGGGAAATGCTCGATCTTGTACTGATAGATGGCAAAGCGCGTGGCATTATTGCACGTAATCTAATCACCGGCGAAATTGAAAGACATGCAGCACATGCAGTAGTCCTGGCATCCGGAGGGTATGGAACTATCTATTACCTTTCGACACTAGCTGTAAATTCGAACGCTTCAGCAGCATGGAAAGCACATAAAAAAGGAGCATTATTTGCAAATCCCAGTTTTGTTCAGATACACCCGACATCTATTCCACAACTAAACGAGTTCCAGTCGAAACTTACCCTTATGTCGGAATCGCTCAGGAACGACGGACGCATATGGGTGCCCAAAACAAAAGGCGATAAGCGCCCGGCCAATGAGATCCCTGAAGAAGAGAGAGATTACTACCTTGAGCGCCGTTATCCTACATTTGGCAACCTTGTTCCGCGTGATGTCGCCTCAAGGGCTGCCAAAGAACGCTGTGATGCCGGTTACGGGGTTGGAGAAACCGGACTTGCCGTTAACCTCGACTTTCGTGATTCAATAAAAAAACAGGGAAAGAAAGCCATCGAGAATAAATATGGCAATCTTTTCGATATGTATAGAGATATCACAGGGATTGATCCTTATGAAGAACCCATGCGTATCTATCCGGCAGGTCATTATACGATGGGAGGTCTCTGGGTTGATTATGAACTGATGACCACAATCCCCGGGCTTTATGCTGTAGGAGAAGCAAACTTCTCCGATCACGGAGCAAACAGGCTGGGGGCAAGTTCATTGATGCAGGCTTCAGGTGACGGCTATTTTATTCTTCCCAATACAATAAGCAACTTCCTCTCCGGAGAAATATCAATCCCAAAAATATCAACAGATAAACCAGAATTTGTCGAAGCTGAAAAAGCTGCTGTCGACAGACTAAATAAGCTTGTTTCGATAAAAGGGAAGCAATCAGCCGGATCATTTCATAAACGCCTTGGCAAAATTATGTGGGATTACTGCGGAATGATAAGAAACGAAGAAGGATTAAAAAAAGCTCTTGTACTCATTAACGAGCTTAAAGAGGAGTTCTGGAGAGATCTCAATATTCCCGGAACAAGAGATGAACTTAATATGGAACTTGAAAAGGCAGGAAGGGTAGCCGACTATTTTGAACTCGCCCAGCTGCTTGTAACAGATGCACTCAATAGAAAAGAATCATGTGGTGCTCATTTCAGGGAGGAATTTCAGACACCCGACGGAGAAGCACTCAGGAACGACGAAGAGTTTGCTTATGTTGCTGCCTGGGAATATGCAGGTGAAGGGAAACCTCATATCCTCCATAAGGAAGAACTTAAATTCACGGAAGTTGAGATGAAAGTACGAAGCTACAAATAGTCGTCAAGTTATGCAGGTCCTGCAAGTCTTCCTGGTCACGCAGGTCAGGAATAAAAAGACTGGCAGGACAGCAAGACCAGCATGACATGCAAGACAATTATAATTAATTAAAGAGATTATGTAATATAACTGAAAATAAGATGAAATTAACTCTTAAGATATGGCGTCAGAAAAATGCTAAAACAAAAGGCAGCTTTGAAACCTACAAGATGGATAATGTATCGCCCGAAATGGCATTCCTTGAGATGCTTGATGCACTGAATAAAAGGCTAGTTGAAGAGGATAAAGATCCGGTGGCTTTCGATCACGACTGTCGTGAGGGGATCTGCGGATCGTGCGGGATGTATATAAACGGACATCCTCATGGCCCTATTCCGGCCCTCACTACCTGTCATCTTTCCATGAGATACTTTAAAGACGGAGAGACAGTATGGATTGAGCCATGGAGAGCCAAGCCTTTTCCTGTTATCAAAGATCTTATTGTTGACAGGTCAGCATTCGACAAAATTCAGATTGCAGGAGGATTCATATCTGTTAACACTGGTGCTGCTCCTGAAGCCAATTCAATTCTTATAAAAAAAGAGAAATCAGACGATGCCTTTGATTCAGCAATTTGCATAGGCTGCGGAGCCTGTGTGGCAGCATGTAAAAATGCTTCTGCCATGTTATTTGTTTCAGCCAAGATCTCCCAGTTTGCACTATTGCCACAGGGACGAATTGAGGCAATTGAGAGAGTGAGGGCTATGGTAGAAAAAATGGATGAGGCTGGTTTTGGAAATTGCTCAAATACAGGAGCATGCGAAGCGGAATGTCCGAAAAAAATCAAGATTACCAACATTGCAAGACTTAACAGGGAATATTTTAAAGCATATTAGTACATTATATCCCCACAGGTTCAATTGAGCTATGACTTGCAAAGCCATGGAGATGTTGAAAAAGTCAACTTTTACTTTTGCACCCCTAAATCCAGCAAGTTATGAAGCCTCCCCTGCCTACCGGCAGGCAGGCTTGGGGGGTTGGGGGTAAAAGTGATTTTTATACACCTCAAAATTCACATAAAAACTATATGAAAAAAACAATAACATTATTGCTGCTTTTCTCCTTTACACTAATAAGTGTGGGGCAGACACTTATTAATCGCGATCCTGAGATCAAAAAAATGGTTGATGAAATTTCAAAAGAGAAATTAGAACAGTATGTCCGGAAAATGGTGAGTTTCCATACCAGGCATAACCTGAGCGAACAGAATAACCCCGACAAAGGGATTGGAGCCTCATGGAACTGGATAAAATCAGAAATGGAGAAGAGCATTCCCTCTTCAGGCGGACGGCTCAGGGTTGAGTTTGCAGAGTATACAGTTGGAGGCCAGGGCCAAAGAATTACACAGGAGACTAAACTTAAGAATGTTGTGGCTACTTTGAAAGGTACTGATCCCAGTGATGACAGAATAATTATCATAAGTGCGCATCTCGATTCAAGGGCAGCTCTCGACAATGACAATACAAGCTTTGCACCTGGCGCAAATGACGACGGATCGGGTGTTGCAGCAATACTGGAGCTTATCCGGATAATGTCTGCAAGAAAATTCTCAGCGACAATCGTCTTTATGACAGTTTCAGGGGAAGAACATGGACTTTATGGTGCCAAATACATGGCATCAAAAGCAAAAGAAGAAAAGTGGAATATTATAGCCATGCTTAATAATGATATGATAGGGAACAGTGCTTCAAGTGAAACTCTTCTTAATGACAATATGAGGGTAAGAGTTTTCAGTGAAGGAATTCCTGCATTAGAAACAGATCAGATGGCAGCAATCCGTAAATACACTTCGGGAGAAAATGACAGCAGGTCGAGACAGCTTGCCAGATATATCAAAGAGACTGGAGAACGGTATGTTGATCAGTTGAATGTGACTCTGGTTTTCAGAAATGACAGGTTCGGACGTGGTGGAGATCATACACCATTCTGTCAGGAGGGATTTACAGCAGTGAGGGTATGTGAATATAACGAGAACTACGACAGAACCCATAAGGTGCCGGCTGTTGTTAATGGGATACAGGAGGGAGACCTTCCTGAATATGTCGACTATGAATATGTCAGAAAAAATGCCGGAGTTGATCTTGCAACTATAGCCAACCTTGCGCTTGCACCATTCGAACCTGTAAACTGCGGAATAGTGGTAAGCGGACTTACAAATAAAACCACCCTGAAATGGGAAGCTCCTGCGAAAGGTGTTAAACCCGCAGGATACTATATCCTTATGCGTGAGACGTATCAGCCACTTTGGGAGAAGAAAATATTTGTCACAGGGAATGAAGTGACATTACCCTATTCAAAAGATAATTATTTCTTTGGCATCCAGTCTGTTGATGCCTCAGGTCATGAAAGTATTGCCGTTTTCCCGGGACAAGCAAGAAGGCAGGCAGGAAACCAATAACCCCTCTGCCGCTTTGCGGCATCTCCCCTGAAGGGGAGAAAAAATGTTATATCTAACTGAAATTCATTTACTTGTATAATTTAGCCCCCCTTTAGGGGGGATGGGGGGCAAAACTAAACGAGGACCTAAGGCGGGGTTATGAACAAACTGACTCCACCTCTTTTACTGTTTTTGGAATTGGTTTTCCAAGAACTTTGTGTCCTTTTTCAGTGATCAGAACATCGTCTTCAATTCGTATTCCGCCAATCGACATGTATTTGTCAATTTTGCTGTAATTTATAAAATCTTTGAACTTCCCCTCAGCATTCCATTGTTCAATGAGTTCAGGAATAAAATAGCAGCCCGGCTCTACGGTAAAAACATGTCCAGGTTTATAAGGAAGGGCGAAACGTAAAAATGCCGTGCCAAATTGTGTACTTCTTTTTACCTCATCATTATAACCAATAAAGTTCTCCCCAAGACTCTCCATATCGTGAACATCGAGTCCCATAAGATGTCCAATACCATGAGGCATAAAAAGAGCATGTGCCCCTGCAGCAACTGCCTCATCGATATCCCCTTTCATAAGACCGAGGTTTTTCATTTCAGATGCTATGATCCTGCATGCAAGGAAATGGATATCCTTGTTTGAAATCCCAGGTTTTGCAGCCTTTATTGCTTCGGTATTTGCCTTAAGAACAATTTCATAAATATCCTTCTGCAGCTGGCTGAATTTACCTCCGACAGGAGTTGTTCTTGTAATGTCGGAGGCATAATGAAGGTTTGTTTCTGCACCTGCATCAGTTACCATCATTCTACCTTTTTTCAGGGTATTCCCATGGGCATGGTTATGGAGTGTCTGACCATTTATGCTGAGTATAATTGGAAATGATGTCCCTCCCCCTTTTGAAAGTGCAATACCTTCGATAGCTCCGAAGATTTCCTGTTCTCTTACACTTTCCCTGCACATTTTCATTGCCGTGACATGCATCTCGTAAGCAATATCAACCGCCTTTTCGATCTCGTCAATCTCAACTTTTTCTTTAACAGACCTCATTGAAATGACAGCTTTTATCAGATCAACTGAGGCAAGTGTTTTCATCTGGCAGGGATTTTCCTTCAGAAGAGAACCAAGTGTCATCCTGGTCTCGCCACGGTATGGAGGAAGAAAGTGAATCTTCCTCTTTTTTGAAAGGGCATCTTTTATTACATCTTCAAGTTTAGCAAGAGGTGCAGTATCACTGATCCCGCATTTGAGTGCAAGATCTTTGACTTTTGGCTGTGGCCCCATCCAGATAATATCATCCATATCATAATCATTCCCAAACAATCTGTCTTTTCCTGAATCGAAATCCATCAATCCGCTGAATCCGGGAAGATCAAGCCCGAAATAATAGAGAAAATCGCTGTCCTGTCTGAAATGATAAGTATTGGCAGGATAATTCATAGGCGCTTCAACATTGCCGATAAATAGGGCCAATCCGGTCTTGATTTTTTTACGGAGTTGCTCTCTCCTGTTTACATATACTTCGGTTTTAAACATAATGCAAAAATTAAGTCGTTTTTTAAACCCCTAAGTTAATAAGTATAAACCAAGGAAGCAAAAAGAAGAGAAAAGTGCCAGGAATACTCAGATTTTTTTAGCTATTGACATTGAAGAAACCCGCAGCAAGCATCGAGTCCCCATTTCGCGGGTTTCGATCCTCATGGACTTTTTTGTTTTATGCCAGCCATCTGGCTGGGATCTTGGTGTAGCTAATGTGTACGACGGGATTCAAACATTTTCAAAATCAAAAGAATTTAAATGCGAATGCCTTTGATAATTTGCAAAAGGTTATTATATTCGCATATGTTATCAACAAATAATTAACAACTGGACTGACCATGCCATACAGAAGATTACCAAACACTGATACTGCTCGCATTAAGGCAATGAGGATAGCTCTCGAAAAAGGGAAAGAACTGCCTCCACAGAAACTGGCATATTCTTCAAAAACAGTTCTCCGACTTGAGAAGTTTCTCCCGCACTTTGAACATAATATTCAATTGTACCGTCATGCTCTGTCATCACAGAATAAGAAAAGCAAGGACTACAATGAGGTTTTAAGAAAGGCAAGAATATATTTGACACATTTTATCAGGGTAATGAATATGGCAATATTCCGTGGTGAGCTTCCTGCTGAAACCAGAGCTTATTATGGGCTGGCGACAGATGACTCTACAATTCCTATTCTTAATTCAGAAAATGAGTTGTTGAGCTGGGGAAGAAGAATTATTGAAGGTGAAGAATTCAGGATAAGAAAAGGTGGTAGCCCGATAACTAATCCTACAATTGCAGTGGTAAAAGTCAGATTTGAGAATTTTATTGAGGCTTGGGATCACCACAATACTCTTACAAAAAAGACATCCAGCTTCACTGAAAAAAACACCAACCTCAGGAAGGAGGCAGACGAAATTATACTTCAACTATGGAATGAAGTCGAAAGCACTAACAACGTACTCCCTGAGGAGAAAAGAAAAAGCAATTGCGAAGAGTACGGACTGGTCTATTTTTACAGAAAGGGAGAACTGGAAAAATCAGCCATTGAAGCCCAGAGTCAGGTTGAAATAAGTTAAACATCTGCAATCCCGGATTGATTAAACTCTTGATCAGGTTTTTTTTTACTTTTATTTCTGAAGTACCATAGAATAATTCCTCCTGCAATAATAGGCACAGGTAAACCTAACAACTGCCTCCAGAGTGCAGGATGTACCTCTGAGTTAACAGACCCCACTCCTGTAATATATTCACCTATTACCGGAACAGCATTATTGATAAAATGAGCAATAACCGGAAGCCATAAATTCCCACTCCAGAAATAGAGATAACCGAAAACCAGCCCAAGGATAAATCTTGGAATCAATCCAAAAAACTGGAAATGCATAGCGCTGAAAATTATTGCTGTAATCCAGATGGCCGGATGGCCGGATTTGAAAAAGTCATAAAAAATCTTCTGGAAAACCCCTCTGAATATCATCTCCTCACCAATTGCGGGAAGAACAGCAATGAGAAACAGGTTCAACAGCATAATCCAAAAGGTATCTGAAGGAATAAGTAATCCAATCAGTCTGTCAGCATAATCTTCTTTTTCTGCCATCCACTCTTCAACTTCTGAAAGGAATCCGGGAAGATGCATTCCGGAATTTAATTCCCCGGTAAAGCTTGTTACAGGAAAAATGCAAAAAGCAAGAAGAATAACAAGAGCAACCTCATTAATTTGTGGAATTTTAAAATCGAAAGCTTTTCTTTTACCAGCAGGTTTAAAAAGAAAAAGAATAATAATGGCAGGAATAATAAAAAAGCAGACATCCTGCATAATCATAAGATACCTTAAAAAGGCAATATTTGTAGCCCAGGCTTCGTCTAAAAAGCTGCGCGACAATGTTGTGGGATCAATTCCAAAAACAAGAGCTCCTGCTAAAAACATCACGATCAGGAGAAACATTCCAATTACAATAATTAGAAGAAGGGAAATAATCAACCGTAGAAGAGGCGATTTGTTGTACAGTGAGAAATGGCTTTGGATATCGTACATTTTACTAATTTTGCATCAGAATTTTTCAGTTATCCTTTTGTGTTACTCTGGGATGAACCAAGAGTTCCTTAACAGTAAAAAATTTAACCAAGAGGGCCACATTGATTTTCACAAAGGGTAGCACAAAGTTATAAAACGGAGAAGCAAAGTTAATAGAATCCTGTCCAAAAAACATCCATTGAAAATAGCCAATCTTGACATACCTGATTTTCCCTTGTTTCTTGCCCCTATGGAGGATATTACTGATCCTTCTTTTCGCATGGTTTGTAAATCGCAGGGTGCTGATGTAATGTACACAGAATTCATATCATCCGATGGACTTATAAGAGATGGTCTAAAGAGTGTTAAAAAGCTTGATATCTATGAATTTGAAAGACCTATCGGAATTCAATTATATGGTCATCTTGTTGATGCAATGGTCGAGGCTGCCCTGATTGCAGAAGAGGCACAACCTGAACTAATAGACATCAATTTTGGCTGCCCTGTCAGGAAAATAGCCAACAGAGGAGCCGGAGCCGGGATGCTCAGAAATGTACCTTTAATGATTAAAATGACCGAGGCGATTGTGAAAGCTGTGAAACTTCCGGTCACTGTAAAAACCAGGCTCGGATGGGATGACGACAGCAAAAACATTGTTGAAGTTGCAGAGCAGCTGCAGGACGTCGGTATCAAAGCATTGACCATCCATGGAAGGACAAGGGCTCAACTGTATAAGGGAGTGGCTGACTGGACCCTTATCGGAGCTGTGAAGAATAATCACAGGATGAAAATACCTGTAATAGGGAATGGAGATATCGATGGACCGGTTAAGGCGAAGGAGATGTTCAACAGGTATGGTGTAGATGGAATTATGATTGGACGCGCAACGGTAGGAAGACCTTGGATCTTTCGCGATATAAGGCATTACCTCAGTACAGGAGAAGTGTTACCTGAACCTTCGGTCAATGAGAAAGCTGACATAGCTCTCCTCCATCTTGATAAATCACTTGAATTCAAAGATGGTAAAAGGGCGATCTATGAAATGCGGCGACATCTCTCAAATTACTTCAAAGGATTACCTCATTTTAAAGAGACACGACTAAAGCTTCTGACTGCTGTTGAAGTGGACGAAATAAAAAGCATAATAGCTGAAATAAAACAAAAATGGGGGGAATTCAGAACAGATGATATAACATCAGTTTACGGTGTCTGAGATGTTACTGTTATTAAATTTTTTCATTGTAGAGACAGGTCTGAGACCTGTCTCATCATGTTATTTATCCAAAATATTTCCTGTAAGAATTGAAAAATTTTCCCAACGGAAAAGGAATTTCAGTATCAAAATAAAAGCGACACCTGTAATTACAAGACCTGTAAACTCAGTCCATGGATAGACATTCATCTGTTCATAAAGGGCAGGAGTCTGTAATGCAGAAGCCTTATTTGTGACCATAATGCAGAGAAAAACATTATTAGCAGCATGAGCTCCCATCGAAGCTTCAATACCGTCATCCATTAATGTAATAATCCCAAAAATAAGTCCGAAAAGGATATACTGTGGCATCATTGTAAGAAATCCGAATTCTTTCACTTCGGGATTCAGTGAATGCATCAGGCCAAAAAGAACCGATGTCATTACCAGCGGGAACCATCTGTTCCTAAGCAAGGCAGCAAATCCCTGCATAAGATATCCCCTGAAAATCACCTCTTCAAAAGTTGCCTGAAAAGGAATTAACAAAACGGATATAACTGCAAGAATTAATAGAGATATAGTTTTATTATTTACGGTAAAGTTTGACGGGTCAAACCTGAGGTAAATAAACAGATAAAGGGCAGAGAGTAAAAGCCATATAAATGCTGAAATGAAGAATTTTTTCCAACGGAACTTAACACCTCCATTGATTATAAGTTTAAAAGATCTTTCATTCAGGGGTTTGACAAGCAGTACAAATGCGGCCAACCCTGCAATAAAAGGGAAAATCATCATCAGAAGAAGAACATTCTGATCAAGTCCCAAAACACTGTAATCATTCGGATTTGCAGCAAGTTGAGAGAAAACTTCCGGTGTTGATGCTGATTTTAAGAGCATACCGAGCAAAAGAGGTACAGCACCAATTGTGTTAGATGCAATAAGCACTGCAGCAATCATTACAATATATCGCCATAGGCTGTTTCTGCCTGTAAATGCTGATTCAAGATGATTCATACTTTGGATTCAGGTTTAGTTAGAATTCCGAACTAGACCGTTTCGGATAATCGATTGAATAGTGAAGTCCTACACTCTCATGACGGTTTTTAGCCATTTTAATTATTATATAGCCAACATTTATAAGATTTCGTAATTCGCATATCTTCTTGGAAATAAGTGATTTTTTATATAGTCTTTCTGTTTCTTCATATAATATATCAAGCCGGACTAATGCTCTTTCAAGTCGAATATCGGATCGGACAATTCCGACATAATTACTCATGATCATCTGGACCTCTTTGCTGCTCTGTGTTATAAGCACCATCTCCTCAAGGTGTGTAGTGCCTTTATAGTCCCACTCGGGTATCTTTTCCTCGAAAGTCAGCTCTTTCACCCTGGCACCAGTATGAATTGCTGCCCTGTGAGCATAAACAGCAGCTTCAATAAGTGAGTTCGATGCCAGCCTGTTTGCGCCGTGCAGACCGGTAGAAGATGCTTCCCCAAGGGCATAGAGTCTGTCGATATTGCTTTGTCCGTCGATATCAACTTTAATTCCGCCGCATGAATAATGTGCACATGGGATCACCGGGATCATATCTTTTGTAATATCTATACCTCTTTCAAGACAATGTTGGTAAACATTCGGAAAGTGGTCTAAAAGTCCTTCGTGGTCAAGATGTGTG
>Ga0208980_10001926_pt1 | contig 12590 bp, 12 predicted proteins | sample WetSurMetagenome_3_FD_187993 | JGI IMG/M metagenome (GOLD analysis project Ga0208980, IMG submission 187993) | Wetland microbial communities from Twitchell Island in the Sacramento Delta, sample from surface sediment Aug2011 Site A1 Bulk (version 2) | ecosystem: Environmental > Aquatic > Marine...
GGATAATTGTATTTCCGGCTCGGTGGATCTGTTCAAGCACCCCCATAATTTCGTATGAGGTGGTTGAATCGAGGTTACCTGTGGGTTCATCGGCAAGGATTATGGAAGGCTGATTTACGAGCGCTCTGGCTATGGCCACACGCTGGCGTTGTCCACCCGAAAGTTCATTAGGCTTATGATGTGCCCTGTCAGTAAGCCCTACGCTTGCAATTACTTCGTTAGCACGATTGAGTCGGGCTGCCTTTGAAAAACCGGCATACACCTGGGGAAGCATAACATTATCAAGCGCAGTACTGCGTGGCAGCAGGTTAAAAGTCTGAAATACAAAACCGATTTCCTTATTACGGATGCGAGCCAGTTCATTATCATTCAGTTTGCTTACATCCTGATCGTTAAGAATATATTGTCCGCTGGTAGGTGTATCGAGGCATCCAAGCAGGTTCATAAGGGTTGATTTGCCCGAACCGGAAGGCCCCATCAAAGCAACAAATTCATTCTTATAAATTGAAAGGGATACTGAACGCAGTGCCCTGACCGATTCGGTGCCGACTTTGTAGGTTCGGGTAATATCTGTTAAACGGATTATTTCCTGCTTACTCATCTGAAAAAGAGATAAAATGATTGGATAACAAAAGTAATAGTTTTTATGCTTGAATAATTTGAAACCTGGATTATATTTTTTTCTTTTACCTGGATGTTTTTGCTCAAAATGAAGTACCCTGCCAGCTTTTGTCAATTATAGCTAATGACTAAAAAAACAAGAGTCAAAAATCAGTTTAAAGGTTTTACGATAATTTCAGGTTAACCGTGTTCTATTGGCTAATACCTGATGACAAACTTCTGTTTACTCAATTCCTTTTTCAGAAAAACTATTCCCATCCTGAAAATATCGATACTAACCGTAACACACTCATGATCAGTTATTTCGATCCAGGCTTTCTGCATTTCTGCTGACCAGTGTATATCATCAAAAACAAATACTGTATCGTTATGAGAGATACTCAGCAACGACTTAAAATTCGCCAGGGTTGCCTCATAGGTATGATTTCCGTCAATAAATGCAAAATCAACCTTTCCAGCCTGGACAATCACATCCGGAAGTACAATATCGAAACGGCCAATATGCTGATTTATATTCCAAACCTTTAATGCGAGAAAGTTGGCAGCAGCTTGCTCTGATTTTGTTGTACACCCCTCAATAGTGGTTACCTTTCCAAGGGGATTTGCCATCGAAAGATACAACGAACTTATCCCAACCGAAGTGCCCAGTTCAATTATCGATTGAGGCTTGAAATACTCAACAAGCCTGAATAAAAGCTGCCCGTATTTTTCATTTACAGCCGTGTTCCGTACAATTGAAGCAACACGTTCGAAGCGGTGTTTATACTTTTTATGATCCGCTCCTGATCCGAAATCAGTAATCTCAATTACCTGAGTTTTTTTCAGAAGTTTCTGCCTGAGGAGTCTTATTTCCTGAAAGGCCTGGTGGTCGTCCCTGTTTCTGAAAACCTTATCAACTAAGGAGTAAACAAAGGGTGAATGTATCGAGTACCTTGTCCCTGAATGAACCAGGTATTTGAGGTAAGCCAGGGTCAGGAATAAATAATTTCTCATTACTGAACAGAAGGGAATTGCAAAAATAATTTCTTAAATGATACGAACCTTGTGTATTTTTGTTGCATCAAATAAAAACTTTCTTTTATGATATTTCTAAAAGCAGGTGCTAGAATAGGAAATTATCTTTCGCTTGTTAAATTCTCGCATTCCATTTTTGCACTTCCTTTTGCATTGCTCGGATTTTCGCTGGCTACCATTCACAACAGTAATTCTGTAAGTTGGAAGCTTCTAGGCCTGGTCTTACTATGCATGCTTTTTGCACGGAATGCAGCCATGAGTTTTAACCGCTGGGCCGACCGCAATATTGATGCATTAAATCCCCGTACTTCACGTCGTGAAATACCTGCTCACCTGATCGGTGAGTTATCGGCACTCGTTTTCAGCATGGTTAATGCTTTGCTTTTTATTGCTGTAACATACTTCATCAACCCACTTTGTTTTTATCTTTCACCGCTGGCGTTGGTTATTATTTTAGGATATAGCCTTACAAAACGGTTTACAGCCCTATCGCATTTTGTACTTGGACTTGGACTGGCACTTGCACCTACCGGGGCATACCTGGCAGTTACAGGTACTTTTAACTGGATTCCTGTAATAATTTCCTTGTCAGTACTTTTTTGGGTATCAGGTTTTGATATTATCTATGCATTGCAGGACGACGACTTTGACCGCGAAAACCATTTACGCTCGATACCCGTGTTGCTGGGACGCAGGTATGCGCTGAATTTATCCCTGGTATTGCATATAATTACAGCTCTGCTACTGATATCAGCAGGAATGATTGGAGATTTTAAAACTATATATTGGATAGGACTGGGAATATTTTCAGTACTTCTTTTCTACCAGCATACCATAGTGAAATACAACGATTTGCGAAAAGTAAATATGGCATTTTTTACACTCAACGGAATTGCTAGTATAATATTTTCAATTTTTGCCATTACTGATTTATTCCTGTAGGTCTTGCTTCCGGCTTTTCCTTTTTTGTATTGACAACCGCCATAACGGCGCTATCAAATACGATTTTATCTGCCGGATGGAATTCAAAGGCAATCGGAGTATAAAATATGGGCAAGTCGCCTAATATAGCCTCTGCCTCAGCATTCTGTAATCGTTTTGCATCTTTTTCGGTAGTAACAATTATTTTTCGTTTTGTAGGAAGGTATTTAAACTTCTCCTTAAGCATAATCAACTCTTTTTCATTGAACTGATGGTGATCAGGAAATTCCATAATTTCCAGGTCGGTGCATTGCCGGCGGAGATATTCCTGCAGAGGCCCGGGATTACCTATTCCTGACAACATGATGATCGAATAAACGCTTTCGGTTTTTGATGAAAAATCACAACGGCCTTTATACAATGGCACATAAGAGAGATAGTTGATAAACGAAAAACAAACTGTTTGGCCTGGATATGGTTTAATTTCCTCGAGAATTTGCTTGCGCACAATAGGAGAAAAAATCCGCGGTGTTTTAGTAACTACAATAATATCAGCACGCTTGCGACCCGAAATAGGTTCGCGAAGCCGTCCGAGAGGCAACAGCCAATCTTTTGTATATAATTTGAAATAGTCAGTAACCAGGATGGACAATTGAGGTTTAACATACCTGTGTTGAAAGGCATCATCAAGTATGATTACATCCAGCCCGGCAACTTGGTTAATCAATTCCCGGATACCTTTTTTTCGTCTTTCACAAACTGCTACATTAACTTGTGCAAACTTCTGGTGGTACTGTAATGGCTCATCACCGAGCGATTCAACAGTTTCGTTTTCACCGGCGAGCCTGTAACCTTTTGTCTGCCTTTTATAGCCACGGCTTAGGGTGGCAATATTGGAATTTTCACCCAACAGTCGAACAAGATATTCAACCATAGGCGTTTTACCTGAACCGCCGGCAATAAGATTACCAACCGAAATAACAGGCACATTGAATTTCTCGGAATGCAGAATTTTCGCATCAAATAACAAATTACGCACTCTAATGACCATACCATAGAGCAACGCCAGGGGGAACAGTAAAAATCTAAATGCTTCCACGTGATAAAGATACAAACAAATTTATCTGAAACAACCATGTTTTACCCGCATAATTTTTGCAATGTCAATAGCGTATATATTTGTTTGAACGTCGATTTTTGTTAATTTTACAGTTTCACAAGCCTTTGACGATTTTATGATCTTAGCTGAAATAATTTCATTTCTGAATTCTGCAATCCCTTTATCCTTACAGGAAAGCTATGACAATTGCGGGCTATTGATCGGCAATAGTGAAACTGAAATTACAGGCGCCTTGATTTGTGTTGATGTTACAGATGAAGTGCTGAACGAGGCGATAATAAAAAAATGCAACTTAATTATTTCACACCATCCCCTGATTTTTTCGGGAATAAAAAGCCTTACCGGCAGAACAGATACTGAGCAACTGGTTATCAAAGTTATCAGGGAAAACCTTGCCATTTTTGCACTTCACACCAATCTCGATAACCATAATGAGGGTGTTAACCATTTCCTTTGCGGCAAACTCGGAATTTTAAACCCTGAAATATTAAAACCAGCTGCCGGCATCATGAGGAAACTGGTTACATTTTGTCCTCCGTCGCATGCCAATCCGGTACGTGAAGCCATTTTTAATGCCGGTGCCGGGCATATCGGAAATTATGATAGCTGCAGCTTTAATCTCAGTGGAGAAGGGACATTCAAAGCATTGGACGGAGCAAACCCTTTTGTCGGTGAACGAGGGAAACTGCATACAGAACAAGAGTTGCGAATCGAAACAATCTTTCCTGCATATCTGGAAAAAGTTATTGTTGCAGCGCTCATTAGGGCACACCCGTACGAAGAAGTTGCTTACGATATTTATCCTCTTGCCAATTTGAATCAGCAAATCGGGGCAGGCATGATCGGAACTTTGCCCGAACAGATTGATGCCGAAGAATTTTTAATCCATGTAAAGGAAACTTTGCAGATCGGATGTATCAGGCATACTCGACTAAAAAATAAAAAAATACAACGAATTGCTGTTTGTGGCGGATCGGGTAGTTTCCTCATTAATGACGCAATAAACTGTAATGCTGATATTTACATGACTGGTGACATCAGGTACCATGACTTTTTTATTCCTGGAAACAGGATGATTTTAGCAGATATCGGGCATTTCGAAAGCGAACAATTTACAAAAGAACTGATATATACCTTACTAAAGAAAAAATTTACTACTTTTGCACTCTTTATTTCCGGAACCAATACAAATCCGGTTAATTATTTGTAAATCAATATAAAACATCATAATCTGCTATGGCAAAAAGTGTTGCTAAACCAGCTGAGACCATCGGTGAAGAGAAGAATAATGTTACAAATGCTGTTGAATCAGGCGAAGCAGCTCAAATTCAGTCTGCTGCTGAACATGCAAAAGACGAAACAGAAATTTCGATTGAGAAAAAACTCATTGCTTTGTTTACTCTTCAGCAAAATGATTCAAAGATCGACCGCATAAAAATTGTCAGGGGTGAGTTACCTCTCGAAGTGGAAGACCTTGAAGACGAAGTTGCTGGTCTTGAAACCAGAATCGACAATTACATACAGGAAATTGAACTGCTCGACAAACAGATAAGCGATAAACAACTGGTAATAAAAGAAAGCCAGGCACTCATTAAACGATATGAGGAGCAACAGAACAACGTAAGGAATAACCGCGAATATGACGCACTTACCAAGGAAATTGAATTTCAGAACCTGGAGATACAATTAGCTGAGAAACGTATTCGTGAATTCACTGCACAGCTTACCATGTCAAAAGAAGAGATTGAAAATGCACAGCACGAACTGAGTGACCGCCGTAACGACATGGAAGCCAAACGCAGCGAACTTACTGATATAGTTGCTGAGACCGAACTCGAAGAAAAAGAGCTTAACCTGAAATCGGAACAACAGCAACGTATGATCGAGGAAAGACTCTTAATCGCATACAAACGTATCCGTAAAAATGCGCGTAACGGATTGGCTGTTGTGCCGGTTGAACGCGATGCCTGCGGCGGATGTTTCAGTTATATACCGCCACAGCGTCAGCTCGACATTAAATTGCACAAAAAAATTATAGTTTGCGAATTCTGCGGCCGTATTCTTGTTGATAAAGAATTGGCTGATTCGCTGAGCTAACTTAAAGCATTGATCAATAATCTGAGCCGGTATTTCTAACCGGCTTTTTTTATCCTGAAGGCGGGGCAGTTTACAATTAAATTTCAGATTTTTGCCATGCAAAAAGCTGTAGCGTTTTCCTATCCTAATGTATGAAGCAATTAACCTTTCTCGTTTTTTTAATCTGCGTTTCAGTTTCAGCCAAAGCTTCATTCACTTTTAACAGTAACTGCAAACAAGCATACACCGATGTAATGTGCCTGAGATTCGTGCAGGCTAAAATTAAAATCAAAACGGAGAAAAAACTTAACACCGATAACCGTGTACCCTATATCATAGATAACTATATTGATTTCCTGAAAGTGATGATAGGTGAGGAAGAGAAAGATTTAATCCATTTGAAAAACCAGATGGATACGCGGTTACAAAAACTTTCTTCCGGTGGCAAGGACTCCCCGTGGTTTCTTTACAGTCAATCGCTTATTTACCTCCAATCCGGTGTTGCCCGGATAAAATTCGGTGAGTACGTAAATGCAAGCCTAGATATCAACAGGGCGTATCGTTTGCTTCTTGAAAACAAACGTAAGTATCCTGATTTTGTGATGAACAAGGCTGGCCTGGGAATTCTGCATTCGCTTATTGGCACTGTTCCGGCTAAATACCGCTGGGCAGTGCGCTCTCTGAAGTTTGAAGGAACAATCCCTGAAGGCAATTCCGAAATTAAAGAAGCTTATATGCAGGTTTCATCTGATCCTCAACTCAGCTTTTTATTACCCGAAACCGCCTTTCTTCTCTCCTTTGTCACCCTCAATCTTTCAGCCGATGTACCGGCTGCGCTCAGCCTGGCCGAAAAGCTTAACACCTCTTCTCTTTCCGGATTGATTAAGGAAAGCCCTTTGATGGTCTATATGTTGGCAAATATCTACTCGAAAGCGGGTGAAAACGACAAGGTGATTCAATTGCTTTCCGATAATCCTTTAACAGCTGACAAATACCCTTTTTATTTCCTGAACTATATGTTAGGAGTGGCTAAGCTTAACCGGCTCGATGCCGATGCCTGTTATCCGCTGCTCAATTATCTTGGTCATTTTAAAGGAAAAAATTATATCCGGTCGGCATACATGCACCTGGCATGGTACTACCTGATTGAAAATGAGCCAAAACAATACCACACGTATGTTGAACGTATCAATCTTAGGGGCAACAACCAAGTTGACAATGACCGCGAGGCATTGACTTTTGCAGCTAAAAACACCAAACCAGAACTTTCTTTACTTAAGGCTCGTCTGCTTTTCGACGGAGGTTACTATGAACGTGCCAAAAGCGAACTGGCTGGCTTTAAGGCTGCAGATAAAAAATCAGGGCTCGAATACACATATCGTTTAGGACGGATTTATCACAAATGGGGCTTTACAGATCAAGCCATTCCTTTTTACAAAGAAACAATCACTGAGGGTGAAAATTCACCTTACTATTTTGCAGCTAATGCCTCGCTCCAGTTAGGAATCATCTATGAACAACAAAAGCAGTATACTCTGGCCCGCGAATATTATTCAAAAGTATTAGATATGGATTTTGACGAATATCAGTTTAGCATCAGCAATAAGGCACAGGCAGGATTGAACCGGATAAAGGGGAAATAATTGTATCGGGATTTCAGGATATGATAGTTTGGGGTCGAAATTATTCAAACATTTCAAACATTTCAAACTCTTCAAACATTTATTTGACCGCTAATTTCTCCCCGGCTTAAAAGCTGATACTTTGAGGATATTCTTTGTATCAGTATCTTCCATAAGTTGTTTGAGTGTAACGTTGTCGGCTTCTTTCATATAAGCCCTAACTATCATCCAACCCATATATTCACCCAGCCGTCCGGGCGACTGCGCAGCAAATCCGGAAGTAAAGGGTGCATCGGTCATCAACTTCGAAATACCCTGCGGATCAGACGAAAAAAGTAGTTGATGCTCAATAATAAAAGCCCAGATATTACTTTCATTATTCCTGCTCCAGTCTAACTGACTCGAAGAATATCCGATTTTAATTTCGTCCTTCACAGTTGGCAATGTTACGTCGAGGAAATAGAGCGCTTTGCCTGCCATGATCATCCGGTCGAGGAGTGTGTTATTTTTTTCATCAACCCTGATGAGGTTGTCGGACACTGCCAGCATGCATCTGGGAAGTATGTGATCGGGTGTGAAATTTTTAATCTTATATTTGGGAAGACCAGCTTTTTCGTAAGCAACCACATCATCTCCCAGGAAAATATCCAGTCCTATGGCCATAGCTGTATCATAGAAATAGACCGGATTTTCAATATCAAGACCCGAAACATAGGTATAAACTTTGGGAACGGGCTTTTCGGGATAATCTTCCCTGTAACGTCCGAAAGCATTGGTAAGTCCATTTTCTAGCATAGAAACATCCGGGTATTTTTTCAGGGTAAGATCATACAACTCTTTGATATTGGGATCGTTCACAAAATTATAGATCCTGAGTATGTTCATGGTATCCTGCCATTGATTCCCAAGAAAGAATGAAAATTCAGGATACAAGGTGGCTATGCCCTGCTTCAGATGATTTTTGTCAAGGCCAAAAAGAGCCTTTTCGTAACGCTTTATTTCAATTTTGCTTTCTGCAACTTTAGCCCCGGTTTCGGCAGGCATGGCAACCTTTTGATTCTGATTGGAGCATGAAGACAATAAAAAGATCACTAAAAAAACTGGTAAAAGAAATAAAAACCCGTTCTGGAATATTTTACGCATAAATCAAAAAGGCTAATGATGATTGGTTACACCGCAAAGTTAGGTATTTTGAAATCAGGAGCAGTATATGGGCTTATTTCGCAGGCTTTCTCAGTGAAAATTACCTTTAGTTTTTCAAGTAATGACTTTTTCATTGGATTATGATCCTCTTAAGCTAGGAAACAGGGAACCTCAGAAACCCGAAACCTTTTGTAATTTCTATAAAAACTTTACTCCCAGGCTCACATTGAAATTATTACTTTTCAACTGCAAATCACTGCTGCCATTATAAATGTTGTCCATACCTATTTCGTACCGAACATCAATGGTAAAGAAAAACACATCAAAACCGGCACCAGTTTGCACCGACCAGGTTCTGTTTTTCAAATCGTCTGCCGAGTGAATTGGCCAAAGTTCGTCCATGGTTGATGGACTCAATTCCTTGTTCAGAATAAAAGTTACAGCAGGACCTGCCAATAATCGTAAATTAAATGCCTTAGTATTAATAAGTTTACAGCCTAGCAAAGCCGGGACTTTGAGTGATTTTAAAGTCACATCCTGGCTTTGAACAAGTTCTCCGACATTCTGACTTAATGTCGATTCGCTTACCTGGTAATTTGCTTCCGGTTGGAAATAAACTTTCGATCCCACCCGGATAAATGCCCCGACCTGGAAAGAGTTTTTTATGTCAGCATTAATTGTTGTAAAATTATCGGTTAGCTGATATGAATTGTAACCCACTTTTGGACCTATAGAGAATACTCCCTGTGCATAAATTACTGTTGCTGAAATCAGCATGAGTGCTGTAAGAAGAATATTTTTCATGATAAGGTGGTTTTAATTAATATGAGAACGCCGGAAATATGCTGATAGTATTCAGGCTAATATTTCGAATTTTCTGAAAGTAATCAATAATCAGGCAGATTTGTTACCTGTCTTGATTATTTATTCCGATCTTTGCAATACTTTTTTAACCTTTAAAATATCATTATGAAAGTAAAAATATCATTCACCATTTTGTTAACTCTGGCATTATTTGCTGCAAATGCACAAAATTCACCCTATTGTTTCGGATTAAAAGCATCACCGTTGCTTACCTGGATGAAACCGGATGCTGACGGATGGAACAATGAAGGCGTGAAATCCGGTTTTGCCTGGGGATTTATTGCTGAGAAAAATTTTACAGAAAAGCATAGTTTAAACAGTGGTTTCAATATGATTTTTAATGGCGGGAAACTCTCATTCCCGACACAGCAGGATGGAGTTAACGGAACCATGAACAGGGAATACTTCATTAAATACATCGAGATTCCAGTTACTTTAAAAATGCGTACAAATTCCATTAAAGGGATTAAATATTTCGGACGTATTGGTCTTGGGACAGCTTTTAAAATCGGTTCCAAGTCAATAGATGAATTCACACCCACCGACGGCGCAACTATTACCAGCGATAAAAAGAATTATGATAATGTAAGCATTGTTCGCGAATCATTAATTGTTGGCATGGGCGGCGAGTATGAACTTGCTGAAGGCCCGAAATTAGGCCTGGAGCTCTCATTTAATAATGGATTTACCAATATCCTTACCGAGAGCGGTCAGAAAGCAAGACCAAGTTTTCTTGAACTTGCGTTTTCAGTTCTTTTCTGAGGTAAAATATTTTCTCAGTTTCGGCCCGGGCATTTATCCGGGCTTTAATTTTACATAAAAGTACCGTCATGCGAATAGCGTTAGCCCAGCTTAACTACATCATCGGCGATTTTGACCTGAATACCTCCAAAATTATCGAAACCGTTGAAAAATGTAGGAATGCAGACGCCGAACTGGTTGTGTTTGCAGAGTTGTCGGTATGCGGGTATCCTCCCCGCGATTTCCTTGAATTCAACGATTTTATTGAGAAAAGCTATTATGCAGTTGATACAATTTCAAAGCATTGTATCGGCATTGCTGCTATTGTTGGGGCACCATCGCGAAACCCGGATATCAAAGGAAAAAGTCTGCACAATTCGGCTTGGTTGTTAGCTGATGGTAAAGTACAGGCAATGGCTCACAAGGCGTTGTTGCCAACCTATGATATTTTCGATGAGTACCGTTATTTCGAACCTAACCGGCATTTCGAATGCATTACTTTTCGAGGTATAAAAATTGCCCTCACGGTTTGTGAAGATATCTGGAACCTTGTTTCAGACCCTTTGTATATCTCGAATCCAATGGATATTCTTACGGTGCAGGACCCGGATATAATGATTAATATTTCGGCTTCACCTTTTAATTACAACCAGCAAACCATAAGGCCCGGGATCTTGAAGGCAAACACTTCGCAGTACAAAATTCCGTTGATTTATGTTAACCAGGTAGGAGCGCAAACCGAGTTGTTGTTCGACGGGAATTCGTGTGTGCTTAATAGCCAGGGAGATATTGTGACGTGTTGCAACTCTTTTTACGAAGACCTTTGCATGGTTGACTTCGATCCTGAAACCAGGTCAGTTTCTTCAAACCAGCCAGTTATAAATGAGTTTCAGTCAAAAACGGCCCTTATACACGATGCCTTAGTTATGGGTATTCGCGATTACTTTTCAAAAATGGGATTTACGAAAGCCATACTTGGCCTTTCGGGAGGAATTGATTCGGCTGTTACACTCGCCCTGGCCGCTGAAGCCCTGGGGAATGAGAATGTTTATGCGGTGCTTTTACCATCCGAATATTCATCCGGACATTCGATTGATGATGCTTTGGCGCTGGCAAAAAACCTGGGTTGCAGGTATGATACAATCAGCATCAGGGACGGATATTCCGCGCTACTTGTATCGTTGCAGCCTTATTTTAAAGATTTGCCTTTTAATGTTACAGAGGAAAATATACAGGCGCGGGTTCGGGCAGTCCTGCTAATGGCATTGGCTAATAAATTCGGATATATTTTACTCAACACTTCAAATAAAAGTGAAGCGGCAGTAGGTTATGGCACTTTATACGGGGATATGTGCGGCGGCATTTCGGTACTTGGTGATGTTTACAAAACCGAAGTATACCAATTGGCGCACTATATCAATCGCTACCGGGAATTAATCCCTATGAACAGCATTGAAAAGCCGCCATCAGCGGAGTTGCGGCCCGGGCAAAAAGACAGCGATTTGTTGCCCGAATATGATATTTTAGATCAGATTTTATACAATTACATCGAGCTTCGCCAAAGCCCATCGGATTTGATTGCTGCCGGATTTGATGCAGCAACAGTAAAACGTGTTTTGAAAATGGTAAATATGAATGAGTGGAAACGGCATCAGACTCCGCCTATTCTGCGTGTTTCACCCAAGGCTTTCGGGCAGGGACGACGAATGCCGATTGTTGGGAGGTATTTATCTTAAAAATATTCACTAATAAAAATGGCGCATATAGCGTCGGGTTTATGCGCCATTTGATAAAAAAATTTAAACCGAACAAATTCAACTGGTTGAACTGCCGGCATTACATATTGATCGCTTCCACCGATTTAATTTCTGGGATGGCTTTCCGCATCGCATCTTCAACACCGTTTTTAAGTGTCATACGACTGAAAGGGCATGAACCACAGGCGCCCTGCAATTCAACATTAACCACGTTGTCACCGGTAAGCTCCACGAAATTGATATCACCACCATCGGCTTGCAGGTAAGGACGAATCTGCTCGATTACATTTTTTACTTTGGTTTCTAATTCTGACATTGCTTTTGTTTTTTACTTGTTGTGTTTGTTTGAAAACTCGTTTTATCCGATAAGATTATTTAATTCTTTGTTCAGGCCAGGCTCAATTATAATCGATCTATTTTATCAATTCAGAACCTGGGAGAATCAATAATTGTTTGCCTCTGAATTCTATTTCTCCCTTCGTCCCATCTTTAATATCAAATAGCACTGGATTAGGTTCACTACGACTTTATCTCGACTATTTGTGTAGGATCAATAGTTGCATTACGGATAGCTATCTGCTGAGCAATCGATTCAGCTAATTGCCTGAATGCGAGTGCAACAGAAGACGAATCGCCCTGGAGCGCTACCGGGTTTCCACTGTCGCCTGACTCACAAATGCTCTGTACCAATGGTATCTGGCCTAGGAGTGG
>Ga0208980_10001927_pt1 | contig 12584 bp, 14 predicted proteins | sample WetSurMetagenome_3_FD_187993 | JGI IMG/M metagenome (GOLD analysis project Ga0208980, IMG submission 187993) | Wetland microbial communities from Twitchell Island in the Sacramento Delta, sample from surface sediment Aug2011 Site A1 Bulk (version 2) | ecosystem: Environmental > Aquatic > Marine...
AGCCTCGGAGTTCTGATGATTTACGCTCCGGTTGCAGCATTGGTTACTCTGATCATATGGTTTGGGGTTGTAGTTTTTACGAAATATTCATCGCTGGGAGCGCTTATCTCTTTTGCTCTTCTTCCGCTTACTATCGTACTTTTCGATGCAGCGGATAAAAGAAAACTCTTGATTACTCTCTTTATCACTGCTATCATTTTTTTCAGACACAAAGATAATATACAAAGACTTTTAAGAGGCACCGAGAGAAAGATAGGACAGCGGACATGAAAAAAAGTATTCTTCTTTGCATAATGCTGCTGCTTCTCCCTACTCTGACAGCAGGGGAATCGCTCTACGAAAAGCAGTTGAACAGGGGAATCCGGAATTCAGACCCTTATGCCTCTCTCCTCATCGAGCAGTCAAAAACAGAAAGTTCCAAATCCATGGAACTCCTCAGAGAAGCTGCCAAATATTCACCCGACCTTCCCACAGTATATTTCGAACTCGCCAGGGCCAGTTTCTCTCCACAACCTGACCAGGTATTCGAGTCCATTGATTATCTGCTGCAGGGAATCAGCACATACAAAAAGAATTTCTGGTGGTCATTCATGCTTCTGTCTTCTCTCCTCACCAGCCTGCTCTTGTCCTTCCTGCTTGCAACAGGAATAATAATCATTACCAGGCTTCTGAAAGATATCCCGCTGATCTCTCATGAGATACAGGAAAATAAAAATAAGGCCCTCATGCTCCTTGTTCTGATTCCGTCTTTCTTTGGTCCCCTCTATCTTCTCGGCAGTCTGCTCATCCTGCTCGGTCTCTATATGAACAAATGGGATAAGGGCATTCTTTATCTCTATATCGTCTTTCTGCTCATCTCACCCTGGACGTTCTATGCACTTTCAACAGCTTTCTTGGCTCCTGCTTCCGGTCCCCTGAAAGCCACTGTAGAGGTCAATGAAGCAAGGGGCAATACCTATGCACTCTCAGTTCTGCAGAACAGAGACAACCCTGTTGAACTTTTTTCGTATGCCCTTGCATCGAAACGGGAAGGGAAATATGGGGAGGCTATAGCTTCATATAACAAATTGCTTTCACTGAAACCTGACCCCCGCGTTTACAATAACCTTGCAAATTGCTATGTTGCCCTCCAGGATATGGAGACAGCAAAAGAACTGTATAAAAAATCTTCACAAATTCGTCCTTCTGCTACAGCACTCTACAATCTTAGCCAGGTACACAGGGAGACACTCGACTTTGACAAAGGCAAAGAATTCTTTCTCGAGGCACAGAAGCTCGACAGCGATGCTGTTTCACAATTCAGATCCATATTCGGCAGGAAACCGAACAGATTTGTCATCGATGAAGGCCTGCCGGGTTCTATGCTCTGGGATCATGCCAGAACAAAAACATACAGTATAACAACTATGGGATTGTCACTTCTGCCCCCGTTTGCAGTGCCTGTTGTGGTAGTGCTTATGGGCATTTTCTTTTATGCCATGAACACCCGTATAAAAACCAGGGCTTACCGGTGCACCCGTTGTGGAAAAATCATGTGCAATAAATGTGAAAAACATATTCTCTGGGGACATATGTGCCCGCAATGCTTCAAATCTCTGGTAAAACTTGACGAACTTGATGCGCGGGAGAGGATTGCCCGTATCCTTAATGTGTATGAATACAAGAAGAAACAAAGGGATATAATAAAATTTCTCTCTCTCGTCCTTCCGGGTTCCGGGTTTATTTATGCAGGGAATATTTTGAGGGGCATGCTCTTTCTCTGGCCTTTCCTGTTCTTTCTCCTCATCCCTGCCGTGAATGCTCTCTTTGTCATCGGTATGCTGAATTTTTCTCATCTCTGGTTGAATATCCTGTCCCTGTTTCTCATGGGAATTATCTATGTTTTGGCAAACGTCATAACCAGGCGGAGGGTTGCAAAAGGATGGCTTTAGAAGGGTCTCTCAAAGATTTTGGTCTTGCCGATATTCTTCAGCTCATTTTTTTCCAGAGGAAGACCGGTGTTCTTACCATTGAAGGAAAGATGGACAGGACCAGACTGCTCTTCATAGAAGGCTTCATCACCGGTGCTGAATCGAAAAAAAGGATAGAAGCAAACAGACTCGGTAAAATCCTCGTAAAAAAAGAAATTATCCGCGAGGAAGATCTCCAGACCCTGCTTGAGGAACAGAGGAGCACCAATGCCAGACTCGGGAACCTTTTGGTAAGAAAAGGATTGGCTACAAGTAATCAGTTAGAAGAGATACTGACAGGGCAGATTAAGGAGACCATCATACAGATCTTCTCATGGAAAGAAGGCACCTATGAATTTACTCCACAGGCAGTGCCTGCAGATAAAGACATTCCCATATCCATTGATACCCAGCACCTTCTTATGGAAGGATTAAGGATCGTTGATGAATGGACCCTCATAGAAGGGAAAATAACCCTTGATACGGTATTCTCGAAAAAACCAGGGGATACGGCTGAATTGACCCCGGAGGAAAGAGATATTCTCTCTCTGGTTGATGGCGATAATGATGTAAGCACAATTATCGATCTGAGCGGAGATGACGATTTCGAAGTATCAAAAACCCTCGTCTCTCTGCTGGAAAAAAAGGTTATCGAACTGAAAACTGTTGCACCGGTTATTACCGAAATACCTGTTGCAGCACCAAAAAGACTAAAGGTCTCTTATAGGCTCATTCCTGTCTTTGCGGTTTTGGTAGCGCTTGTTGTGGGGCTTTCCTCTTTCTTCCTCGACAGCAGTCAGATGGTGAAGAAACTCAGGGCTGCTGAGGCAATCGATAATTTCAGATTGAGAATAAAGGTATATCAATTGGGACACGGCCAGTACCCTGAGAAACTTGATATGATTTCGCAGCAAACAGACCCATGGGGTAATCAGTATCTCTATACAAATAATACGTATGCCTTCATTGTTCTCAGTACAGGACCTGATGGTGTCAAGGGAACAACCGACGATATTTATTAGCGATTCCCATGACCGGAAATAAGGCGGTAGTCCTCCTCAGTGGCGGGATTGATTCCTCCACAACGCTGGCGATTGCAAAATCCGAAGGGTATGACACGTATGCTCTGAGTTTCGATTATAATCAACGGCATAAAAGAGAACTTTTATCTGCACAGTTTGTTGCTTCGGCTTTTGAAGTTCAGCGGCATCTAATAATACAATTCGACCTCAGAGAAATAGGCGGTTCTGCATTAACTGATGATATTGCAGTGCCGAAACAGTCAGAAAGCCCACCCCCCCATCCCCCCCTTGGCAAGGGGGGGTATAGGAGGGGTAATTCTCTAACTAACATTCCTGTTACGTATGTTCCTGCCCGGAATACGATCTTTCTTTCTTTCGCTCTTGCATGGGCAGAGGTTCTTTATGCAGAACATATTTTTATCGGTGCGAATGCTATCGATTACAGCGGGTATCCGGACTGCAGGCCCGAATATCTCAAGGCATATGAAGTAATGGCTAACCTTGCAACCAAGGTTGCTGTTGAGAAGAAAGTACTGTTTCACATTCAGGCGCCGCTCATCCATATGAAGAAATCCGAGATCATCAACAAAGGGGTCGAACTGGGACTCGACTATTCCCTGACCTGGAGTTGTTATGATCCCCAACCGAAAAAAGTGAAAAGTGAAAAGTTAAGAGTGAAAAATTATGAGAAAGAGAACTTTGAACCCCGAACTCTGAACTCTGGAACTGTTTTTATACCCTGTGGCAGATGTGATAGTTGCATATTCAGGGCTAAGGGGTTCCGGGAGGCAGGAATAAAGGACCCTTTGATACGTTAGCAAATCTTTTCCCAGGCAGAATATTATTTTAGGCGACACAAGTCCGCCACATTTGGTCATTCCGGCTTGTCCGGTCTACGACTCATAGAGAATCTTTCCCTAAAAAGAAGGATTCCCGACTCCCGAAGGCTTTCGGGATTGCGGGAATGACATGGAATGAATGTCATTGTATAATGAATGAACAATCTGAAATCTGTGCATAAACCTCCTGTAAGCCTGAGAGGTCATCATCTGATATGTCTTCATTTCTTCAATGGAGAAGGATATAATCCCGGATTTATAGAAAACCTCGGCTATGTGCTCAGAAATGCAGAAACCGGTGAACCCATAGCTATAGTAACCGGAGACGACGATGTATGCAGAGCATGTCCGTTTCTGAAAGAACGACGTTGTTTCTATCGGCAAGATTCTGATGAAGAGATCCGCGACATGGACAGCACAGCAAGAGAATTATTGGGACTTTCATCCCGACCAAGTACTTCATGGACTGAGATAAGTGAACGTTTACCCGCGATATTTACTATCTGGTATGAGAAATTCTGCAGGGGATGCGACTGGTTACCAGTATGCAGGAAGAATACGGCATTTTCTCAATTATACAATGAAAAAGCTGAAAGTTAATTTTGACGAGATTCAGAAGGCGATGGAAGACATCGTCCGCGACAATTTCGACTATTTCCTCGATAGCGAGACAGGAGAGGTTATCGCCTTCTCAGAGGAGATACTGAGAGAAGCGCAGTCAATGCTGCATCTGGACGATTTTGACGACATGATGGATAAAATCGAATCTATAGAATTTGATGAAGTGCCTGATTTGCCGGAGTATATGGGAGATGAGGTCGAGATGATACTGGAAATCGTGCTTGACGAAAGTGCAAGATACATCAGGGTACCTGAAAGACCTTCCTCTGCTGCTTTTTCATCCATGTCCCGGTTTATTGATACAGTCGCAGACCCTGTATTAAAAGCGGAACTCTCCACTGCCCTGGATGGGAAAGGAGCGTTCAGAAATTTCAAAGATGTTTTAGTGCAGAACCCCAAAGAACGAAAGCGCTGGCACGGTCATAATGCAAAAACCATGAAAAAAGAGATCAGGGAATGGCTTCATTCCATTGGAGTTGATCCCCTCTTATAGCCTTACTTTGCTTCTCCCTTCTATCCGGAAATCCCCACTGTATTACCCTTGCAACCCTGAAGCTACCCCGGACTTTTCTGAGTGTTTTTGTCTCTCAAGAGCACCGGAGACATTACTCAATACCCATTTTACTCAGAGCTTCATCTGCAGAGCTTTTGGCGGCCGGCGCCTCCTCAGGCAGATAGAGCATGACACCCCCTCTGACAGGCCTTATAATTATTTTCCCTTCCTTAGAAAGTTTATTGGTGACCTCAACAGGGTTTTCACCTTGGAAATACTTTTTAAACGCCTCATTAAACCCGGAATATACACTATGAATCCCCTTGTATCCTTCTTTCCTCAAACTTACAACAGCCTTCCTGATAAACTCCTCATGACTTAATTTTTCTGACATGACCCCCTCCTCCTTTATATGGTATAGAGTACTATAATTGTCCTATATCTCAATATAACCGTCCATTTTAACGTTATCAAAGTAATGCGGTTTCATCAAGTTTTATCTTTTCATCAACGTCAATAGCCTTCTGTTTTCTGATTTCCTCTATTTTTTTCAGAGGCTTCTCAAGCATGTTACCCCTTGTTGTGACAAGAATATCGTATTCCTTTTTTGCTGCATCCAGCCTTTCCCCCATGATTCTGAATTTCTCTTTATAGACATTCCATTGTTTCGAAAACTCACTCAGCAGGTTCAGTATTTCCGACGCAGTCCGTTCAAGATTGAAATTTTCGATTGCCTGCCTGATTACCGCAAGCACGGCATATAAGGTGAACGGAGAACATAAAATGACTTTCTGTTTCAGCGCCTCATCCATTATTGTTCTGTCTGCTTCGTTGATAAAACTGTATACCTGTTCATTCGGGATAAACATAATCACATAATCGACAGTGTTTTCAGCGGGATTAATATAATCGCGTGTCGTTAACTGTTTCATCATCACTTTCGTATTCTTTAAGAGTTCTTCCCGATACCGTTTCCTGTCGTGATCAGATTCTGCATTGAGATAGTGAATATAATTATCAACAGGAAACTTCACATCCATATTGATCTTCAGATCGTTGGGAAGAAAGAAAGTATAGTCGGGCCTGCCTGCTGAACTGTCCAGAGTCTTCTGTTTCATGTAATTAATTCCTTCTACCATCCCAATAAGACGGATGATATCTTCTGCCATCCGTTCACCCCATTCCCCTCTTTTTTTCGAACTTGCAAGAGCATTCCCGAGCCGCTCAGTAGTATCTTTCAATTGGAAAGTAACTTCTTCGTGCTTTTTAATGAGCGTAGCAACTTCAGTAATTTTTTCACCACTTGCTTTGCCGACTTCCTCGATCTTTCGCTGGACCTCAGCAAGTGTTTTCCCTATTACCTCGATATTCTGGTCAATCAGTTCCTTTTTGCCATCGAGATCTTTCCTGCTTTCTACTGTCTGTGTCTTCAGTTTTTCTTCAGCCAATTTTATAAAATCATCCGCATATTTTTTGAACTCGTCGGTATTTTTCGAAAGCGCATCCAGAGAGAGGGCTTTAAATGTATCGCTGAGCTTGGTTGTCATTGACTCAAATCGTTCTCTTTCTTCCCTGAGATTCTTCTGTGATTCCTCGAATCTTGCTTTCAATTCACGTTCGATATCAAGTTCGTTTCTTATTTGCTCAATCTCGACATCCTTTTGCTGAACCTGCTGCCTCAGTTCTTCTACCCTGGCTCCTGCACTGCTTGCCGTCTTTTCAAGCGCGGTGATCTGATTTGCATATGATGACTGAATATCGGAGATCTGTTGGTCGGACTGTCGTTGCCTGCGTGAAACCGCAAGGAGCCATGCTATGACGCCGCCGATAATCAGCCCGGAGACAAAATAAATTATGGATGTCGTCAATAGATACCTCTTTCCCGCGCTATATTATTATACATGTTCATAAACCAGAATCCTTCCGCCGTCCCGTATCTCCTCTATCCTCCTTATGAGTTTCTTCTTGTGCAAATTCAGGAGACGTGTCCCGCTCGTATTCATCTCAAGTTTCAGCGCATCAGACATATCCTTGGCTGTGATCCTTCCTTTTTCTATAACAAAATCCAATGTTGTCTTTAAATAATTATTGAGGCTACCGATAAGGATTTGACTGCCATCCCGCATCCTTGCCAGCACAGCCAGTTCTTTTCTCTCAAGAGCAACCTCGATATTTTCTCTCTGATTTTCATTCAGTCCTGCAAGAACAATATATTTCTCCCCATACTCGCTGCCGATGAGTCGGGAAATCAGCTTTGCAACGATCTCATCGGCGCAGGAGTAATCGATAATGTTGATCTCTGAGAAATCAAGAGCGACAACTTCACCGTCCTTTTCTTTTGCAATATCACTCTCGATCCGGTTCCGAATAATCTGCCCAGATTGACGGGTTACGAGGTCAGATGAACCATTAAGGAGTTCTTCTTTAAGGAGGTTATAAAGGTCGTATATCTGCATTAGTTCTTTGACTTATAAAATGCTTGAAAATTACAAACCTTTACTGGAATTGAATTTCACCAGTTTTTTCCAATCTACTTTTCCATCAATACAAAATTTATTCATAAAATCTAACGTGAATTTATTGATAATTTGTGCATAGGCAATCAAGAATTCTTCATTTCGTTCCTTTGCCTTATGTCCGAGAGGCTCAATAATTTCTGTATATAAATTTTCATTGCCGGAAATAAGTTCCCAAAATCTTTGACCACAATATTTAAAATAATCACCTTTGTCGGGTTTATTATCACGACCATAACAACAACCGTTAATTGCCTGTACATTTATCCTTGAATTACTTGTTCTAAGAATCCTTTTGACTTTTCTAAAATTATCCTTCATCTTAATTACTTGCTGGCTATTGCCCCAGTTCGGTCCTGACTTAATCGCGACAATATAGTGGATATTATCCTTAACAAATTCCAAATCGATTCCTTCGGCAGAAGACTTCTTGCCGCCGTATACTTTTCCGCAAATGAAGATTGCAAGCCCCTCCAAAAAGTCACCAAATATTGTTTCTTCCTGGGAAGAAAGATGGGCATCGAGAAGTGGTTTAACTAGATCTTGAGCCGCATGAATATTTTTTGCCTTAAATAGATAAGGATTTTTCTTTTTAAGTATTGTTGATAGTTTTAATTCTTCAAGATTCTGCAATCTCTTAGCGTGAAAAGTACTTATATTCTTTTCAATAAATGCGATTACGTCTTCATTTTCGATTCTTCCCATACTTTGCCCGCCTTTCAAAAAGCAACATACCCTTATAACAATTTGCCTCGTCACTGACCATTTCATAATATTCTTTTGATATATCAATCCCGATAGAATTCCGCTTTAACCTATTTGCAATTCTTGTGGTTGTACCAGAACCCACAAAGGGGTCCAATACCCAATCACCTTCTTTTGTAAACAGTTTTATGAACCACTCCGGCAAAGCTTCAGGAAAAGCTGCACTATGATTTCTATTGGCACATTCCGTTGCCATATATAGCACGTTTGTTGGGTAAGCTTTATCCTTATTCAACCAATTTGCAATCTTTTTCCCGAAACCACTTCCTACTTTTGAGTTATCCCTAATCATATCGGTTTCACTTAAATTCCTTAATCTCGTTTTTGCCCAAGCACCCATAGGAATCATGACTTCATCCTGATACATGTTAAATTTCTTGCTTTTGTTAAATTGTAATAGCCTCTCCCACGAATCTCTGAATCTGTTAGGCCACTTCCCCGGATAACAATTTTTTTTATGCCACATAAATTCCTCGGTCCATAGCCAACCTTGTTTCCTCATTTGAAGAATGAGTTCAATGACGTAAGTATGTCGTTCGCCGTTTACAACTTTTTCTTTAATATTCAATATGAAGGTTCCATCAGGCTTCAAGACTCTTAGAAGTTCTTTACTTATAGGCAAGAACCATTCTACATAATAATCAGGTTTTATCCCGCCATAAGTGCCGTTTCTGCTATCTGCGTATGGTGGAGAAGTAACAATTAAGTCTATTGAATTTTCATCGAGGTCTTTTAAGACTTCGCTACAATCGCCTAAGATTATTTTAGTGTTTATTTTTCTCATAAACTGAATTCCCTAAAAAGAATATTCGGAAAATGCCTAAAAGCATGCTGTTTGATTCAATAATTTATTTCAATTGATTCAATTGAATCATATAATCAACATGATTGTCAAGAGAAAAAAACAACATATTGAATCTTGAGAATCCGGTAACCTCTCTTTGCAAAGAAGGGCATTACATGGAGCTAACTCTCGCATTCGGTCTCGATCTCAACTCTTACGAGGGCTAGGATGGAAGAATGGGGTACGATAAGGTATTTCTTTCCTTCAAACTCAATCTCTACGGCAGAATCCTTGAGGAAAATTGCATAATCTCCTTCGGTTGCCTGAAGAGGAATATATTTCACCTCTCTTGTTTTTCCTGAAGCCCATGGTTCATCGGAGGTATTTGGGTCATGTATTGCATAGCCGGGGCCTGCCTTAACCACATAGCCGCCGACAACCTTTTCCTTTGCTTTTACAGTGTCCGGGAGATAAAGACCTGAACTTGTCTTGTCCATACCCTCATCCGGGTCAATGAGAACCCGGTCTCCGATGACGATAAGATTCTTCTTCGCTTTCATAGATGTATTCTAACCTATTCGGATTTGAACTTACACTTCAGGCAGCATGATATGAATCTGAGCACCAGGAAAGGGTATGAGGTTTGTTTCTTTCGTTTTTCCTCTGGCCCATGGAGGGATAATTGACAGTTTTGCCGTGCCCGAACGGATGGAGAGTTTACCGTCCCATTGTTTTACGAACCTTCTGACCGCTGAAAGACCATGTCCCCTCCCTCTATCTGCATAGCGTGAGGCTCCATGTATGATCCCCTTTTCTATGGCCTCATAATCACTCTTGACGGCAAACCGTTCCGAAAGGGATCTCCTGAAACCTCTGCCAATGTCCATAACAGCGATTTTTACGACATTCTTGTTCAGGTTTTGAAAGTGATATTTCTGTATCCCCACAAAACCTTTATACTCACTGTGTTCAATAATATTCTGGCATACTTCAGAAAGGGCTACGATGAATCCGTTGATCATATATTCGTCATAGTTAAGATGCCGGGCAAGTATTGTCTGGCTTCGCTCTCTCACTTTGGCAACAATAAAATGGATATCGTCCGATTTTTCAATCGGTGTTATTTCGAGGAGGACATCAGTATAGAAACTTCTGAAATATTTTTCAGGTAGTTCGGGGACAGCAGGGTGCAGCCTGAAATATCGGTCTGCGAATCTGAAAAAATCCATCCGCTCAAGATATTTCAGTACCTCTTCTGATTCTGGAAGATATATACGTCTCTCAGATTTCCCAAAAGTAGAATATTCTCCCATCTCGAGGATACCGACCATACCATAGGGATCAATAAATGCAACCTTTCCCAGATTGATGACTGACGATTTCAGAAATTCCCGGAGAACATATTCGAAACTCTCTTCTGTTAATTGGCTTGTCGATACACTCATGACCTTATCTCATCATTTGTCAGTCCTACATGACGGGAATTTTTCTAATAACTAAATCTTCTATTCTTGAGTGATGATGCGATTCATTCAAGAAGGATTCCAGACAAGCCGGAATGATAAAGAGAATGATAGATACCCTGCTTAAAAGAGCTTGATATGTTACCTCGTTTTCTTCATAGAACATGCTCTTCTTTTTTCTCAGGCACATGAGTGGCGAAACCAAATTTTTCCTTCACCAGTTCAGCAAATGAAAGCGATACCTCTTCTTCACCGTGTACGACAAAAACTTCCGGTGAATTGCGAAAACTTGAGAGCCATGCAAGAAGTTCGGCACGGTCTGCATGGGCAGAGAAGCCGTTGATAGTATGGATCAATGCTCTGACTGCAATCTCGTCGCCAAGGATGTTCACTATCTTTGCCCTGTCAACTATCTTTCTGCCGAGGGTTCCTTTCCCCTGAAACCCCACGAACACAATACTGCACTCATGCCGCCATAGGTTATGTTTGAGATGATGCTGTATCCTCCCGCCGTCACACATGCCACTCCCTGCGATAACGATGATCCCTGATTTTATTTTATTCAGGGACATCGATTCATGGACGTTCTGCACAAAATGTATTTTTATGCCCGGATCAAAATCCATTTTTGCAAAGAGTCTCTTTGCGTCGTCATCAAACAACTCAGGATGCGCCAGATATACTTTTGTTGCCTCTTCTGCAAGAGGGCTGTCAATATACACATGGAGACGAGAGAGTTTCTTCTCCCTTACGAGGGTATTGAGGATATAGAGCAAATCCTGTGTCCTGCCTACTGCGAAAGAAGGGATATAAACATTCCCCCCCCTTTTGAAGGTCATTCTTATCGCTTCTGCCAGCTCATCAATACTGTCTTTCAGGGGTTTATGGAGTCTGTTGCCATAGGTGGATTCCATAACAATGAAATCGGCTTCGGCCGGTGCAGACGGATCCTGTACTATAGGATTCCCTCTTTTGCCAATGTCACCGGAGAATACGATTTTCTTTTCCCCGGCGCCGTCCTGAAACCAGAGTTCAAGAGTGCCTGAGCCGAGAATATGCCCGGCGTCGATAAACCGGTATTTCACTCCGTTGCCAAGATGAAAAATAGTACCGTACGGCTTTATGTCAAAAAGGGGCATAACATTCCTCACATCATCAATGGTATAGAGGGGAGAAACCGGAGGTCTGCCTGCTCTCTCTGCCTTTTTCGTCAGCCACGCTGCATCGTTCTCCTGAATATGTGCGGAATCGGAGAGCATGAATTCGAGGAGGTCCCGTGTTGCAGACGTCGCAATAATTTTGCCCTGGAAGCCCTCTCTGGCAAGCTTCGGGAGCATCCCCGAATGGTCCAGATGTGCATGGGTGATAAAGACATACTGAATCTCCTCCGGCTTAAAAGGAAACTTTGCTCTGTTTATGGCGTCTGCGTCCTCACCCTGAGACAGTCCGCATTCAACCAGCATCTTCATCTCATTGGATTCCAGATAAAAACAGGACCCTGTAACAGTCCTCGTGCCACCGAGAAATTTTAGTATCATAGTAGTCTCCTTCTATAATGAATCACAGGACCCCGCTGTTTCTCCCACAATGATCTCCGGTGTTATCATCCACTGCAGCGACCATATCCCTGATTCGTTTTTTCTCAGACCTACAACCCCGGCCATCTGAAAGGTTATACAATTTTTTTCAGAATCCCCGCACAGGAGGAGAGAAGAGAACCTGGCGAGATGAGGAAGGTGTCCGACAAGGAACAGGTTGTCCGATGAGCCGCTCAGACGCTCCCTCCATATTTCAGGATTATCAAGAGGTGACAATCCGTCTTTTTCTGTGATTCCTTTCAAAGGTTTGAGATATTCATAGATGACTTCTGCTGTCTGTCGGGCCCGCAATTTCGTACTATGCACTATAGCATCCACTTTGATATCGAGCTTTGAAAGGTAGGAAGCAATTCTTGTTATATCTTGCAGACCTTTTGCAGAGAGAGGCCTTGAGGGGTCTTCCTCTTCACTCTTGGCCGCTCCATGTTGAACAAGATAAAGATACATGGAATACCTCCTTTCTTCTTTTTCAGAAGGCATGACAGATACCCAACGAAAAATCCCTATTCACCCTTCTGCCCTGTCGCATGAACC
>Ga0208980_10001928_pt1 | contig 12582 bp, 14 predicted proteins | sample WetSurMetagenome_3_FD_187993 | JGI IMG/M metagenome (GOLD analysis project Ga0208980, IMG submission 187993) | Wetland microbial communities from Twitchell Island in the Sacramento Delta, sample from surface sediment Aug2011 Site A1 Bulk (version 2) | ecosystem: Environmental > Aquatic > Marine...
TACGTCTCCGACCCCAACAACCAGCGCATCCAGGTCCTGACCCCGGACGGCAAGGACCACAAGACCCTCAAGGTCCTCGAGCAGGGCTCCGGGCCCGTGTTCCTGGGAAAGTCCGGAGAGCTCGTCGAGGGCTCGCCGCGCATGCGCTTCATGGTGAACCAGGATGAGGAGAAGCCCGCGGCCCTGCCCAAGCTGGTCAAGGTCCGCGACCGCGAGGGCAAGCTCCTGCGCGAGTTCGGCGAACCCCGCGACTTCGGCGACGACCTCGTCAACAACGGCGGGAACGAGGTCCTCCTGGCAGTCGACGGCGCCGGGCAGGTCTACCTCGTCTTCCCCGTCCAGAACCGGATCGAGAAACACGCGGCCGACGGCCGCCTGCTCTGGCGGGCCGACCGCGAGCTCCCCTACTCCATGGAGATCAAGGAGAAGGGCAAGATCGACCGGCAGGGCGGCGGCGTGTCCATCCGGATGCCCGAGATGAACCGGTGCGCCAGCGGCATCGCCGTCGACGGCAAAGGCCGGGTCTGGGTCGTCGGCATGACCCGCCAGCTGAAGAAAGAGGAGCAGGTCGGCACGTCCGTCAGCATGAGCATGGACTCGAGCGGCGGCCGGACGATCGGCTACCAGGTCCAGGGCGACGGCACGGAGCTGCGGAAGACCGACGCCTACAGGCTCGAGGTCTATGACGCCGACGGTGCGCTCCTCGGGATGCTGCCGCTCGACTTCTTCGTCGACGGCATCTTCATTTACGGCGACCGGCTCTTCCTCATGGACAAGTTCCGCGGCACCCAGTTCAAGGAATACCGCATCAAGGGCTAAAGGCGTTTATTTTTCCAGTTCTCCTCCGGACGTCCGACTAAATTAATGCCGGATCTTAATTGGGAGGTGTCCTATGCGCAGTCATTCCTTGAAATGCGGACTGGCCATTGGCGTGATGGCGGTCGGCCTGCTCGCGGCGGCGGCCCCGGCCTCCGCGGCTGTGGGGCCGAAAACGCCCAAGATCGACTTTATCTACCCGAAGGACTTCGAGGGGGTTTCCCTGGCCATCCAGGACGCCCCGACCCCGGCGGCCAAGTTCTCACGGCTGTCCCTCAAGCTCTATGGCGGATACGCCAACATCCTCGCCGGAGACGTGAACGAAGGCTCCGATTACTATTTCGAGATCCTGGAAGCCTATGCGGCCGAGGGAATGGGGACCGTCACGGGCTCCTACAAGCCCCTTCATGGCGGCTACAATTTCGGGGGCGACATCATCTATCAGCTCAGCCCCAAGCTCGGCCTCGGCCTCGGCGTCGGCTACATGCGGAACTCCAGCAGCTCGGTCGGGACCTTTTCCGAGAGTGAGCTCGGCGAAGTCACGCTGACGGTCGCGCCGACCCTCACAGCTATGCCGATCCGGCTGAGCGTCTTTTTCACCACCCCCATGTCGAAGAAGCTCAACCTGACCGCGGATGCGGGGGCCGCTTACTACGCCGGGCTCAAGCTCGAGGCGATGCAGGGACTGGAATTCAGCCCGACCGAATGGATGGAGATGACGGTCGAGGGCAGCCAGAGGAGCGGCGCCGACATCGGCTTCCATGGCAGCCTGGGCGTCGAGTACATGCTCTCGCCCAAGATGGGCTTCTTCGTCGAGGCCGCGGGACGCTACGCCAAGTTCAAGAACTTCGAGCTCGTCACGGGGACGACGGAGGGGAGCGGCGGCAGTCCGGAATCGACCGAAGGCAAGCTCTATCTCATGACCGATAATTTCGGCACCCATGAGATCAGCGGCTTCACGATCGTCGCGACGGGAGATCCCGTGGACCCCAGCTTCTTGGAGCCGAAGATGGACCTCAGCGGCTTCAGCCTCCAGATCGGGATCCGCATCCGGCTCTGATCTATCGCGCCATCGCGAGCTTTCGGTCGCGGCTCGGAGTGCCCGATCGCAGATCGCGGGTGGTCGCTGTCTCGAAGGCAGGACCCGCCTAGGCGGGTTCGAAACCCTCCGCTTGGGCGGCGGCGCGCAGGCGGTCGTCCGCGGAGGAGAAACGGAGATCTGCGACTCCGGCCGCCCGCAGCTCGACGGCCGAGGCGAGGTGAAGAGCGTCGAATCCGCGCAGACCATGCCGTTCAGCCAGGTCGCCGGCCAGCCGGGCCGTTCCCGCCGTGACGTTCAGGACGAAGAAGGAAGGCCAGTCCGCGTCGAGGGCCCGCTTCACGGCTCCGTGAGCGTCCTTCGTGATCCCTTGCTCGCGGAGCTTGCGGGCGAACGCGGCCCGGGCTTCGGCGTAAGCCAGGACCGAAGTAGCGACGGCCTCGGAAGCCTGAACGCTGCCGCGCACGGCCTCCGAGTCCTTCTCTTGGACGTAAAGCTTGACCAGGTTCGAGGTCTCTAGGTAAAGGATCAACGCCGGTCCTCGACGACCATTTCCGAAACGGCCTTGCCGCTGACGCTTGCGCGGGAGATGGCCCCGGCCGGCTTGCCTCCCTCCCAGGCGGCGCGGTCTTCGCGAACGAGCGTCAGCAGGCCTTCGACCCCGGGCGAGCCCGCCGCGGGAATGACATAGGCGACGACCGTGCCACGGTCCGTGACCTCGATCCGGTCTCCGGCCCTGACCTTGTCCAGGTAGTGGCTGAGCCTATTTCTGAGCTCGCGAATCCCGACGGTCATTGCCCACCTCCGGGTCAGAAGTTAATGTAGCCACATCATAACTTTTTGTGTCTACATTGTCAAGACGCTAGGACTTCAGGGAGCCTCAACGGCTTCCCTCCATTCATAGAAGACGCTCGGCTCGTCCACGTTTCTCATCCCCCTCGAGCGGCCCGCCGCTATTGACTCGGCACCGCGTTGCGTCTCTAATAGGAGCAACTGTCCGAAGGAGGCCCACCCATGATCGACAAGAAGAAAGCGTCCATATTCATCGGCATACTGGTCGTGCTGGCCGTCGTCGCGATGATCATCATGTTCAAGGGCCAGGCCGCGGGCCAGGTCGTCCTCAAGCCGAAGCCGGCCTGGACGACCGCCTCGCAAGCCCAGCCCGCGGCCCCCGCCGCCCAGAACCCCGAGCCCCGGCCCCAGCCGGCCATCGTCGGCCAGCCCATGGCCGACTTCACCCTGCCCGTCTACCAGGGCGGGACCCTGACCCTGTCGTCGCTCCGCGGTCACAACGTCCTCATCCTCTTTCCCCGCGGCTACGCCGCGCCTGACTACTGGTGCACGATCTGCAACTACCGCTACGTCGAGCTGGCCGAGCTCGAGAAGGCGAAGAAGATCCAGGAGAAATACAACGTCAAGGTCCTGGTCGTCTTCCCCTATACGCAGGACGTTGTCAAGACCTGGCTCGAAGCGCTGCCCGGCCAGCTCGAGAAGATCCGGACGACCAAGAACCCGGCCGACCCGTCCAAGCTCGACGAGCAGGGCAAGACCCGGATGGACCGCTGGCGCCAGCTCTTCCCCGCCGACTACTCGTTGGCGAAGGACGAGATCCTGGCCCCCTTCCCGATCCTCGTCGACGGCGAGCGGACGCTCTCCAAGAAGCTGGACCTTTTCCGCAACGAGTGGAGCGGCAGCAAAGTCGACCAGAACATCCCCAGCGTCTACATCATCGATTCGAACGGCGTCCTCCAGTTCAAGTACCTCGGCCAGAACACGGTCGACCGGCCCGGCTACGATTACCTGATGAAGGTCCTCGAGGTCATTAACGCGAACAAGTAGCCCGGGCTAAGCTTCCGGGAGGGGCTCCCGGCTTGAATTTTCGTCCTCCTCGCCCGACTAAAGGGTCGGAGGAACTGATGAAAAGGACCGCTTGGGCCCTCTTGGGAGCCTTTTTGCTCCTGACCGCCGCGGGCCTGGCCGCCGGCGACCAGCCCCGGGTCGGCCCTCCGCCGCACCGGAACGAGGCCCGGACCCTGCAGCCGAGCCAGGATCACGTTTGGCTCTCCGGCTACTGGAAATGGGCCGGCATCAATTACGAGTGGGTCGAAGGCCGCTGGGCCAAGGGGAAGAAGGGCAAGGTCTGGGTCCCGGGGATCTGGGAGCAAACTGGCTCCCACTGGACCTGGAAGGCCGGCAAGTGGGCCAAGCCCGGATCGGACAAGCCGGCGTCCGAAAAGCCCAAAAAGGGCCAAAAAGACAAGAAGGCCAAGTAGCCGGCCTTCTCTGTTGTTGACATCCGCCTCTCCCCCGCCCTATAGTCGTGCCCGAGCGGACCGTCCGCTCCCTAAACGCATGACCTTCGCGCCCGACCGGCCCGCCGTCGCCCCCTACCGGGACCGGATCATCGACGAGATCGTCCGGGCCATGGGATTCTCTCCTTCGGGCGCGGCGCGGCGGCTGATCGGACCCCTCTTCCGGCTCCCGGCCGGCCGCTTCGCCAAGAGCATGGCCCGCGCCGACTTCGAGATCCGCTCCGCCGGCCTCCCCGGCGGAGGCCGGAGCGTCCTCCGCGATCTCGGGCTCGAGCCGGTCGTCTGGGGCGCGGAGCGCATCCCCGCGTCCGGGCCGCTCGTCGTCGCGTCCAACCACCCGGGGGCCTACGATTCCCTGGCTCTGATGGCCGCCATCCCCAGGCCCGACCTCAAGATCGTGCTCTCGGACGTCGGCTTCACCAGGGCCTTCGAAGCGGCCCGCCTGCACTTCGTCTTCGCCCGGAACACCACGGCCGGACGGGCCCGGGCCATGCGCGACTCGATCTGTCATCTCGAGGCGGGCGGCGCCCTGCTCATCTATCCGCACACCGAGGTCGAACCCGACCCGGAGACGAGTCCCGGGGCGGCCGAGGCGCTCGGCGAGTGGTCGCGCAGCCTCGAGATCATGCTTCGCCGGGTCCCCTCCGCTGTCCTCCAAGTGGCCATCGCCAGCGGCATCATCCTGCCGCGGTTCATCGACAGCCCGTTCGTCCGGATCCGCCGGAGCCCGGCCCGGCGCCAGAAGCTGGCCGAGTTCCTGCAGGTCAGCTCCCAGATGGTCTTCCCCCGGCGCGTCCGGCCCCGCATGCACCTGTCGTTCGCGGACCCGGTCGAGGCGAGCCGCTTCCCGGCGGAAGGCGTCATGCCGGCCATCGCCGGGATCGCGCGCCGGCTGCTCGAAACCCATCTCTCGGCCGTCCGCGCGGCGGCGGCGTGAGACATTCCGTCGAAGGAGGCCCGTTCCATGGACAATGACCCGGTCAAGGTTTACCGCGCCCGTTGGATCGTCCTGGCTGTCTTCGGGGCCATGGCGGCGATGACCCAGCTCCTGTGGCTCTCGTTCGCGCCGATCACCGGCCCGGCCGCCGCGTATTACGGCCAATCCGACCTGATGATCGGCCTCCTGTCGATGGTCTTCATGATCGTCTACATGTTCGTCGCCATTCCCGCGGCGTGGGCCATCGACACGTGGGGATTCAAGGCCGCGGCCGGGTTCGGCGGCGTTCTTTCGGCGGTCTTCGCCCTTCTGCGCGGCCTCTTCGCTTCGAACTACACGATCGTCATCGCCGCCCAGATCGGGATCGCCATCGGCCAGCCGTTCGTGATGGGCGCCATCACCAAGGTGGCCGTGCGCTGGTTCCCCGCGCGAGAGAGGGCGACGGCCTCGGCCATAGGGACCCTGGCGCTCTACGTCGGGCCCCTGGCGGCCATGCTCCTCTCGCCCTATCTGTTCCTGCGATCGGGCATGAAGGGGATGCTCTTGCTCTACGGCCTGGCCATGGCCGTGACGACGGTCGTGTTCCTGGCCGTCGCCCGGGAGCATCCGCCGACGCCGGCCGGCTCCGACGAGCGCGTCCTGATGTTCGACGGACTGAAGATGATGCTGCGCCGGCGCGATTTCCTCTTTCTGCTGGTCATCTTCTTCATCGGGCTGGGCCTGTTCAACAGCGTCTCGACCTGGGTCGAGGATATCATCCGGCCGCGCGGCTTCAGCATTTCCCAGGCCGGCGTCCTCGGCGCCCTGACGCTCGCCGGCGGCATCGCCGGGGCGGTCGTCATCTCCCTCGTCTCCGACACGATCCGGCGGCGCAAGCCGTTCATCGTCCTGGCCCTCGTGGGCCTCCTGCCCGGCCTCTTCGGAATGACCTACGCGTCCGCCGCCTGGCTCTTGTACCTGTCGGGATTCGCTTTCGGGTTCTTCCTGCTAAGCGCCGGCCCGATCGCCTTCCAGTATGGGGCCGAGATCACGCACCCGGCCCCCGAGGGCACGTCGAACAGCCTCCTCATCCTGATGGGCCAGATCTCGGGCATCGCCTTCATCTTCGGGATGGACGCGCTGAAAGACCCCTCGACGGGGTCGATGACGAGACCGCTCCTTCTCCAGGCCGCGCTCATCGCCGTCGCCGTCCTCTTGGCCGCGGCGCTGCCCGAATCACCGGTCGCGGGGAGTGCGGGCGGGCGCCGGGAAGCCGGGATGTAAGGGGTCGCTCAGTCCGGCGAGGTCAGGGCGGTGTAGCAGAACCCGGTGTAGTGCTTGACGACGTCGGCGACGACCTCGTCCTTGTCCATGCGCAGCACCTTGAACGGGAACAGCCCGGGCATGAAGTCCTCTTCGGTCGCCTGATACTCGGCCTTGGGCGTCCGACGGGTCTTGACCTCGAGCCTCAGCCGCAGCTCGACCGAGTTCTTCGGCAGCGAGATGCGGTATTGGAACTGCTCTTCCTTGAGGCCCGGGAAGCTGATGGCGAACCGGATGCTGCGGCCCTTGGTCTTGGCGTGCTCGGACCGGATCTTGAAGCGGGCCAGCTCCTCGGTCAGGCCTTCGAAGGCGGGCTCGGCGATGAACTCGCAGAACTGTTCGAACTGTCCGACGGTCTCGGCCTGGCACTGCGCGATGACCTTGACGTTCTCGAAATGATTGGCCAGCTCTTTCTTCCAATCCACTTTGCCCATCGTCGACTCCGCGCTCGGGGATTGCCCGTATCATAACACAATCGTCCGGGGGAGAGAAGCGGCGGAAAGTGCCGGCGGATGTCAGCAAAAGGGGGTGATGAGCGGACAAGAATCAAGAAGAAAAAGTGGCTCCCCCGGAGGAAAATGCCGGCTGTTTTTTCATAAGCAGAAAAGGGGGGAAAATGAAGTATTTCATGGGGTTGATGTTTTCTCCAGCCGGCCCAAGAAAACTTGAGACTATTATATCCCTCGGGCGGGAAAATGCAAGGGCCCGCATTCCCAAACGCCCCCGGTTGGCATAAGATGGCGGCAGCGAGGAGGCGACCGACATGAGCAAGATCCTGAAGGCCCTGATAGCGGCGGCCCTGACCGCGACCGTCTCCGTCCCGGCCGCGGCCCAGGCGAAAGCCCCGACCACCCGGGAGATGGCCCTGCTCTGCTGGCAGGAGTTCGGCGAGCTCGTCCCGGAGAAGATCGCCACCGTCCTCGTTCCGTTCGGCTCGCTCGAGCCGCACGGCGTCATCCCCAACGGCACCGACAGCCTCGCCCCCGCGGCCATGGCCCGCGACATCGCCGGCCGCGTCAACGCCCTGATCGCGCCGGTGCTGAACTTCGGCATGACCGACGCCATGAAGGCCTATCCCGGCGCGGTCTCCATCCCGGCCGAAGCCTACGGGCCGTTCGCCGAGGCCGTCCTCGACAACCTGGCCGCCAACGGCTTCAGGAACCTCATCGTCCTCAACGGGCACGGCGGCAACACCGCCGCGCTCAACGCGGCCGCGACCCGGGTGGCCAACGCCCGCCGGGTCCGCGTCCTCGTCGTCAACTGGTGGACGCTGGCCGACGACATCACCAAATCCGTGTTCAAGCAGAACGGCGGCCACGCCGGCAACAACGAGACGGCCTATATCCAGGCCTTCCTGCCTGAGTACGTCCATCCCGAGCGCTACAAGCCCGAGATGGCCTCGCCCAATCCGCCGGCCGGGGCTTACACCGCGGTGCCGGTGCCGTCGACCATCCTGCTGTACGAGAAGGGCCAAGGTTATCCGACGTTCGACGCCGCGCAGGCGAAGGACTATTTCCGCAAGGTCAACGACCGCGTCGCCGAGCTCGTCCTGGACACCATCGCGAAGTGGGACCTGGCCGGCGTGTACAAATAGCTGCGAAACTCCTCTGAGAAAGGGCCCGGCTCCCGGACGTCTCTCTCATTGACAAGGGGCCTTCGCTAAGTGTACACTTTGAGTGTACACTCTAAAGCGGAGGTCCCAATGAAAGCGTCCATTCTCGATCTGAGAAGGAAGATGGGAGACGTGTTGAAGGCCCTTCAGAGGAACGAAGAAGTCACCCTCCTCCGCCGCGGCAAGACCATCGCGGTCATCCGCTCGACCGGACGGAGAAACGGGAATGAACGCGTGGCCGATCATCCGGCCTTTGGCATGTGGGCGAGCCGCGTCGACTTCGCGGATGTGGGGGCGGCCATGGACAAGCTCCGGAAGGGGCGGACCGGTGCTGTTTGACACCGACGTACTCATCTGGGTTCTCCGGGGGAACCGGAAGGCCGCCGCTTGTATCGAAGAGAACGAAGACCGTTCGATCTCCGTCGTTTCCCTCATGGAGCTATTCCAGGGGGCCCGCGACAGGCCGGAGATCCGGCTGATCAAGGATTTCCTCGGGGACTTCGGATTCCGGACGGTCCCGCTGACGGAAAACATCGGCCATCGGGCCGTCATCTATATGGAACAGCAGGCGTTACGGTCGGGGCTGAGAATGGCGGACGCTCTGATCGCCGCGACGGCCGTCGAGAACGATCTGGGCCTTCTATCGGGCGATTCACAGCACTTTCGGGCACTTCCCGGCCTCGATCTCCAGACTTTCAAACCCTGAAGGGGGCCTTCAGGCGGCCCGGAGCAGGAAGACGCGGAGGTCCATGACGTTCGTGCCGGTCGGCCCAGTCACGATCAAGTTCCCGGTCTGCTTGAAGAAGCCGTAGGAATCGTTGTCTTCAAGGTACTCGGCGGGGTTCAGGCCGAGAGCCCGGGCCGTCCGGACGGTCCGGACGTCGGCCCAGGCGCCGGCCGCGTCGGTCGGCCCGTCGATGCCGTCCGTCCCCAGGCTGAGGATGAGCCAGTCGAGCCCCTCGGCGCCGGCCTTCTCCATCTCGACGAGGGCGGCCAGGACGAACTCCGTGTTGCGCCCGCCCCGCCCGCGACCCTTGACCGTGACCGTAAGCTCGCCGCCGGCCAGGAGGCAGAGCGGCCGGGGCAGATGCGCCGCGGAGCAGGCCAGCTCGGCCAGGAAGGCGGCGTAGCCCGCGGCCGTCCGCCGGGCCTCGCCGCCGTCGGACGAGGACAGGAAGATGGGCTCGAAACCGCGCTTCTCGGCCTCATGCTTGGCCGCCCGCAGGGCCGTCATGTTGTCGCCGACGACGAAGGTCGAGACGCGCGCGAAGACGGGGTCCCCTTCCTTGAGCGTCTCCGGCACCCGGCCGCGCTCGCCGTCCTCGATGCGGGCCCGGATGAGGGCCGAGACCGAATCCCAGAGCCCGTAGCACTCCAGGATGGCCCGGGCCTCGGCGTAGCTCGAGGCGTCCCAGTAGGTCGGGCCCGAGGCGATGGTGCCGAGGTCGTTGGCGACGACGTCGGAGATGACGAGCGCGACCGTCGTCGCCGGGTACGCCGCCCGGGCCAGCTGCCCGCCCTTGATCCCCGACAGGTGCTTGCGGATGACATTGAGCTCCTGGATCGTCGCTCCGGCCCGGAGAAGGTCCTCGGTGAGCCGGCGCTTCTTGTCGAGCGTGAGCCCCTCGGCCGGAAGGGCCAGGACGGACGAGCCGCCGCCGGAAATGCAGACGAACAGGAGGTCCTTCTCCCCGGCCCCGGCCGCGATCCCGAGAACGCGGCGGGCCGCTTCGACGCTCCTGGCATCGGGGATCGGATGGCTGGCCTCGAGGTACTCGAGCCGGGATGTCCCTTTGCCGACGGGCCAGGGCACGACGACGAGGCCGGAGGTCAGCCGCTCGTCGAGGACCTCCGCCAGCGCTTCGCCCATGGCGGCCGCGGCCTTGCCGAAGGAGACGACGAAGACGCGCTCATGGGCGGCCAGGTCGAATTCCCGGCCGCCGATCCGAACGATGTCGCCCTGCCGCTCGACGCTCTCCCGGACGAGACGCCAAGGGTCGACGGCCGAAAGGGCGGCCTGCCAGATCGCATCGGCGTCGGCCGGGAAACCGCCTCGGGCCTTCGCGGGATCAATCATGGAACCATGATAGCCCAAACCGATGCCGCACCGCCAGCGCCCGTGTGTCCCCGTTCTTTCCCGATTGACTTGTTCGGGGACGTTACTTACGATGGTATCGATTGACGGAACGTCTGGATCGAGGGAGGACAAACATGGATCCTGAGCAAGGGACGATCGATCGCCGGGAATTCCTGGAGAAGATGGCCGCCCTCGCGGGCGGGACAGCCGCCGCGGCCGTCCTCGTCCGCGCCGCGGAGGGCGGGAACGCCGAAGGCCAGCTCGTGCCGGCCGACGACCCGCGACTGGAGACAGGCTACGTCACGTATCCGATCGAGGGCGGCGGGATGAAGGCTTACTCGGCCCGCCCCAAGGGCGCCAAGAAGCTGGCCGGCGTCATCGTCATCCACGAAAATCGGGGCTTGAACCCCCATACCGAAGACGTCGCCCGGCGCGTCGCGCTCGAGGGCTTCCATGCCATCGCGCCCGACGCCCTGTCGCCCCTGGGTGGGACGCCGGCCAACCCCGACGAGGCCCGGCCCCTGTTCCAGAAGCTCGACCGTGAAGCCAACATCCGAAACTTCGTCGCCGCCGTCGCCTACCTCAAGACGGGACCGCAGACGACGGGCAAAGTCGGCTGCATGGGCTTCTGCTGGGGCGGCGGCGTGACGAACCAGGTCGCGGTCAACGCCCCGGACCTCGCCGCGGCCGTTCCGTTCTACGGCATGCAGCCCGCGCCGGAGGACGTCCCCAAGATCAAGGCGGCCATGCTCATCCACTACGCCGGCGACGACGAGCGGATCAACGCCGGCATCCCGGCCTTCAAGGAAGCTCTCGACAAGGCCGGCATCGAGCACACGATCCACATGTACGAAGGGGCCGGACACGCCTTCATGAACGACACCGGCCAGCGCTACAACAAGGAGGCGGCCGAGCTGGCCTGGACGCGCACGGTCGCGTTCCTCAAGGCGAAGCTCAAGAGCTAGCGTTCCGGCGGCGCCACTCCGCGGCCACGGCGTCGACGAACGGCCGGGCGTGGTTGAAGAACTGCCGGTAGCCGGCGCAGAGATAGTTCAGGCCGGGCGCTCCGTCAGGCGCCGGGACGAACCGGTTCTTCGGGCACTCTCCGTTGCACATGTCCAGGACCTCGCACGCCCGGCAGACGGGCGGCAGGGTTTCGCGCTTGGCCAGACCGAAAGCCCGCTGGGCCGGACTCTCGAGCAGGTCGACGAGGGGCGTCTCGTCGATATTCCCGAGCCGGTGGGCGGGACCGACGTAGTGATCGCAGGAGTAGAGATCGCCGTTCCTTTCGAGGACGGGGACGTCGCCGCAGACCGGCCGGAAAATGCAGAGCGAGTGCTCCTGGCCGAAGGCCGTCCGGGCGGCCTCCTCGAAGATCTGGACTTTGATCCGGCCGATGTCGCTCTCCACCCACTCGTCGAAGACGGCACAGAGGAAATCGCCCCAATTGCCGGGCCGCACGGTCTCTAGGCTGACCCCGTCCGGCAGGCCCGGGCGCGGCTCGACGAGCGGCAAAAAGGTGAGGAACGGGGCGCCGATCTCCCGGAAGGATCCGTAGACCTCGAGCGCCCGTCCGGCGGTATGGGCGCCGACGACGCAGAGGACGTCGGTCGGGACGCCGTGGCGGCGAAGGACATCGTAGCCGCGCATCGCGTCGTCGAACGAGGGCCGGCCGTCGCGGGTCCTCCGATGGCGGTCATGGACCTGCCGCGGTCCGTCGAGGCTGAGCCCGACCGAGAACCCCTCCGCCGCGAGGAAGCGGCCCCACTCGTCGTCGAGCAGCGTCCCGTTGGTCTGCAGGCCGTTGACGATCGCCCGGCCGGGCGGCGCGAGCCGGCGCTCGATCTCGACGATCCTGCGGAAGTATCCGACGCCCAGGACCGTCGGCTCGCCGCCGTGCCAGGAAAAGCGGACGATCTCGTCCGGGGATGCGGCGATGTGCTGGGCGATGTAACCTTCGAGCCGGTCCTCGGGCATGCGGGCCGGGACGGCCGCCTCGCCGGCTGGGCCCTTTTCGAGATAGTAGCAGTAGCCGCAGGCCAGGTTGCAGGCCGCCCCGGCGGGCTTGGCGAAGACCTGGAAGCTCCGTGATGCGGCGGCCATCGGCCCGATTTTATCATCCCCCTCCAAATTGTGTTATAAAATAAGGGATGCGTCGCCTGCTCGGCCCGGCTCTCGCCCTTTCTTTCGCCGCGCTGCTCCTTCCTTCCCCCCGCATCTCCCCTCAGACGGACCCCGCCGCCAAATCCCAGAGCGTCAGCGAGTTCGAACAGCGCCTGACCCGGATCAACGGGCAGATCAAGGACCTCAAGTCCCGCCTCGAGGCCGAGGCCCGCAAGGAGACGTCCATCCTGTCGTCCCTGGCCAGGATCAACCTCAATAAAAGCATCGTCGAGCGGGAGCTGGCCGCCCAGAACGTCGAGCTCGAGCGGGGCCGGGCCGAGCTGGCCGCGATCCAGGCGAATATCCGGACGCTCCGCACGGGGA
>Ga0208980_10001929_pt1 | contig 12570 bp, 12 predicted proteins | sample WetSurMetagenome_3_FD_187993 | JGI IMG/M metagenome (GOLD analysis project Ga0208980, IMG submission 187993) | Wetland microbial communities from Twitchell Island in the Sacramento Delta, sample from surface sediment Aug2011 Site A1 Bulk (version 2) | ecosystem: Environmental > Aquatic > Marine...
ATTCATTTCGATTATTTATAATTTTAATAACAAAATTATTGACAAAGAGGATATATTAAGAAGAACACATGCGCCAATAATTGGATATATAAGTCATAATGATACCAAAAACGAAATCCCTGTTAATGAAAAACCCGGATCAGCCTTATCAGAATCTTTCAGATCTGTAAGGACATCTCTTCGATATTTCATTAAAGACACTAAATCTCCAGTTATTGCGGTTACATCTACAATTAGCTCTGAAGGAAAAACTTTTATTTCAATAAACCTTGCCGCAATTACTGCAATGCTAGGTAAAAAAGTATTGCTGGTCGGGCTTGATCTTAGAAAACCCAGGATTCATAGAATTTTTGATATAAATAACGATAAAGGGCTTAGTAATTACCTAATAGGAGACTGTGAATATGACAAAGTAATTCATGCGACTCCAATAGTGAATCTTTTTTATGCCACTTCGGGCCCTGTCCCTCCAAATCCTGCTGAATTGATTGAAAGTGAAAAAATGAAAGCATTTATTGAAAAGGCTAAAAAAGAGTTTGATATGATAATAATCGATACTCCTCCTGTAGCGATAGTATCAGATGCCTTATTATTAGCTGTATATGTTGATGTTAATGTCTTTGTTATAAGACAAAGATACAGCTCCAGGAATACCCTTGACCTGGTTGAGGAGTATTATCAGGCAGGTAAACTCAAGAATATTGGTATAGTAATGAATGATATAAGTCTTTCAGGTTACTATGGTTATGGTTTAAGGTACGGCTATTCAATGGGTTATGGTTATTATTACGGCAATAATTATTACGGAGAATACTCACATAAAAGATATGGCTATTCAGATGATACACATGAGTATTATAACAATTAAATCTGATTTACCGAAACAAAATATCAGCTTATTTTTCTAATTGGTATTTCCTCATTTGTAAGTTCTTTTTCAAATTTTAACAAAACTAATTATTAAAGCTTCCAGATAAAAAGAACTTAAATGAGATTAAACAAATTCAGAAGATATTTACCTGGCACTTTACAAAAATTTCTGTTTGAAGGTCATGACCGAAGTCTGAAAGCAAAAAGGAATATCATAATATCGTTTTTTATCAGGGGGTGCAGTATTTTTATCAGTTTACTTCTTGTTCCCATGACTATAAATTATATTAATCCAACCCGTTATGGTATCTGGCTTACATTAAGTTCAGTTATCGGGTGGTTCAGTTTTTTTGATATAGGATTTGGAAATGGATTACGCAATAGATTTGCCGAGGCAAAAGCTAAAGGGGAAAAAGAATTAGCACGCACTTATGTAAGCACAACCTATGCTATCTTAAGCATAATTATTGGAATAGTCTTAATGCTTTTTATTTTTATAAATCCTTTTCTTAATTGGGCTAAAATATTAAATACTCCATCAGAAATGGCAGGTGAATTAGGTATTTTAGCATTAATCGTGTTTGTGTTTTTTTGTATACAGTTTGTTTTACAACTGATTAATACCGTTCTGACAGCTGATCAGAAACCAGCTTTGGCTTCCTTTTTTAGTCTGCTTGGAAGCATTTTTTCATTACTTGTTATTTTTATTTTAACAAAAACCACAAAGGGTTCGTTGCTATATTTGGGAATGGCATTAAGCTTTACTCCTGTTATTGTTGTTGTTGCATCAAGTTTATGGTTTTATAAAAGAGATTACAAAGAATTTTCTCCTTCATTTAAATATGTTAAGTTCTCTTACGCCAAAGATTTAATGAACTTGGGGATAAAATTTTTTTTCATTCAGATTGCTGCAATTATTCTTTTCCAGACAAGCAACATAATAATTGCACAATTATTTGGTCCTGCAGAAGTTACTCCGTATAATATTGCATTTAAATATTTTGGAATTATTACTATGATGTTCAGTATTATTATAGTTCCATTCTGGAGTGCTTTTACTGAAGCTTACGCGAAAAATGATATTATATGGATCAAAAACATTATGTTAAAACTATTCAAATCTTGGGGTTTTATAATAATTGGTGCAGGTGTTATGCTAATTTTTGCAAATATATTTTATAGACTTTGGATTGGGACATCTGTAAAAATCCCATTAATACTATCAACCTTTATGGCTATCTATGTAATAATTAATTCATTAAATAGCATTTTTAGTCAATTCTTAAATGGAGTCGGTAAAATAAAATTGCAGCTTTATTTTTCAATACTTAACTCATTTTTAAATATTCCTTTAGCAATTTTTTTAGCTAAGAAAATTGGAATAGTTGGAATTATCTCTTCGACAAGTATTTTAGGCTTAATAGTTGCTGGCGTATCATTTCTTCAATACAAAAAAATTATTAATAAAAGGGACAGTGGAATCTGGGCAAAATAAAAAAATTATACTTCATATATCACGACCTGACTCAAAAGGTAGTGGTGTTGGACCCTTTAGAATTCATAGGGAATTATTAAAAAATGGTTATAATTCTAAACTATTAGTAATTTATAATGAGGATATTGAACCAGAGGTATATTCGATTTATAACAAGTTCGAATGGAAAATTTTGACAGTTAGAAGTAAAATAGTGTCACAACTAAAAAAGAGATTTCATCTTAATACTAAGTCTTTAAAAAGGGATAGTAAATATTCCGGATCAAGTTTTGAAGAAAAAGTAAGAATTTTTAGCACAAAAAAAATTCTTAATAAAATAAAAGTAAAGCCAGATATTATCTTTTTATATTTTATTAATGGATTTTTAAATACCCAAAACATAAGGGAATTATATAAGATAACAAATTCCAGAATTTATTGGTATTTAATGGATATGGCAGCCCTGACTGGTGGTTGTCATTTTGCATGGGATTGTCAAAGATATATTAACAATTGTGGTAAATGTCCTGCCCTGTATTCTGATAACTCTTTTGACCTATCCTACTGTAATATGAACTTTAAAAGAGAAAATCTTAAAGAAACAGCTATTTCTTTAATTATTGGTTCAGACTGGTTAATTGAAAAGGCGCAAAAAAGTAGCCTTTATAGAAACTCAGAAATTAAAAAAATAATGCTTTCAATTGATCCGACTGTCTTTCATCCTGGTAATAAAGATAAAGTAAGAGAAGCTCTAGGACTTCCATTAGAAAAAAAGATTATTTTCTTTGGCGCCCAATCACTTCATGAGGAAAGAAAAGGTATAAAATATATCTTAGAATCTTTAACAATTTTAAATAAGTTAATATCAAATTCAGACATTCAAGATAACATATACATTATTTATGCTGGATACAATGATAATTATGTTGAATCATTGAATTTTATGAATAAGTCTTTAGGAAGGCTTGATTTAATTAATGAATTACCAAAGGCATATCAGGCATCAGATGTATTCGTAAGCTCATCGATACAAGATACCGGACCATATATGATTTGTGAGGCAATTATGACAGGATTACCTGTTGTGACTTTTGATATGGGACTTGCTAAAGAGTTGGTGATAACTGGAAAAACAGGCTACAAAGCAATAATTTCGGACCCTAATGATCTAGCACTTGGGTTGTTTAAGATTTTGTCCTTAAGCCCAGAAGAATACTATCAAATGAGTGAAAATTGCCAACACCTTGGACACCAGCTTTTGTTACCTGAGATACAATTGTCAAAATTTATTGAAATAATAAACTGAGCAATATTGTTTAATTTTTATGGAAAAAAATAAAAAGTCCATTTTTGTAACCCAACCATCAATGCCGCCGCTTAATGAATTTGTAAATTTACTTGATGATATTTGGGAGAGCAAATGGATTACAAATAACGGCAAATACCATCAATTACTTGAGGAAGCTTTAGCCCAATATCTAAATGTAAAATACATTTCACTTTTTACTAATGGCACACTTGCATTAATTACTGCATTGCAGACATTAAGAATAACAGGAGAAGTTATAACAACTCCTTATTCATTTGTTGCGACAACACATGCACTTCATTGGAATGGTATAAAGCCTGTTTTTGTTGATATTGAGCCTGTAACATTAAATCTTGATCCCGATAAGATTGAATCGGCAATAACTCCCAAGACAACCGCAATATTGCCTGTCCATGTCTACGGCAACCCTTGTTCTGTTAATCATATTCAGAAAATAGCTGATACTTACGGACTAAAAATTATTTATGATGCTTGTCATACCTTTGGATTGACATTAAACAAAAAACCGATATTGGATTTTGGGGATTTATCTGTATTAAGTTTTCATGCGACGAAAGTTTATAATACAATAGAAGGGGGAGCAATAGTATGTCATGATGAAAAAACAAAAAAAAGGATAGATTATTTTAAAAATTTTGGATTCGCCGATGAAATCACAGTTGTATCTCAAGGTATTAATGCTAAAATGAACGAGCTGCAAGCTGCTTATGGAATTTTACAGTTAAAATATATTGATGACAACATTGAGAAGCGAAGGGAAATTTCCAGCTACTATAGGAGTAAATTTGAAAATGTAATTGGAATTAGATTGATTCCTGAACAAAAAAATGTTAAGTTATGCTATGCCTATTTTCCAATCTTTATAGATTCACTTAAATTTGGGAAAACCAGGGATGAAGTTTACGGAGATCTGAAAAAAAATAACATTTTTGGCCGACGTTATTTTTATCCTTTGATTACCCATTTCCCAACTTATAGAGGACTATCTAGTGCTTCAGCTGAAAATCTTCCAGTTGCTGAAAAAGCTACAAGAGAAGTTCTGTGTTTACCTATTTACCCAGAACTTACATCTGAAAATATAAATCATATTGTCGGAATAGTATTAAGAAAATAAAAATGCAGAGAAACTCATTTTTTACAGAGAAAGAGATTAAAGAATTAGGATTTAAAGAATGTGGAAGTTCAATTTTGATTAGCAGTAAAGCTAGCTTTTATGACATTGAGAGTATTATAATTGGTAACCATGTTAGAATTGATGATTTCTGCATTTTATCAGGGCATATTACTATTGGCTCATATGTTCATATTTCAGCATATACAGCTCTTTATGGTAAAATGGGGATTGAATTAGGAGATTTTTCTGGATTATCTCCCCGGGTTATTGTTTTCAGTGCAACGGACGATTTCAGTGGTAATTCCCTAATTGGGCCTACAGTCCCCAAAATATATACAAATGTTTGTGGTGGTAAAGTTGTTATTGGTAAGTATGTTCAGGTGGGAGCAGGTTCAATTGTAATGCCAAAAGTAATAATTGGAGAAGGCGCTGCAATTGGTGCAATGAGTTTAGTTAAAAATGATATTGAAGAATGGATTATTGCTGCTGGCATTCCCGCAGTGAAGCTTAGAGAACGAAATAGGAATCTAATTATTAAAGCTACGGATTTATTTAGTAATGAAAAGTAATAAAAAAAATTAGTAATTCAACCCTTAATGATAAATCTAAATTCTAATACTAAGGAAAATAATATAAAATATCAACTTCTACACGGATTTATTTTAATAGTCTCGGATTAATGTTTTCTCATCGCTACTTATTATTAAGGTCTTTTCTCTTCATTTTAGTTTTGTATCCATTTCTTTCTTTCTTTTTTCTAAGATTTTTTGGTTTAGGATTAAATAATACTTTTGCATTTCTGTTACTTATTGGATTTTTATTGCATTTATTTCTCCCCAATCGTAATTATCAGCTAATTATTGTTCCAAAATATTTATGGTTTCTTTTATTATTTTCTTTATACTTGTTTTTTTCTGATTTGTTTATTTTAAGAAACCTTATCAGCTTCAAGTATTTAATCACCAATCGATTTATTCCCATTCTGTTTTTCTTTCTCATTATTGAGAACTCCCCGAAAATACATAAAAGCGATTATAGAATCATAATTAGTTTACTTCTTTTAGTTATCATTGCAAGCGTAATGGTAATCCTTGTGCAAAGTATAGATCCTGTTTTTTTCATTAACCCAGATTACTTATCATGGTATGAAGAAACTAAGGGGGACAATACTTTACTCAGACTTCCTTCGATCTATAGTTGGAACGGAAGTGTAGCAGCCGGTTTCAGTTCAATTTCTATTGCTGCTATTCTATTGAGCGAATATTTTAAATCAAAAAGAAACATTTTCATAATTTTGGTTTTATTACTTACAGCCATAGTAGTGATTTTGGTAAAATCAAGATGGGTAATGGTTAACTATTTAGCATTATTAATAATGTTTTTGATTTATAAAAAAGTACGGATTATCAATTTTCTAAGGATTTCTGTTGTTGTTATTATTGTTAGCCTTCTCACTTTTTTTGTTCTGAAAAGGTTTAATATAAATGTGGATAGAATAGTAAACGAAAGAATTTTAGAAAAACAAAGTGGCGGCATAACTAAAGGAACTGGAAGCACAAGGATTTTAGCATTTAAATTATTTTTTAAGCTGTTTCCAGAGAAACCTCTTTTTGGAGCAGGCCAGCAGATTACAAAAGAATTGGATATATTATTGGCAAGCAGATCCTCCCAGATACATGTAGGGTATCTTTCATTGTTTTTCTATTTTGGTATAGTCGGGGGAACTATTTACTTAATGTTTTTATACTTTCTTACAAAAAGGCTTTATAGACATGCTTTATTTCATCAGTACTGGGGTCCATTTTTTGGCTGGCTTGGATTTCTTCTGGCCAATCTGACATTGGTTTATCTTTATCCATGGGATGCAGGTCTGATGCTTTGTTTTATCTTTGACCGACATTACTTTTTAAAGGCACAGCAGCTAAAATTTGAATCGACCGGTAACCCTGTTAATGTTTTGTATTGATTTATAACTTAAATCAATACAAATTTTCTAATTTATAGTAGAATCAAAAAGGTGTAATCGTCAGGATAACAATCAATATATATTTTTCTTATTACTGTAATATTATTGATTGGGGTTTTTAATGAAAGTCAATTCTTGTATTTTCAATTTTAAGAAAAACTTTTGTGAAAAATTATTTAAGATAATTTTATTCTCAATAACTGTGCTAGTTATTGATAAAGTAGTAGGTTCTTATTGCAATAACTTATTTGAAAATACTAGCTTTCCTCAACATGCTAGATTAAGATATATAATTGATTCTCTGAACCAAGAAATAGTACTATTAGGATCATCAAAAGCTGAAAATCAATTTATTCCAAGCATCATCACCAAACTGACTGGAATTAGCTCTTATAATTGTGGTTTCTCCGGGCAAGGACTGCAATTTTCTTATATCCAGCTTTGTGAAATCGTTAAAAGACATAAACCTAAGATCGTTATTTTAGATGTTACACCAAATATATTATTAGACCCTGATTCTCAGGAGAAATTAAACATTTTATTACCTCTTTTCAACCGCGATACACTTATATATAATGCTATAACAAATAATAGAACAATCGAAAAAATAAAATTGTTGTCTTCTATTTACCCCTATAATTCTATAATACTGGATCTAATTCGTGGAATTTATTTCAAACACTACAAGGATTCGATGAATGGATTCTCACCTCTATATGGAGTCATAGATACAACAGATATCAAATTAAAAATTAATAGAGATTTTGCTGTTTCAAATATTCCAAGCTCAAAAACTTTTTACTTAAAAAAAATCATTGAACTGTGCAATAAAGAAGATATACTAAGTGTAATTATTATTAGTCCGGCTTATTGCACAAATGTGAATTTTAACAAGATAATTTCAAACATACAAAATATTGTGTTTTCCCAAAGTAAACAAATTATATTCTGGAATATGTCGCAAGATTCAACATTTATCAATAGGCAGGACTTATTTTATAATAACCTTCATCTTAACTATGAAGGGGCAAAATTATATTCATTTATCATAGCAAACAGAATTAATCAATTGTTAAATAAAGACCAATATTAATGTTGACATTTAAATTTGCTAATCTTTTGTAATTACCTAATTGCTGAATTTAATTTATATGTAAATAATTATTTTTACCATTAAAAGGTAGATTCTTTAGGCTATTCTAAGGTATGAATATCAAAATTATTACAACTGAACCTTTCCCTGTTGGTCTGGCAGCTTCAAATAGAATTATGTCTTATGCGAAAGGACTTATTAGAAATAATTGTGAAGTTTCAGTTATCTGCATGAAGCCTACTGAAAATCCGAAAAAGGTATTTAATTACAATCCTTCAGGAATTTTAGAAGGGATTTCTTACAAATATTCATGTGGGAAAACAACTAAAAGTTGCAATTTCATTAATAGAAGAATTGATAATATTAAAGGAATCTATAAAATTTGCTTAGATATTTTAAAAGAGGGAAAACATGAAAAAACGGATGTAATTATTTATTACTCGACTTCAACATCAAGAGCCATATTATTATATATAGTTACTAGGATAAAAAATACTCTATTAATAAAAGAAGAAAGCGAATTACCAATTATTTATTCCAGACAAATGGGTTTTATCCAAAAACTATGCCTTGAGAAGGTACATTATCGATTATTCGATGGTTTATTGTTGATGACTAAGAAATTGGTACAATTTTTTCAGGAAGAAAATATGATTGGAAAGCGGATCATACATGTTCCAATGACTGTTGATGCAGAGAGATTTATTAAAATAAGAAAAAACAATTCCAAAGGAAAATATATTGCATACTGCGGAGTTCTGAATAATGAAAAAGATGGGATTAACCTTCTAATAGATGCCTTTGTGCTGATATCAAAAGGTTTTCCCGAAGTTAATTTATATTTAATTGGAGATAGCTCTTCAGAAGATGAATACACATCATATAAAGAAAAGGTTAAATTAAATCAACTTGAGGAAAGGGTTGTTTTTACAGGTCGGGTAAGTAATGATTCAATTCCAGCATTATTATGTAATGCTGAGATTCTGGTATTGCCGCGTCCTGAAAGCGTTCAGGCCTCAGGAGGGTTTCCAACTAAATTAGGAGAATATCTGGCAACCGGTAATCCAGTAGTGGTAACGAATGTAGGCGAGATAAATGAGTATTTGACAGATGGAAAGAATGTTTTCATGGCTAAGCCAGGAGACATAGAATCTTTAATAACTAAAATAAAAGAAATCCTGACCAATTATGAAAAAGCAAAGAAAATCGGAATAGAAGGTCAAAAGATAGCACTTAAATATTTTAACCACATCAATCAAGCAAAATCTGTACTAGATTTTATAGAATCGATAAGATAAATAGTTAAAAGATTAAAAGTATTTGGTTAATTTCTCGAACAATAAATTTTAAAAATTAGTATAGAAAAAATTGAATAAGGAAAAATGATAAATGTGAGGATTCAATCTTAAAAATAGTTAAAAAATTTAAGCTTAATCATATATATATTAATAAGGTTTAATATTAAATACATTTCATGGTTAGTAAAAGTATTAAAGACAAACTTCGTATTTTATACAAAAGGACTTTCGTTTTCCAGAAAAAATTAATTAAACAGTGGAGGAATGATATTAATAAACACAGAGTCAAAGATAAAGCATTAATATCTCTGAGCGAGATTTATAAATTGACTAATATTGTCGAAACTGGGACAGATTATGGCGAAACATTGTGGGCTTTACAACCCTATTTTAAATCCATAATTTCAATCGAATTAGAAAATGTGAGATATTACAGTTCAAAATATAGATTTAGAAAATTTTCTAATATAAAAATATTGCATGGAGATAGCGCTGAAATTTTACAAATGTTGATAAAGGAAATTAATGAACCCACATTGTTTTGGTTAGATGCACATTATGATGGTGGTAATACTGCTCTTGGGAAATACTATACTCCAATTTGCGCTGAATTAGCTACTATTTTAGGTTCAAAATTTGACCATATTATTTTAATTGACGATGCAAACACTTTCATAAACCAATTAAGACCTGATTATCCGACAGTTGATGAAATAAGGGAAATTGTAAAAGGTTATAAAAAAGATTACCATGTTTATGTTAAAAACAATATGATTTGGTTAGAGAAATGTTTAAGTAAACTGTATAAATATCCAGAAAATAAGGACACTTGAGTAAAAAATCATTAACATTTAAAATACTGTCTGGTCTTCACAAAAAGTACTTAAAATAAATGGCAAATAATAGACTATTGGTTATCATATTTTCTTTCAATCGGGCCTTACAACTTGATTGTTTATTAAGGACAACACTTAAATATCTCGATATGGTTGACTTTTCAATTAAAATTATTTTCGATACAACCGGCAACCATTCGCAGGGATACTTAAAACTCAAAAAAAAATATAAAGAAATACAACAAATTGAATTTATTGAAATTGAACTTGTGAATAATTTCTGGTCGGATAAATTCCCTTTGCTTTTTAAAAATAGAAATTTGTGGAGGTACATTAAACATCCCTATTTGAGAACATCTCTTGATAATTTCAAAAAGTTACTTGAATTGCAGATTATAAATTCTGAATGTGAATTTACAATGTTTCTTACCGATGATGGATATTTTTTTCAAAATGTAGTGATACCAACCAACATATTTGAAAAAATTAGACATAATCCCATGCAAATTTCTTATCGCATGTATGTTGGAAGAAATTTGGAGAATTGTCCGCCTAATTTAGAAAAAACAGATAATTTATTAAAATGGAATTATTATGATCCGAAGCTGTACAGTCATTGGGCGTATCCATTTTCCGTTGATGCAACAGTTTATCATTCAAGCACTTTACTAAAAATAATTAAACCGGTATTCTATCATATGCCGACAACTCTTGAATCATTCGTTGTTACCCATTGTCGAAGCAGAAAACTGTTAAGTATTGGTTACAGCCCTTTAGAAAGTAACTATGTTGGACTTAACATTAATCGTGTATCAGTATTAAGTAATAACTACGCAGGTAACATTAATCCACAAATGTTGAATGCAAGATTCATTGAAGGGTACGTTTTGGATTACGAATTCCCTACTCCTCCACGGGTACAAACAATAATTCCAAATAAAATATTATTGGCTCATTCCACAATAGGAAAGATCATAATTGAACCATTACTAGATGGATCAAATTAAACTTGTGAAATTGATAGATTTACCTAAAATCAGAGACATAAGAGGTAATCTTTCATTTATCGAACAGGGAAAACATATACCATTTAAGATTGCACGTGCATACTGGATATATGATGTGCCAGGGGGTGAAGTAAGAGGTGGGCATGCATTTAAAACACAAGATGAATTTATCATAGCACTTTCCGGAAGTTTTAGTGTGGTATTGGATGATGGGAAGGGAGAAAACATATATCAACTATGCCGCTCTTATTATGGATTATACGTACCTAAAATGGTTTGGAGATCTCTTGAAAACTTTTCCACAAATTCTGTATGTCTTATTTTGTCCTCTGAAAATTATAGCGAAGAAGATTATATCAGAAATTTTAGGGCTTTTAAGCAAATAAACAATGCATACTAACCGGCTTTCAGTAATTGATCAGTGCGAAATCTTACAACTTCCTAAAATTCATAGCAGATCAGGTAACATAACCTCACTTGAGTCAATGATAAGCCTACCTTTCCAAATTGAAAGAATTTACTATTTATATGATGTTCCAGGAGGTGAAAACAGAGGTGGACATGCACATAAAAATCTTCACCAACTTATAGTTGCTGCCAGTGGTAGTTTTGATATTTTACTGGATGATGGGACTGCAAAAAAATTAGTCACACTCAATCAGCCTTATTTTGGTCTTTATATTGTCCCAGGCATCTGGCGAGAATTATTGAATTTCTCTTCAGGCTCAATATGTCTTGTTTTAGCATCTGAAAAATATGATGAAAATGATTACATTAGAGATTATGATCAATTTAAACTAATTAAAAATGAAGATCCATCCATTATCTGATGTTCAGTCAACTAGAATAGGAATTGATACAATTATATGGCAATATACCATTATATTGCCTGATGCAAGAATAGGAAATAATTGCAATATTAATGCGCACTGTTTTGTTGAAAATGATGTAATAATTGGTAATGATGTGACTGTGAAATGCGGGGTATATCTTTGGGATGGAATAATATTAGAGGATTCAGTACAAATAGGACCTAATGTTACTTTTACTAACGACAAATACCCAAGGGCAAAACAATCATTTGTTGTTTCACGGACAGTAGTAAAAAAGGGTGCTTCAATTGGCGCTAATGCGACAATTATTGGGGGGATCACAATTGGGAAGTATGCTCTTATCGGAGCCGGAAGTGTGGTGACAAAAAACGTACCTGATAATGCTCTTTGGATTGGAAATCCGGCTAAACAGGCCGGCTACGTATGTGATTGTGGGGGAAAATTAAATAGATTATTAATATGTGAAAAATGTAACATTTCTTATGAATTTGAAAAACTTGGATTAGTTCATAAATGATTAAATTTTTCGATTTACAAAAGATAAACAACAGTTATGAACCGGAACTATCCGATGCAATTAAACGGGTTTTAGAGTCTGGGTGGTATCTGTTGGGCATTGAAACAAAAGCCTTTGAAGATGAGTATGCAAAATTTATCGGTAGTAAATTTTGCATCGGTGTTGCCAATGGGTTGGATGCTTTGCGGCTTATTCTGAAATCATATATTGAGTTAGGGTATATGGATGAAGG
>Ga0208980_10001930_pt1 | contig 12566 bp, 10 predicted proteins | sample WetSurMetagenome_3_FD_187993 | JGI IMG/M metagenome (GOLD analysis project Ga0208980, IMG submission 187993) | Wetland microbial communities from Twitchell Island in the Sacramento Delta, sample from surface sediment Aug2011 Site A1 Bulk (version 2) | ecosystem: Environmental > Aquatic > Marine...
AAATTTATTTTAGCTGGGGAGTCAACTATAAATTTGTCCATCTAAAAATTCTCTTATTTTTTTTGTATGTGATGGGCTAGATCCACAACAAGAGCCGATGAATACCGGTTTGTAGGCCAGAGACTTTTTAACAGATTTAAGATACTCATCCGGCTGAATTCCACAGTTGATAATTTTATCTGTTACATGTCCACTTCCACAATTTAAATAGTAGCCCCATTTCTCAGGTAGTTGTATGCTCCCAATTATTTTTAGAAATAAGCTTGGGGATATACAATTGAAACCAATAGCCATAACTTTATGAACTTTTAAAAACGATAAAATAGTATCCAGGCTTTCACCAGACAAAATTTTTACAGTATCCAAAACATAGAGACTAACAACACAAGGTATACTATTCCGATCACAATGTTCGCAAATAATCTGAATTTCATCAAAATGACTTTGGGTTTCATTTAAAACAAAATCAACACCGTTATCTATAAGTAAATCAATATGGTACTTATGGTTCATTTCTAATTGATTAGAGTCAACAGTTCTAGTACTTTGATAGCAATCCTCAGCAGGTGGATTCGATCCAGCAACAAGAACTTTACTTCCTACCGCAGCCTGCTTTGCAAGAACAACAGCTTCTTTAACATACTCGGCTGCAGTGCTTATACCAGCTTTTAATAATGAAGCGGGATTTGTTCTGAAAGTATTAGTACTAATAATATCTGCTCCCGCATCGATATATCCAAGATGAGTTTGAAGGATTAGGTCAGGATTATTATGATTTATATTTGTTGTCCATAGAACATCATCAGTTAATAATCCTTTCTGTTGAAGATAACTTCCCATAGCACCGTCTAGTACTAATGGTTTTGATAACTTACTTTCAAATGGATTTTTTAACAGCATTCTTGCAGACAGATGTTGGTAAAAAGAATTTGTCTATCTCAGATAATATCTTATCAAGATCAACCATCTTTATACACTCAAGATTATAAGGACATAGTTTCTTCCAGCAGGGTGAACAGAACAAATCTTTTTGAAATAACTTAACTCCACGATCGTACAAGTCAATTTCAGTCCAGCAGCTTACGCCAAACCAGACAATCACAAATTTTCTTAAAGCAATGGCTATGTGCATTCCTAGAGAATCACCAGTAACTACTATATCTGGAATATTTTCATAACAAATACCTCGTCTTAATCCTTCGTTAGTTGGAGTGTTTATAATCTTCCCTTTGAAGTGAGAATAAACTTCTTTATTTCTTTGAGTATCTTCCTGTCCACCAAGCAGAACTATTTTATATTTCTTTTTTAAAAGTTGACGAATAAGATAAATATGTTGATCAATCGTCATCTTTTTATTTGGGTATAGTTCTGAGCAGCCTGTATTAAATCCAATAACTTTATCTCTCTTTTTTATGCCAACTTTCTTTTTATAATCACTAACAAATTCTATTTCCTCGTCTGTCAATTCGAATACATACTGATCCCTATTATAGTCAAGTTCAAAAGTTTCTGCGAGATAATCCTGACCGCTTCTTTGATTGACTTTAAATTTAAGATGATCATCCATTCCAAGATTGTAATTGTATTGTGCTCCCTGATTAATTGGGATTATTTTACCATTCTCATTCAGTCCAAATCCCAATTTATTCTTACTCAGAAGACTATTGAGCAAAGCACAAGATTGCTGAGACTTATCAACGTTCATAACATAATCGAATCTCATTTGCTGTAGTATCAGTATAGATTCTGCATCGAAATTATAAACGTGGTCAACAATCGGATTTTTAAATAGAAGAGGAGCAGCATTTTTCATAGTAACCCAATAAATAGTTGACTCAGGGAATTTTCTTTTTAACGCTGGTAACTGAGCTGTTGTCATGAGTACATCACCCATTGCATCAAGATTTATGATAAGAATTTTCACTCCGAGAGGGATATTGTCTTTACATCCATCTTCCCAGCAATTATGATCTGGAAAGCAGGGCTTGTAACCTGAAAATCTTTTGCACGACGGGATTTCTTTCGGCATAATTTAACCAATCAATCATTTATTTGTAATTTTGATATAGCTGTATTTGCTTGTTCTACTGCAAAATTAAACATAATTCTTCTGAATATCAGAAAATAAAATTCTTTATGAGTTACAAAATATTTCAATTCAGCTTTGGTGACGGGTATGCAGGAAGTGCAAAGATGGCCGTATTGAGCTCAAAAGTTTTGATAGACAAAGGTCATAAGGTAAAACTTTTTCTTTCCAAAGATTCTTTAACCAAAAAAAGATCTTTGGAAAAGAGAATCCCGATTGTTGAACTTAATAGCAGACAAAAGCTTTCCGCATTAGTAAAAGAAGTAGTCGAGAATTTTGCTGAAGAAAAACCTGATTTTGCAGTAGCCTATCATTCGCAGGATAGAAAGGTGGTGATGAAGCTAAAATCAAAATTCAAAAAAGAGATTATAAGTATTGCTTACAGACAAAATATATCCTTGAGTACACCTTTCATCGGATCGCTAATCTATAACAGGTATTTTGATTTTATGATTGCTTGCAGTCACGGTGTTGCCGGGAGTTTATTTAAAGAGGGCATCAAGAAAAACAAAGTGTACGTTATTCATAATACTACCGAGGTGCCATCTGATATTTCAAATATATCCAGCGAAAGGATCCGGAATCAATTTGGAATAAAAGATAGAATCGTTTTAGGAATATCAAGCTGGTTTCATAAAGAACGAAAAGGATTTGATATTCTCTTCAAGGCATTTTCAAAACTTGATGAAAGATTCATTATACTTATCATTGGTATTCCAATAGGAAATCAAAAGGAAGTGTTTGAATACGCCTCATCATTTGGTATTGCTGATGATAGAATAATTATGCCCGGATTCATTGATAACATTTATGAATTCTACAAAGCGATGGATGTGTTTCTTCTTCCCTCAAGGTCAGAAGGATTTTCATTAGCATTGCTCGAAGCAGCTGCCTCAGGCTTGCCAATTATTGCTTCCAATATTCCTGGTAACGATGAATTTATTGAACATAAGAAAAATGGTTTCCTATTTAATTTATCAAATCCTGAAGAACTTACACAGCATATTTTAACTTTAGCGAAAGATAGAAAATTAGCACTTGAATTTGGATCGTTAGCAGAGAAATATTTTAAAAAAGAATTTGCCTTTGAGAGTTATTCACAGAAGTTAAACAAATTCTTTGATGAAGCTTTTTCAACTTTTCATAAAACAAAATCTACTTAATAAACTTTATCAACTTTTCTATTTCATTCATCACTTTTTCAACATGGAGTTCCAGCATACACTCGTGATTGTAAGGACAAATAAGCTTGGTACATTTTATACAGTGAAGTTCAGAATGTATAACGTATGAAGAATTTTCTGAATAAGGTCGGTGTGCTTGTGGATCAGTTGGACCAAAGATACCGAGAGTAGGTTTTCCAAGGGCCGCTGAAACGTGCATCGGACCTGAATCGTTTGCAATAATCAAATCGCATTTTTCAATTAATGCAGATAGCTCACCGAAAGTTGATTTTGGACCAATCAACGAAAAAGGTTTCAATCCCTCTGAAATCAACTTGGCATCCTTTTCATCACCAGGACCCCAGAGAATTATAAATTGAGCTTTATATTTTTTATAAATTTCATTACAAATTTCTATCCATTTTACAGGTTCGCACCTTTTAGATTCCCATCCACCTGAGGGTATAACACCAATTTTTTGATGATCTTGATTATTTAATTCACTGAAAAAATTTTCAGCGAATGCTTTTTCTTCTTTTGTCGTATTATAGATAATTCTTTTAGAAGTGATGGGAACATCAATAGCTTTTAACAGAACAAGATTATCTTCTGCTGCATGTTCACCCATTGTCCCATTTTTACCAAGATAGTTATATGCATACTTTCTTCCACGTTTTTCATATCCAACTTTTGACTTAGCTCCTGAAAAAAAAGCAATCTGAGCAGTCTTTGGATTTGACCAGAAATCAAAGAGCAAATCGTATTTTTCTATTCTAACTTTCCTTATAACAGAAAGTACAAAATCATTTTTATTGAATGTTAAAATCTTCGAGACAAATGGATTGTTTTCAACAGCACGTTTTGCAAATTCTTCGGTGAGATAATGAATTTCAGAATTGGGGAATGCCTCTTTTAAATTTTCTAATACAATCGTAGAGAGAAGTATGTCACCAATACCGCGTGGTTTTATGCATAATATTTTTTTATTTTTTTCTCCCTTAATCTTTTTCATACTCTTAATCTATCTCAGTGTGCGTCCAGCCAATTATCACCAACACCAGTCTCAACAAGAATCGGAACATCAACCGGCATAGCTGTTTCCATAATTTCCTTTATCATAGGACGAAGATCATCAACCTCATCCTTGTGAGCATCAAAGAGAAGTTCATCGTGAACTTGCAGAACCATTTTAGTTTTGGCTTTTCTTTTTTCAAGTTCATTATGAATTTTTATCATTGCAAGCTTTATCATATCTGCAGCAGTACCTTGTATAGGCATATTGATTGCTACTCGCTCTTCAAACTGACGAACAACTCTATTGTTGCTATTAATATTTCTTAAGAATCTTCTTCTGCCTAATAAAGTTTCTGAATAACCTTTCTCCTGTGCTTTCTTAACAGAGTCATCCATATAACTTCTAACATTTTTAAACGTTTTAAAATATAGTTCTATGATTTCCTTAGCATGAGATTGTGGAATTCCCAGTCTTGTTTTTAATCCAAATGGTCCGATGCCATAAAGTATTCCGAAGTTTACTTCTTTTGCTTTTCTTCTCATATCAGGTGTTACATCTTTTGGATCTACCATAAATACAAGTGCTGCAGTGCTGCGATGAATATCTTCTCCTTTCTTAAATGCTTTTATTAATGCTGGATCTTTACAAATTGCAGCGAGTAATCTCAATTCAATCTGGCTGTAATCAGCACTTAATAAAACAAAATTTTTATCTCTTGGAACGAATGCTTTGCGAATTTCCTTTCCCAATTCTGTTCTGATTGGAATATTCTGCAAGTTGGGATTTATACTTGAAAGCCTTCCCGTGGCGGCGATAGTTTGATTAAAATCTGTGTGTACTCTCCCCGTTTTCGGATTGATCAAATTAGGCAACGCATCAGAATAAGTCGATTTAAGTTTTGTTACCTGCCTGTAGTCGAGAATAATATCAACAATTTCATGTTCACCTCTGAGATTTTCGAGTGCACGGGCATCGGTGGAGAAACCAGTTTTTGTTTTTCTTCCTGAAGCCAATCCAAGCTTTTCAAAAAGAATTACCTGTAATTGTTTCGGTGAACTGATATTGAATTCTTCTCCCGCGATTTTATGAATCTTTTTTGTGTAATCTTTAATTAATATTTGCAATTCTTTACTGAAATTATCCAAAGCTGCTTTATCAATCTTAACACCTTCATATTCCATATCTTCTAGAACAGGAACAAGAGGGAAGTCAACTTCATAAGCGACCTTTTCAAGATTCGCTTTTTTTATTTCTTCACTTAGAATTTGGTAAAGTTGAAACGTTATATCAGCATCTTCAGCGGCATAATCGGAAAGTTTTTCAATCTCAACATCATATATTTTAGTAGGGTCTTTCTTTTCACCAATCAATTCAGAAAGAGGAATTGGCTGGTAGCTCAAATATTTTTCTGAAAGGTTGTCCATTCCGTGTCTTTGATCCGGATCAATAATATAGCTTGCAACCATTGTATCGAAATAGAAATTTGTAACTCCAATTCCCAGGCTTCGCATCACTGAAATATCAAACTTACCGTTCTGACAGACCTTTTTAATTTTTTTGTTCTCGAGCAGCGGTTTGAATAATTTTTTGAAATCATCGACAGGTAAACGTTTCTTTCCATCAGAAAAGATTCTACTCCCGGGATCAATTGCAACAAAATATCCTTCACCTGCTTTTATTGAAAATGATGCACCTAAAATATTCAGTTCAAACGGATTGAGTGAATCAGTTTCGGTATCAAAAACGAATAGGGAAGTCTTGTTCAGTTTCTCTGCAAGTTTTTCTGCATCCTTTTTAGTAGTGATAAGCTCGTATTTCGATTTCGATTTATCAAAAGTCTTAGCAGTAAATAATTCTTCTTCAGAAATTGTCTTTTGCTCAGCGTCCGAATTATAAACTTTCAGCAGCCGTGTATAAAGATTCTTAAACTCAAGCTCAATAAATAATTCACGCAACTTATCAAACTCTGGTTTCTCGAACTTTGCTTTTTCAAAATCAAATTTCATCGGAACGCTGCAATTTATAGTTACAAGTTCTTTAGATAGAAAAGCATTCGCTTTATTTTCTTCAAGTTTTTTCTTCACTGCAGGCTTATCCACTTTATCAAGATTCTTGTATAAGTTTTCGATTGAACCGAACTGTTGAATTAATGGAAGTGCTGTTTTTTCTCCAACACCCTTTACTCCGGGGATATTGTCCGAACTATCACCTACCAATGCGAGATAATCTATCATCTGTTTTGGTTCGAAGCCATAGTGTTCAATTACTTTTTTCACATCATAGAAAATAACTTCATCAGATCCTCGTCCTGGTTTTGCTACAATTGTTTTTTCTGTAACAAGCTGCATATAGTCTTTGTCAGGAGTAATCGCATAAGAGATCATGCCTTTCTTCTCAGCAAGCTTAACAACAGTTCCGATAATATCATCTGCTTCGAAACCGGGAAGTATATAAAGAGGAATGTTCATCAATTCAACTATTTCTTTTATTCTACCTATTTGCGGGACCATATCATCAGGCATTGCATCACGAGTTGCTTTGTAGGCTGAGTATCTTTCATGGCGGAATGTTTTCTCTTTTGAATCAGTAGCAACAGCTATGTAATCAGGTTTGTGATCTTCAAGTACTTTTAACATCTGACTTACAAACCCGTATACGGCAGAAGTTGGCTCACCTTTTTTATTTATAAGTGGACGATTAATGAATGCATAGTAGGCTTTGTATGCCATAGCCATCGCATCGATTATGACAAATGATTTATTTTTCATACACTAAAAATTTAATTATAAGATTTTCTTAATTGAAAATAGTGATTAGAAGCTTAAGTTTAAATTCAATACGCTTGGCGATTTTGAATACTTTAGTCTCATATGACTGTCAAAGTACTTAACTCGTAATAAACGAATAGATCAGGTTATTGACTACTTTCGAAAAATCCAGATTTGTGGTTTCAAACTGTCGACGAATAAGTTATAAAATGATTGAGCCTCAATAATTTTTATTTAGCCGTTAGTAAACAATTAATTTTATTTATCATAAATTGTTATCTATAAATTAGAATTGATTTATTTACTCTAACTAAATTATAAAAGAAATAGATTAATGGGATTAGACTACTTACTTATAAGTGGTGCTATACTTATAATTCTAAGTATTGCTCTGGCAAAGATTTTTGATAACCTGGGTGTACCAACGCTTATTCTATTTTTAACTTTGGGTATGCTAGCTGGTTCTGAGGGGATAGGAGGAATCTATTTTGATGACGCTAATCTCGCACAATCAATTGGTATCATCGCACTTATTTTTATTTTGTTTTCAGGAGGACTTGATACAAATCGCCAGGATATTAAGCCAGTTTTGTTTCAAGCAATAAGTCTTGCGACAATTGGTGTATTCATCTCAGCGCTGATAGTAGGTTCTATTGCAGCATATTTACTTAACATTGACCTTAAGTACGGTTTATTATTAGGTGCGATAATATCTTCTACAGATGCCGCAGCGGTTTTTAATGTATTAAGATCAAAAAATGTGAGTTTGAAAAAAAATCTTAAGCCATTACTTGAACTAGAATCCGGATGTAACGATCCAATGGCAATTTTTCTAACCATAGGAATTATTCAATTTATTCAAGAACCATCGACTGATTTTTGGAGTTTCTTGTGGTCGTTCATTTTACAGTTTGGACTTGGCGGTATAGTTGGTCTTAGCATGGGACAGCTCATCGTTTACCTGATGAACAAAATAAAATTTGAATACGAGGGAATTTATCCGGTTTTGTTTTTAGCTTTTGCAGGAATGGTTTATGCAGCAACAAATATTATTGGAGGCAGTGGATTTCTTGCAGTATATCTTGCAGGAGTAATTGTTGGTAATAAGGAATTTGTTCACAAAAAAAGTTTGAAACGATTTTTTGATGGTTTAGCATGGCTTTCACAAATAGGAATGTTTCTTACTCTTGGATTGCTGATTTTCCCTTCCAAATTATTAGCCATATCAGGAATAGGATTAATACTGTCGGCAGTTTTAATGTTAATTGCTAGACCAATTGCTGTTCTTTTAAGTTTGATTTTTTCTAAGATAGGACTAAAAGAAAAGTTATTCACATCCTGGGTTGGTCTAAGAGGTGCAGTCCCTGTAATATTAGCTACATTCCCGTTATTAGCAGGAATTAAATATGCTGAATTAATTTTCAGTATTGTCTTTTTCATCGTTCTAACTTCTGCTTTACTTCAGGGTGGATCTTTGACATTTGTTGCAAGACTTCTCGCTGTGGAAGCACCAGTAATCAAAAAAATCAGATCACCGATCGAGTTTGAATCAAAGCCGGGTGATGAAAACGATCTTTATGATTTTATCATCAGTGATAATTCAACTCTTGTCGGTAAGTCAATTGTTGAGATCGGACTCCCGAAAGAAAGTTTGATAGCTATGATAAATCGTAATGAACAGTATGTTGTGCCGACCGGCGGAACAATCATTGAAAGTGGAGACATACTTTTAATACTTTCAAATAAAAAAACTATAGAGGAAGTAAAAACGAAAATTAATGTCAATATAATTCCAGCTAAAAATCCGAAGACCTAGTAAATGAAAATTATTTTTGGTTTTTAATTAAATAAGGAACATAACTTATGGCAGACAATATATTTGATTCAGCAAAAGCATCGCTTGAATCTGCAAAGGAGAAAATAAAGAACGTTACTGAAAATCTTTTTGATGATGAGGAAAAAGAAATCATCGAACAATTTAAAAGCAGCGGACAGGATAAAATAAAAGAATCATTTTCAACATTCAGTGAGTATGCATCACTTTTTAAAGAAGCTGGGTACGAGATTGGTTCAATAAATGCAAATGTTTCTCTCCCACCTGAAATCAGCGTAACTTTCAAATATCTTGATTCTGCACCAGTAGATAAGAGAGAAGGTCTGATCCAAAAAGCCAAAGAGAATAAGGTTGCTGTTATAATTTTATAGAGTTTATTTAAAGCCAGTGACTTTTCCGAATCAATAAAACTGGGAAGCTATAAGCTTAAAACAGTCAATGTGAAACTTGGATTGATTCCCGGTATCTCAATTTCATTTTCTTAGTCGACAGTAAAAAGCTTAACCTGAAAATATAATTTTTTATACTAATCAGGAATTCATTGATGTCTAATCAGAATAGTGATTTTTTTACCAGCTTTAATTCTATTAAATCAATTCTTAAAATATATGAAAAAAGTTTACGCGTTATTGCTGATTCAAATGATAATTACTGTCTGAATGCAGGTTATGATGAAAAGAGAAAAGCAGATATCTACTTCGGTGGTGTTCAAATTAAAAAAAATTATGTGAGCTTTCATTTAATGCCTGTCTATGTAAATCCAAACCTTCTTCAAAATCTTTCACCTGAATTGAAGAAAAGAATGCAGGGTAAATCCTGTTTCAACTTCATAGTAATAGAGAAGAAACTTATAACTGAACTATCTATGCTGACAAAAAATGGATTCGAGCTTTATAAGATGAATGGAATGTTATGAGGTTGAGCAATTTCCTTTTATGCCTGACATATTATACCTATCTTTATAAATAAATTATAAATAAAATCTAACACTATTTATGTCCTTAATTGAAACCGCTATAAAAATGACTTCTTGGGAAAAACTGGTTAAAAAATATCAAAATGCTAGTAACTGGAAAAGTATCTGGCAGTTGTGTAATTCCTTTATACCTTTTTTATTAACCTGGTATTTGATGTTTCTCAGCCTGGAACTCAGTTATTGGATTACTATTCTTTTAGCACTGCCGGCAGCAGGTTTTGTGGTTAGAATTTTTATAATACAGCATGATTGCGGTCACGGTTCTTTTTTCAAATCAAAACGGGCAAATGATTTTTGGGGAATGGCTGGCAGCATAGTCTCATTCACTCCGTATCACTATTGGCGTAAAAATCATGCAATTCATCATGCCAGTGCAGGTAAACTTGACCAGAGAGGTATTGGGGATATTTACACTATGACTGTAGATGAATATTTACAACAATCGCGATGGGGAAAATTAAAATATCGCCTGTACCGAAACCCGTTTATTTTATTTGTAATTATACCCATTATTTTATTTGTTGTACTCTATAGGTTGCCAATTTCTGATTCTAAAGATTTTAAAAAGTTTCAACCCAGTGTTTACATCACAAGCATTGTCATTGCATTATTAGTTGCAGGATTGATCTGGCTTATTGGATGGCAGAACTTTTTAATGGTTCAACTTCCAATAACTTTTATCGCTTCAACTACAGGTACATGGTTATTTTATGTTCAGCATCAATTTGAAGATACTTATTGGAGTGAAAGTAATGGCTGGGAATATACCTCAGCAGCAATGCAAGGAAGTTCGTACTATAAACTACCGAAGGTTTTACAGTGGTTCACGGGCAATATTGGATTTCATCATATTCATCATTTGAGTCCGAAAATACCAAACTACCTTCTTGAAAAATGTTACAAAGAGAATCCAATATTTCAAAAGACTGCCACTTTAACACTTCGCTCAAGTTTCAGAAGTATGTTTTTAAGATTGTGGGATGAGAATCAAAAAAAACTTATTAGCTTTCAGCATTTGCGAAAGTATAAATCCACCCTAAATATATCTTCGTAAAATCCAGTTTTAAATCTCATCAGCACAATTGCTTAAATGTTGATATCAGTTGAGCATAAGCCTTTTAATAAAATGAAGATAACTTTTCTACTATGAATCCAATTTGGGAAACAACTACAAAAGTTCGGGCATTTGATGTTGACGCCAATGGAAGATTAAAAGTCAATACTATTCTGGACTATTTTCAAGATGCTGCTTCAAATGATGCTGACCGTCTCAATTTTGGTTACAATGATTTTGTTCCAAAAGGATTATACTGGGTACTATCCTGGGCAAAGGTTGAAATTCTTGATTATCCAAAATTTATGGATGAAGTGAAGATTCAAACCTGGGGAAAAAAGCAGTTTAAACTTTATTCAATGCGTGATTATTTAATACTTAATTCTGATAACGAAGTAATTTGCAAAGGTACTTCCGCATGGCTTCTTCTTGATTTAAAAACTCTTCGACCTAAAATACTGACAGAACTGTATCCAGAACTAAAAATGCTCGATTTAAAAGATGCACTCAATGACCTTCCACAAAAAATTACACCAACATCGCTGACAGAAATCGTTTATTCATCTCAAATACGATATTCAGATATTGATTTGAACCAGCACGCAAATAATGCAAAATACATCGAACTTATGCTCGATTGCTTCGACATTGAATTTCACAAAATACACACAATAAAATCATTAACCGTATCGTTTAATTCTGAATCGAAATTTGGCGATCAAATACAGTTCAACAAAGGAACTGAAAGTAAAACTCATCATACTTATTATATTGATGCAAAAAATATGAACACCAATAAGATGGTATTTCAGGCATTAGTGGATTGGAAACTAGCTTCCTGATTCGTTTTAATTTGATGTCGAGTCAATTAAAGTTGCGTACATTTGGAGAGCTCGTACTTTAATATTAGTAATCAGTAAAATTAGTTAGTAATTCATAATATAATTTTTATAATGAGATATTCTAAAATTCTAAAATATTATGAGTGATGATAAAAATGTGACTTCCATTAAGGAGGTTGTACGAGCAATGGGGATCGTTTTTGGTGATATAGGTACCAGTCCGATTTACACTCTTACAATAATCTTCTTTCTTATTTCACCTTCTCAGGAAAATATTATTGGGGTTTTATCACTTATCTTCTGGACTCTCATCGTTATAGTTACATTTCAATACGCTATACTTGGAATGTCGCTCAGTATTAAAGGAGAGGGAGGCATAATTGTTTTAAAGGAAGCTTTAATCAGTACATTTAAAAGTGGAAAGAAGTTAGGATTTGCTTCTGCACTGGCTTACTTCGGAATTTCACTGCTACTTGGGGATGGAATTATTACTCCGGCAATTAGTATTCTATCAGCAGTAGAAGGATTAGAACTTATTCCTGAATTTGGTGAAATAACAATACCAGTAATAGTAAGCTTAACCTGTCTTATCACTATTCTACTCTTTTCTGTTCAGGCTAAGGGAGTTGATAAGATAGCAAAATCTTTTGGACCAATTATGTTAATTTGGTTCGCCAGTCTGTTTGTTTTTGGTGCTTATTATGTTATAAATAATCCTTCTATATTTAGAGCAGTTAACCCGTTATATGGAATTAATTTTTTGTTGAGCAATGGATTTGTTTCTTTACTGATCTTGAGTGATGTAATTCTATGTGCGACTGGAGGAGA
>Ga0208980_10001931_pt1 | contig 12561 bp, 7 predicted proteins | sample WetSurMetagenome_3_FD_187993 | JGI IMG/M metagenome (GOLD analysis project Ga0208980, IMG submission 187993) | Wetland microbial communities from Twitchell Island in the Sacramento Delta, sample from surface sediment Aug2011 Site A1 Bulk (version 2) | ecosystem: Environmental > Aquatic > Marine...
GGATTCGAAACCTCACCACAGACACCTATCAAGACGTTCCTCGGATTAGGATCGATAATGGTTGGGGAATTCTCTGGCTCACCTGGGATCGATCTTTTGACCTTGTGCGAGTCCTCATCTAATGCCAGTGCCTATTATAGGAACTCCGTTACTGCTTGGTATGGAACCTCAGCTAACCTCACTTTTCCTACTGATGAGCACCCCTTGAAAGCGATTGAGGACCGCTCAGTTCTAGGTTCGGAGGGGGTACTCATTCTGAGTAGGGGGCAAAACAATATGCCCTCCAGTATAACCTTCTTCAGAGTTAGCCCTGATCTGAAGGGCAATTCAAATCAGAATCTATTCACTGGCTCGAAGACTATTGGAGCGGTGGCTACAGGGAAAATGGCGACTGGCAATGTCGTTATCGCATCGGTACTTCCATCGTCTAATGAAATAATGGTCTATGAACAGAACACAAGCAGGACGCGCATATTACACACTGAAAATGGCCCATTGAGCGTTTGCATGGGAAGATTCAATCCTGATTTGAGCGATGATATCGCAGTCCTTAATTACGTTACTGGCTCGATTAGCATCTACAATGGTTCAACATTATTCACATCCAATTATCCAATAAGGAATATAACTCTTTCTTTGGCTGATGCCCGTGCTATCACCGCCCTAAGTGTTCGAGAAGATGGCTTCGATGATATCGCAATTGCCTTCAACGGTGGAGCACGAATCCTATATTGTCTGGAAAATTGGCAATGCTTCTCAGTCGCCTCATACGAAGACCTGGGAGTCGGCATTTCGGGCCAAAGGAATGGTCTCGAATGGGGTGATCTGAATGGCGATGGCCAACATTCTGATTTGGCCGTTTTGAACTCTTTGACAGACACCGTGGAGATTTATCTGAGGGTTGTTCCAGGTTCGCTCGGATCCTATTATACCAACATCCCCTCTTCCAATCTTACCGACCTCGGAAGCGAATTCATCGGCATGACAATCGGTGACTTTGGAGAAACGGCTGAGCCAGGAAATACCGACCGAACTGATTTCTCTGTATTATCGACTGGTGGCGAGATCCTCATCTACCTACAACCTAACTTCGGCTTCGATTCCTTCACCTTTGCAGTCCCCGATAAAACAATCTATGTCGGTGCACAGGCGAGCATCGTAACCTCTGGCGATTTGAATGATGATGGTCTGGATGACCTGGCAATCGGTTACTCGCCCTTGCCACAGTTATCCCCTTACCTAAGGACTGGCTCGATTACCTTCACCAATCCTTACAATTTCACGACCGGAGCGGAGGCTTCGGCAATTGAAGCTTGCGATGTGAATGGAGACTCCCGAATTGACCTACTGGCCTCATCACTTGGAAGTCATTCGCTGAGTATATGGTATCAGATCGATCTCGCACCTTTGGCGAATGCCACGGCGTCCAAGTACAGCGAATACGAAGGCGTCGGAATCACGTTCAGTGGTGCCGCCTCCATGGATTCATTCTCGGATCGAGAATTGCTTAATTTTACCTGGACGTTCGCCTTGGGTGAACTCCGCTATGGCAAGGATGTGACGTATGGCTATTCAAATAACGGAACAAAAGCAGTATCATTGAAGGTCACAGACCGTTCAGGGCTATCCTCCTGGAGTAACATCACTGTCCATATCCTCGATAAAGGACCGGCGGCTTCCTTCACCTATTCGCCATCAAACCCATACGAAGGCGCCTTAGTGACATTCACCGACGCCTCGACATCATCTCCAGATACGATTATCAACTGGACCTGGAATTTCGGAGATTCCACAACCTTGAACTTTGCTAAGAATCCAACTCATATCTTCACATCCAATAGAACATATGGAGTCGTCCTCCAGGTCAGGGATTCCGATGGTAGCACCAATTCATATCTTGGAAGTGTAGTCGTCAGGGACACAACCCCGGCCGTCTCATTCACCGAATCTACCATCAGTATTATCGAGGGCGGAAGCATTGACTTCATATCGACCTCGACGATGGTCTATGACCCTATCATCAATTATACATGGAACTTCGCCGACGGCACCTTCGCTTATGTGCCCTCAATTTCCCATACCTTTGTCCAGAGTGGCACATACCAAGTGTCCTTGACCATAAGGGATTCGGATGGGTCAACAAACTCCATTTCAAAAACCATACAAGTCCAGGACACCTCCCCGAAAGCCTTGTTCACCTTCTCGCCCAACAACGTATTTGAAGGGACGAACGTCTCCTTCACAGACACCTCGACCGGTTACGATCCCATCGTCAACTGGACCTGGAATTTCGGAGACGGTAAGTTCGGATTTGGAGCATCAGCGACTCATGTCTTTATGGACGACGGCAACTACCTTGTGACTCTTAGCATAAGAGATTCGGATGGTTCCACTGATTCTGCAGCCAATACCATCTCGGTGCAAGATACATCCCCAAGTGCCTCTTACACTTACGAACCGAGCTCGCTGGTTGAAGGAATCCAAATCAACTTTACCTCAACCAGCACCTCATTTGACCCATTAGTGAATTGGACTTGGAACATCGGTACGGCGAAAAGATATGGAAAGACCGTCAATTTCATATTCCCCGACTCGGGCAACTACCTTGTCAAGCTGACGGTGAGAGATGACGATGGAAGCACTTCGTCCTATTCTCAGAATCTGGTGGTGAGCGAGGCAGGCTTGACCACTAATTTTACAATCGAACCGTTATTGGTGTTTGAAGGAACAGCAATCTACTTCAATGACACGTCAAGCAGCCCGGTGGATCCATTGGTCCGATGGGATTGGTCCTTCGGCGATGGTGCGACAGACAGCGGGCCTAACGTTTCCCATATTTATTCGCGTTCAGGCAACTTCCTGGTAAATCTCACTGTGACCGATAGCGATGGGAGCGTAGGATTCAAGCAAAGAATCTTGGCGGTTAAGGAAGTAATACCAATTCCCATCTTCAAGATAGAGCCAGCGGAGATCACAGAGGGCCATATTGTGTACTTCAACGCCACGGTCGTCACCTTCGATCCAATCGTCTCATGGCTGTGGAGGTTCAGCGACGGTTACACCTCCAACCTCCGGAATGCGACTCGGACGTTCGGGGATGGAATCCAATGGGCAAATCTTACCGTCAGGGATTCGGATGGTACTACCAACTCCCTAAATCTAACATTCGCGGTCAATGATACTTCACCGGTTGCGGATTTCTCAACTGGATTAGTAAAAGAGGGTCAACCTACAGACTTTGTTGATGAGTCCACCACCGCCTGGGACGATATAAAAATCTGGTATTGGGATTTCGGTGATTCCTCCCCCATCAACTATTCTGAGAATCCCGTCCACACGTATGAGCTGGGCGGGCCATTCCTTGTGAACCACACGGTTTGGGACTCGGATGGAAACTCCAACAGTATGGTGAGATTGGTGGAGGTGGAAAGGGTGCTACCACGCGTGTCCTTCACTGTCCAAGGCAACCGGGTGGAAGGGCAGACTCTTGTCCTCACAAACAGTTCCCAGAGCTATAACCAGATAACGATAATGAACTGGAGCTATGGTGACGGGGGCCACAATCTTGGAGGGGTCGAGCTGGCCCAGGTCGAGAAGACCTATACCTCCCAAGGATGGTACAACATTACTCTAACCATCCAAGAGGAGGATGGGGACGTCAACCATTCCACGATGGCCATCTTCATCCAGGACACCGCTCCTACCATCATCTCCTTCCACACCCAGGGGGGAGGGACGCGCTTCTTCGAGTATGAGCAGGTGTGGTTCCAGGTGACCTGCCTACCGAGCTTTGATCCTCTGCGGTCATACAACTGGGACTTCGAGGGCACAGGGGTCTACATTCCGTCCGATCCACTTCTAGCAAACATCAGCTCGTATCGCTATACTCAGTCAGGCGTCTATTTGGCAAAGGCCATGGTGGAGGACGCGGATGGCAGCAATGTCTATTCCATCTCCTACCAGATAGTCATCGTTGACGTGCCACCGGTGGCCAAGTTCACCTGGCGAAACGACACCAAGGTGGCGGGTATGGTCTGGTTCAACGCCAGTGCCTCGACCGACACCCCCAATGACCTCAGCACCCTGAGATACCATTGGGACTTCGGCGATAATAATGGGACCAGCTACAATTACAACTACCTGGTGTCGCACACCTTCATGGAAGCTGGTAGCTTTTCGGTCACTCTCATCGTTAAGGACAATGACGACATCGAGTCCGCCCCCATGACCATCAACATCGTGATGGATAAGACCGTGCCGGAGGTGGTCATGGAACAGGACGGGATGAACGCCACCGTCGGCTCGCCTATCCACATTATGGCGAAGGTGACGGACACGGGGAGCGGCGTTAAGTCTGTGACTTTGCTCTACCGCATCGGCGACGGGCTGAACCAATCCATGCCCATGACCCCGAGCCAGTCGCCCAATCTCTATACGGCGGTCATCGCCGCCCAGGAGAACGCCACCACCATTACCTACAAGATCGTGGTCGAGGACAACGCCAACAACGAGCAGAGCACGCAGGAGTTCACCATCCAGGTCGCGCAGCCGAGCAATCTCGGACTTCTCGCAGGGATCGGATTGGTGCTTGCGGCCATCCTCATCCTGATCGGTTACCTCATAGGCAGGCAGTCGGTAGCGGTGGACGAGGTCTTCATCATCTACCAGGACGGAAGGCTGATGGCGCACCAGACCCGCCGCCTCAAGCCGGGCATGGACGACGATATCCTCAGTTCAATGCTGGTGGCAATCCAATCCTTCGTCAAGGACTCCTTCAAGGACGAGAGCTCGACGCACCTGCAGCGCCTGGACTTCGGCGAGAAGAAGATCCTGGTGGAACGAGGGGACTCGTTCTACCTGGCAGTGGTACTGCACTCCAACCGGGCGGGGAACGTGCCGAAGCGCATGCAGGCGGTGATAGAGGATATCCACGACGATTTCGGGCCATCGCTTCAAGGATGGGATGGGGATTTGGAGAAGGTCCGGGGGATCAAAGATAAGGCGGACAAGCTGTTCAAGGCGCCAATCTCCTTGGCCTTGCCCGCGGCAAAGAGAACCCGGCCCGAAACGTCGGAATGCCCTATATGTGGCTCCGCCATCCAACCGAACGTCAAGAATTGCCCATCTTGCGGCACGGAGCTCTCCATGTCCACCATGGATGACCTAGAGAGCGTGGCCAAGGACCTCACGGAGGATAAGGACCGTAAGGAGTGAGCGCCGCAATGTACCTCAATAGCCAGGCCGATTCTCGATAAGAGCGAACGCGTCCTCCAAGCCTTGAGCGTCATAATTATATCCCCCCTCGTTTCTTGCCGCCCAAATGCCTTCTAACATCGACCTGGTCATCGTCCTGCTGCTGTGCGTGGTCCTCTCCCTGATCTCATATAGGATGCGCCTGCTGACAGCCAGTGGAAGCCTGGCCTCCTTCGCCATGGGAGTGGTCATCGGTGTCTTCGGCTCGGTGCAATGGCTCCTTCTGCTGATCGCCTTCGCGGTCGCCGGTTTCGTGGTAACTCGCTTCCGACTGGAGATCAAGATGCAGCGCGGCCTTCAGGAGGGCAAGAAGGGCGAACGCACCTGGAAGAACGTAGTGGCCAACTCGTTGGTACCAGCGGTGGTGGCAGTGGGGACCTGGGCGCTGGGATTGCAGGGGACGGAGGAAGCCGGGCTGGTATACTTGACCTCCATCGGCGTCGCCGCCTCGGACACCATCGCCAGCGAGCTCGGGGTCCTGAGCGCCAAGGCCAGACTGATCACCACCATGCGTCCTGTGCCAGCGGGAACGGACGGCGGTGTTTCGGTCCTGGGCACCTTCTGGGCCTTCATGGGGGCGCTCTTCGCCGCCGTGATTGGCTGGGCTATAATCTTCCCGGGCACCTGGCCCGACTGGAGGATACTAATACCCATCGTGCTGGGGTTCGTGGGCTGCAACCTGGACAGCCTCATAGGGGCCACTTGGGAACGCTCGGGCAAGGTCTCCAAGCTAGGCACCAACATACTATCCATGGCGATCGCCACCGCCTTGGCTGCCATCATTCTTTGGCTCTAGCCTCGTCATCTTCTTAAGCCCAGGGCACGATGTGAAGGAAGGAAGCATCGATGGCGCTCGTCGTTCTTGAGCCGGGAAATATTTGCATCATCATGAGCAAGCGGGCTGAGCGAGCCTTCCGACTCTATAAGGATTTCAAGGAAAGGGGACAAGAAGTGGAAATCTTCGCCCGGATGCACCCTGAGAGGCTGGAGAAGGACTTTGGAATACCGGCTTCCTCTGTCACCTGGCTGTCGAACGTCAACGGGCCTAAGGTCATAGGGCCTCAGAGCATGGGCATCCTTACGGATGGCATCTTGAGGCACTATGGGAAGAGCCCTCCGCCTGTGGTGATCCTAGAGGGGCTCGAGTACCTCATGGCCCAAAACGACTTCGGCAAGGTCCTGAAGATGTATGATTATCTTTACGAGGTGGTGGCCATGCGCCAAGGCCTCTTTATACTGCCATTGGACCCTCAGGCCTTCAGCGAGAAGGAGCTCGCTTATCTGACGAGGGAGGCCTTGGTAGTGAATGAAGGTGACGAAATATCCATACCATCCTGAGTACCGAGAGGAGGTTTTGATTCCCTTGGGAATGGGCTGCTGGTCGCCATTCGGGAAGCTATAAATAGGACATCATCTTTCGAGGATGACAAGAATGGTATGACGGCCATAGCGTCGGGGTCACACCTGGTCTCATCCGAACCCAGCAGTTAAGCCCGGCCGCGTTCCCCGTTGTACTGTGGTGCGCGAGCCCACGGGAAGCTCGGAAAGCTGTCAACCTTTCTTACTTTTTCCTTATATTATGATCATTCGTTAACCCCTGTGCAATCTATAATCCAAAAAGAGGCGCAACTCGATAATGATATATTTTTATCATAATATATTTATAATTGGACCCATCGTTTCTGGTTATTATAACCATAAACGAACGTATTAAAAGCTGAATTCATGGTATCCAGGAGTAAGGTGACCTGATGGCTGATCTGCTGGGCACTCCCACCTTGTATGTAACCCTCATTCTCTTAGTCGTCTTCTCCGTGGTTGCGTACTTCGAGATTAAATATCTTAAACGCAAGCGCGTCGAACGCGCTGAAGCAAAGGCCAAGGTTGACGATATTTATAACCAGATCATAACCACAAGAGCGGTCTCTAACGCCATCAAAGGTAAAGGCATGAACACCAAAGAGGCGGACCTGGCGATATTGGAGGCGGACACAGCATTCAGCCGAGGAAATTATACCGAGGCCAAGGCATCGGTGGAGAGGGCCAAAGGGCTGCTACGCGAGGCAAAAAAGGACGCCCCCTCTGCTCCAACCGAGGCATCGACGCAGCAGCAGACCAAAGAAAAGCTTCCAGAGAAGTGCGAGGTCCCTTTCCAGGAAACGAAGAAGCTCCCCACGAACTACTTGGAGTCCAAGTTCATGATCTGCTCCGTGAAGGATCAGGTTGATGCCGCCGCCCGTTCTGGTGGAGATACCTCGATCGCTAAGGACTTCCTCTTGCTGGCCGAGGATGCATTCGCCCGACAGGATTATACCGAGGCGTTAAAGGACGCTCTGAAGGCCAAGAAAGCCCTGGAAGGTGGGCAAATCACCAAGGAGGAAGATGCTAAGGCCAATGAGAAATCCTCGATCGAGAAGGTCCCATCGGCCGTCGTGGTCCAAGCCCATCTCTCCAAATGCGCGAAGTGCTCCACCCAGCTGGACCCGGACGATATGTTCTGCCCTAATTGCGGTGCCAAGGTGGTGCGTGACATCCGTTGCCCACGTTGCGCAAACAAGGTGAAGGTGGACGATGCCTACTGCCGCAAGTGTGGCCTTCCCTTGCTCTCTGACTAGGACTAAGGGAGATGTTTTAATAATCTGGCACACATCCTCGATTCATGTCCGTGGCCCTGATTAAACTGGGTGGGAGTGTGATCACCGACAAATCGCGCTATCGAACCTTCAACCAGGAGAGCACGGACCGATTTGCTAGGGAGATTGCCTCCTCGGGAAGGCAGGTGATCCTGGTTCACGGCGCCGGCTCCTTCGGTCATCTATTGGCGCACGAGCACCAGCTGCAAAGGGGTTACCTCAACGACTCTCAGCGATCGGGACTGGTCAAGGTGCAGCAGGACGTCAGGGACCTCAATCGCGAGGTCATGCTCTCCCTGGACAGGGCGGGCATCACTGCAACCTCGATACCTCCAGGGGCGTGCGCAGTGATGGAGGGCGGACGGCTCAAGAAGATGGGAGTGGACATCTTCCATCGATATCTGGAGCTAGGAATAACCCCAGTGACGTTCGGGGACGTCGTGCTGGACTCGCAACGCAAGTTCGGCATCTGCTCCGGGGACCAGTTGATGCTTCTGCTGGCAAGGGAGTTCCATCCCGACCTCATCGTATTCTGCGCCGACGTGGACGGCATCTTCACGGCCGACCCCAACCTGGATAAGAACGCAAGTTTGATCGAGCAAGTGGACAGCTCCACCCTAGAATCTATCCCTCGCACCTTGCGCGTGACCGATGTCACCGGCAGCATCTATGGGAAGCTGGAATCCATGCTCTCCATCGCGCAAATGGGCAAGAGCACCATGGTCATCAACGGCCTGATACCAGGAAGATTGGCCTCCGCCTTGAGGGGCGAGAAGGTTAAGGGCTCGATGGTCGTTGGAGGTCGGGAATGAAGCAGATCGAGAGAAGGAAGGCGGACCACATCGAGGTGGCGCTCAAGGAGGACATCTCCACCGGGTACAATTACTGGGACGACGTCAAGCTCGTCCATTGCTCGCTTCCCGAGGTCGACCTGGAGGAGGTCGATACCTCGGTCGCGCTCTTCGGGAGGAAGCTGTCGTTCCCGCTCATCGTCACCGCCATCACCGGTGGTTATCCCAAGGCCAAGAGAATCAATGAGAACTTGGCGGCCGCCTGCGCCCAGCTGCAGATTGGCATGGGAGTTGGTAGCCAGAGGGCAGGTCTGGAGCATGGGGACGATGGCAGCTACAAGGTGCTCAAGGATTACGATGTGCCTTTGCGCATAGGCAATGTGGGCGCGCCCCAGTTGATCGCGCAGCAGGGCAAGGCCTCCTTCGACAACGATGCTTTGAGGATGGCCATGGAGATGACCGACGCTCATCTACTGGCAGTGCACTTGAACTTCCTGCAGGAGGTGGTGCAGCCTGAGGGCGACACCCGCGCCAAGGGGTGCATGGACTCCATCCGCGCCGCGGCCAAGGAGTTCCCGCTCATCGCCAAGGAGACCGGCGCTGGCATCTCCCAGGAGGTGGCCATGAGGTTAAAGGGGGTCGGGGTCCGGGGCCTAGACGTCGCTGGAACTGGTGGGACATCATTCTCCGCGGTGGAGAAGCACCGGGCTCTGAAAGCTGAGGACATGCGCTCCGCCATGATTGGGGACACCTTCCACGATTGGGGCATACCGGCCCCGGTGTCCGTGGTATGGGCCAACGTGGGCATACCTGTCATAGCCTCCGGGGGCGTCATGGACGGCTTGCAGGTGGCCAAGGGACTGGTCCTCGGAGCGAGCTGCGCTGGCATGGCCCGTGCGGTGTTGGCCGAGGCCTTAGAATCGAAGCAGAAGGTGGTGGAAAGGCTCAGCCTGGTGCTTGCGGAGCTGAAGGCCGCCATGTTCCTCACCGGCAGCAAGGACGTCACGGCCCTTCAAAAGAAGAGATGCATTTTGACAGGCGAGACCAGGGAATGGCTTGCCGATTAGGTGATGGAAATGGACGTGATGAAGGAGATCAGCGAAGGTGCGAAGAAAGTGGATGCCGCGCTGCTCAAGTACCTGGAGGTGGGCAAGTACGAGAAGCTGCGCAAGGCCATCCGGCATTACCCTGAGGCGGGCGGTAAGCGCCTCCGGCCGCTCATGGCCATGACCGTGGCCGAAGCAGTGGGCATGAAGGGCGATGATGCGATCCCCTTCGGATGCTGCTTGGAGATAGTTCACAACTTCACGCTCGTTCACGACGACGTCATGGACGAGGACCAGATGAGGAGGGGCAGGCCGACCGTCCACGTCCTCTACGATGTGCCGACGGCCATAATCGCCGGCGACGCCCTTTTCGCGGTGGCTTTCAAGGTCCTCGCAACAACGCCCGTGGACGGGGAGCGGCTGCGCCGCCTCTTGGAATCCGTATCGGATACAATCTATCTCGTCGCCGAGGGCCAGCAGATGGACATCGACTTCGAGAGCAGGACCGATGTGACGGTCGAGGAATATATGGAGATGGTGGAGAAGAAGACCGCCGTGCTTTTCGCCTGCGCCGCGGAGGGCGGGGCGATCATCGGCGGGGGGACCGAGGACCAGATCCGGGACATGTACGAGTACGCCCGACTATCCGGGATAGGCTTCCAGATATGGGATGATGTGTTAGGGCTGATAGCGAGCGAGAAGGTGCTGGGAAAGCCGGTGGGAAGCGACATCCGCAATGGCAAGCGCACCCTGATAGCCGTGCATGCGCTGGAGACGCTCGGGACCAAGGGAAGGAAGCAGCATGCGGAGGAGCTGAAGGCCTTCGGCAACCCCAAGGCCACGGACGCCGAGGTCAAGAAGGTCATCCAGCTCTTCGAGAGCACCGGCTCCATAAAGCACGCCAAGGACATCGCCCTGGATTACGCTTTCAAGTCCAAGAAGAAGTTGGACTGCCTGCCGGAGAGCAAGGAGAAGCAGTTCTTGGCGGCATTGGTCGACTTCTCAGTGGGAAGGGAGCATTAGGATCGAAACTTTCCCTCCGGTCTGAGGCTCTTCCTCCTATAGGCCGAACGATCAGCAATCTATGCCCTGACGGACCAACCGGAACTCAGCGCTCCTTCCTTCCTCGATGTGGCGGTGCTTCATGAGCACGGCGCGCCTCCTCCCCATCGAGACCTTCTCCAGCTTCAAGAGGGTCTTGGCGTTATGCATGAGCGAGTGCCCGCCCAAAGGCTCGAAGGTGCCCTTGTCCACGTCCGTGTAGACCTGGGATGTTATGAGCACTGGGATACCTCGGCTCCTCGCCACCCCCAGGAGCTTGAGGCTCTGCGAGGTGAGGGACTTACGCTCGCCCTTGTCCTCCCTGCTGGTGAGACGATAGTACATGGAGACAGAGTCCACCACGATCAAGCCTACGTCCACAGTCCCCTCGGCCAGCTTAATGGCGCGGTCGACCATCTTCTCCTGGTCGTCGAAGGAGTGCGCCTCGAAGACCAAAGTGGATTTCAGAATGGCCTCGTAATCCTCGCTGCAGATCTGGCGATAGCGCTCCAGGCTCAGGCCCTCCGTATCGAGATAGACGACCTTCTTGCCCAGCTTGGCCACGTTCCTGGCCAGGACCAAGCAGAGGTTCGTCTTGCCCGTTCCAGCCTCGCCATAGATGAGGGTGACGCTCCCCGATTCCGCCCCTCCTTCCAGTAGCTCGTCCAAGGAACTGCAGCCGAAGGGGACCTTGTCCACGATACAGGGAACCTCCTCTGGAATGATAATCGTTGCCTAAGACCTGCCAAACACCTAACCTAACGAGCCAGGTTCAAAAGCATTTTCCTTGCCTTTGCATTAAGAAAGAGAGCTCAGAGCCCTTTGACGTAGTTCAGGTAAGCGTGGATATCGTACCTCAGCCTCTCCCCGGTATAGGTCATGCTCTTGATCTTTCCGATGACCTCCTTCGATATCCATGGCTTACCGTACAAACCACCGATCACCATGGCGATGCCGGTGTAACCGCTCGGGTCCCTGGCGTCCATCCCGTACTTGTCGTTGAGGTAGATGGCGGTGTCCAAGGCCTCCTCTGGGCTGGGCGTCCATTCCAGGATCTTGAGGGCCCAATACTCGCGCAGTGCCCCTCTGATCTTGCCGATCCTGACCAGCTCGGTCTGGGTGGCGTTCCATAGATTGTCATGCGTCACGGCAGCCTCCAATTGCTCTCGCGAATACAGGTGCTCGCGCTCATCGTCCCGATGCTCGTTGATGCTCTTCCTAGCCCATGGGGGGAAGGCGCCCAAGGTGTCGTACCAGGGCGTGTGCAGGCAGAAATTGTCCGCCAGTTCCCTCAGCACCACCAGCCGGTCGATGTAGCCTTGCTTCGAGTCGTCTGGCGCGCCGGACCTCACTATCTCTAGGGCGACCCTTTGAGGGGAGAGCTGACCTAGATGTAGGTAGGGCGAGAGGTCCGATTGGGCGCGCGCCGTAGGGTCCATGGCCCTGCTCTGATAGGAGGACAGGCGCTCTTGTACGAATGATCTCAGGGATTCGTGGGCGGACTCCTCCCCCGAACGCAACCAGTCGACGGGTTTGACCGTGGGATCGGCGCCAATCCTCTCCAAAGCTCCCTTCCAGTCCGAAGCTGGGCCGGCGTCCGTCCAAGCGTGGTCTAGCTTAGGTATCTGGGGATACTCAGTAAGCCACTCCTGCAGCATGGGAGTTATCCGGGCCTTGAAGGTGGCGGATGACATGATCCTCCGCCTCGATACCCTCCAACAGGGAACGATGTTATGAGCGTCGACCTCGTAGACTGGGATGTCCAGACTAGCGACCACCTTGACCTTCCATTCCCGC
>Ga0208980_10001932_pt1 | contig 12554 bp, 8 predicted proteins | sample WetSurMetagenome_3_FD_187993 | JGI IMG/M metagenome (GOLD analysis project Ga0208980, IMG submission 187993) | Wetland microbial communities from Twitchell Island in the Sacramento Delta, sample from surface sediment Aug2011 Site A1 Bulk (version 2) | ecosystem: Environmental > Aquatic > Marine...
TCCGGTTCGCATGGAAACAAAAGGCATTTCCAAATATTTATACTTTATTTTATTAATAAACAGGAAACGAATTAGCAATTCATAATCAGCAGCTATTTTGTAGTCAGTTTTATAGTAGCCAATTTTTTCAAAAAGTTTGCGCTTTAAATAAAAGCTGGGGTGTGCCGGCATATATCCGAATTTAAATTTTGAAGTTTTAAAATGTTTCGAGGAATAATACCTGACAACTTTTGTAGTTCTGACAGGGTTAACAAACTGAACATCACCAAAAACGGCATCAATGTTGTCCGCTATGAAAGCATCTGCTACCTTTTCAATAACTTTATTATCATAAAAAAAATCATCTGAATTAAGTATTCCAACGATATCTCCAGTCGCTATTCTAATCCCTTTATTAATTGCGTCATAAATTCCATTATCTGGTTCAGAAATAAATCTTGAAATTTTTTTACCATATGAATTGACCAATTCAATTGTTCCATCAGTCGATGACCCATCAATAATAATATACTCAATATGCAGGTATGTTTGGGCTAAAACCGAATTTATAGTATCAGTTATAGTACGAACGGAATTATTAGAAACGGTTATTATTGAAACAGTTAAGTTTTCCATTGAAAGGTTATGGAAATATCATGAAATTGGGTGGATTGCTTCTTTTCAAGAAGTTTATTCAATTTCCATTCACTTGTTATTTAATTAAATCTATCTACCTGTATATTAATTACTTCGTTTTGGGTTTTTTATAGAGAGAATGGATGAAGAAAGGAAGGATTACAAAAAACCCCATGATAGGTGGATCAAAAGGACCACCACCACTGAAAAAAGTAAAATAGAAAGAAATCAAGAAAAAGATAAAAAGTATCGGATATTCTCTGATATATTTTAAGTAATAATTAAAAATTTTGAAAAGAAAAAATAGATATAATGTCAAGCCGAATATACCAGAATATAATAAGATATATAACATCGGATTATGTGGGTAATCACTTTGCTTTTTGTCATCGTAGAAATAATATCCATACCAATTTAGAAAATTAAATCCACCGCCAAACACTTTACGAGGCCAGGTGTACTCTTTTGTAAATATTTCCAATGCAAATTTCCAACGATAAAATCTATCATTATTGCTATCAATAGATCCTGACTTTAGCAATAATTCTGATCTGGGGGCATGATAGACAGTATCCTCAGAAATTAAATTAGAGAGCCAATTTCTTATAGGATCTTTATTGACATAAAAGTCTGATATATTTAATGTCAATTTATTTAGGTTAATAACAGCAAGGCTGGATTTAAATAGTTCCTTCCTTATAATTAAATCATAATTGTGATTTTTTAATTTATTGAATTCATATATGCTGTCACTCCAAAGTGTTCGTTTTTCTGTTTGTTGTTTTGACCAATAATCATCTAGTTTTCCGTCATTTAAGTTCTTCAAGGCAGAATCACTTTTCCGTATTATTTTATATTCGGGGTAGGCATAAATCACATAACCTTTAAGCGAAGAAAAATTTGTCACTCCACCTTTATTAATATAAAGATAGACAGAGCCTTTACCCTGATTACAGTTCACGATTAGATTCAGCTTCTGCCATGTTCCTTTTAAATTGTAATTATATTCAATTGTTTTCCTGCCACAAAAAATATTATCAAATTCTATTGCAACAACATTACCATCATAATTTTTAGATACATAACAATAAACAGAAGCCACGATTATATCATTCTGGGAAATTAAAGAGTCTTTAATTAATGTGGCAAAATAAGCATGATTTGAATCACCACCCACACAAGTAGAATCAAGATAGTATCCTATTGTCCCTTGTGGAACTATTTCTACATTATCACCATATAAAGGATATATAGTTTTGTACTTTCCTCTTCCCCAACCGCTATGAGGATCTTTTGAGTCAAAGACAGGAGACCATATATTCTGATAGAGGCTATCATAATTGGCACTTCGATCAAAAAAATAGAAGCATCTCAATAAATTGGAAGTTACTTTATCCTTTACTGCGCCAGGATTTTTTGTTCCCAGATAATCAAATATTCTATTTTTAGACCATGAAGTTGAATGAGCAATGTATAAGTAAAAAAGCAATGCTAAGAGTAGTAATGACAAGAAATAGGAAGGAAAATTAATAAGTGATAGTTTAAAATTTTTATTCTTATTAAAAAATTGAATGGCCAATAAGATTAGTAATAATGAAAGTATAAATATCAATAAGAAAAATCCTCTTTTTGATCCTGATAAGAAAATTTGTGCAGTAAATATTGTTAGGAAAAATGAGTATAAGTATCTTTTAAAGATTGAAATTCTTTTAGTAAAATAGTAAAAGATCGCAAACATCCCAAAAAATACAGGTAAGAGAGCAAAATTATAATCAGTAAACATAGAATTTACTGAATAAGTTCCTGAATTATCATTCCTGAAAATAAAATTGTCAAATGTGGTTATGTCAAGGATGTCTAGTAATCCAAAGATCGAAATAAATAACGCAAAGAATATCAGCCACCTAAGTAGATTTGATATCAGAAATGCAAAATCTCTTTTTTCAGAAATGATCAAATGAAGGATAAAGAATAAGAAAATTACTACTGCGGAATTAATTATATCCTTAAGTGCGGAAATATGCAACTTATCAGAAAACAATAATGAGGCAAGCTGAATAAAAATCAGAATAAGTACTAAATAATAACCGGAAATGAAATCTTTAACGACCTGCTTAATTTTATATGAATATTTAATGAAACAATATAAAACAAGAATGGCTGATAATAACATAAAAGGATATATGAAAGCTGGAATAGCAACCCGAAACAAAAAAAAGAGGATGACCAGATTGATCAAAATGATCTCTATTTTGTATCTGAAAAAATGGGAAAAACGAGTGGCTTTCATAAATCAAAACCAATATAAAGAATGGTCATTGCAAGCGGTTACATTCTTTTATATAATAAGATGAAAATGAACGAAATAGTCCAGAACGCTAATTATTTTCTACAACTTTTTATCTATAGAATTTAGATATTTTTTCACAAACATATTCCAAGTCTTCATTTTGAAGTGAAGTATTCATTGGGATCATCAGACATTTTTTAAACATTGCTTCTGTATAAGGCAAGCCGGTTCCGGGAAATCCCAAACTTGTTATAGAATGTACCGGTTGTCCGTTCCACTGAATTAAGGTACCAATGCCATTCTCTTTTAAGAATATTTTTAGTTCATCTCTTCGTTCAGCTTCAATCTCATAATTCTGGTAGACATCAAAGTAATTCTTGTCAGCATCAGGAGCAGGAGGCAATAGTAATTCTTCAATATCACCTAAATGATCCTGGTAAAATGTTGCGATCTCTCTCCGCCTTTGAATTTCTTTCTCATAATATCCAAGCTTATAATTCAAAATCGCAGCCTGTAAATTATCCAGCCTGGAGTTAAAACCCCATCTGACAAAAATACCATCATCGTTTCTGCCGTGATCTCTCAAGAGCATAACCTGATCATACATATCTTTGTTGTTAGTAACAAATCCACCTGCATCACCAAAACTTCCCAGGTTTTTTGCCGGATAGAAACTTATGGTTGCACCTCTATCGAAGGTACCTATACCGTTGCCTTTAAATTTTGCACCAAGGCCCTGAGCAGCATCTTCTAAAATAATGAGATTATGCTCATTGGCAATTAACAATAGTGCATCCATATCGCAACATCGTCCATTAAGTTGTGTGGGTAATATGGCCCTGGTCTTCTTTGTCACCAATTTTCTGACTGACTCCGGGTCTATCATATGATCTGGTCTGCAGTCAGCAGGAACCGGAGTTGCTCCGACAAAATGAATTGCAGCAGCAGTTGCAATATATGTATGCGATGCAAAAATAACTTCATCACCATTACCGATGCCTGCAGCCATTAGGGCTAACCAAATTGCATCCGTGCCATTGGCAACACCAACACCATATTTTGTCCCCGCAAAACTTGCCAGATTATGTTCAAATTCTAAAAGATCTTTCTGTAAAATATAGGCACCTCTATTGCCTACTTCTTTGAATATTCTTATAAAATCATCTTCACGTGATTTAAACAAATAAGGGTAATTGAAAAATGGTACTGTACGCATATGTGTAATATTTAATGTTTAAAATTTTTTTAATTTACTTTATTCATCTACCCTCCCCTCACGGTTTGTTACGATCCTGGTTGCACCAGGAGGAGGGTTAGGTGTGAGAGCTTCCTTTCGCAATGAAATTCTTACCAGATCACTGCTTGCATTTAGTTTTTGTAAAAGAATTGAAACATCTGATAATGCTTTGTCTCGCGATAAGATAGAAATCACAGTTAGATAAATAAGCCTCATATCTATAAGTAGATTTCTATTTTCTACATAGAAGATACCCAGCCTGCTTTTCCATGGTCTTATTAATTGATTATAAGCAATATCCGGATCAGATTGATCTTTAAGGATATCCCCTTCATCTGAGAACACAATAGATGAGAAATCCGTTATTCCCGGCTTAACCTTCAATAGTTTTTTTTCTTCTTTAGTATACAGGTCTGTTTCTCTTTTAACGTTTGGTCTGGGGCCAACCAAACTCATGTCACCGATTAAAACGTTCCATAACTGTGACAATTCATCCAGTTTATATCTACGTATTATCCTGCCAACACCGGTTATTCTATTGTCGTTAGAAGATGTTGAATCCACTCCGCTTTTATGTGCATTTATGATCATTGACCTGAGCTTAACCATTTTAAACGGTTTTTCGCCCTTACCCATCCGCGGTGCAATATAAAATGGAGAATGCCAATCCTGTACCCATACAATAATTATGATAGGGACTAAAACAGGTGAACAAATAATCAATCCGATAAGAGCAATGATAAAGTCCAAAAATCTTTTCATGAAACAGTTATTTAATTCTATATATTAAGCAAAGTTTTTACAGCAGTCACAATCTTTTCTTTCGTTATATAATATTCTGATTCTAAAGTCTTGCTGGCAGGTGCTGGAGCATCTGGCAAATTGAGTCTGGAAACAGGAGTTTTAAGATGTCCAAAGGCTTTTTCATTTATTACTGCAGAAATCTCAGATGATATACTATTTGTTTTCCATGATCCATCAACAATTACAAGACGTCCGGTTTTCTTTACTGAATTTATAATCAGATCATAATCCAGTGGTTTAAGACTTCTCAGATCGATTAACTCCACACTTATACCTTCATTTTTTAAAGCATCAACAGCCAGACCAGACTCAGTTGCCAGGAATGAAGATGACACTAAGGTAACGTCAGTACCTTCATTTCTGATAATTCCTTTGCCAATCGGAATCTCGTAAATATCTTCAGGTACATTGTCTTCTTTGCCATACAGCCACCTGTCATCTATGAAAACAACCGGATTAGGATCACGGATTGCTGAAATAAGCAATCCCTTTACGTCATATGCAGTTGAAGGGGCTATAACTTTCAATCCGGGAATATGAGAAAACAATGAATGAAGGGCCTGTGAATGTTGAGCAGCCTGTTCACCTGCCCTGTTTATAACAAGCCAGAATACAACTGGGACTGATGCTCTTCCGCCATTCATATATGACCAGTTAGCTGCCTGATTAATTATTGGATCAAAAGCATAGAGGGAGAAATCGATTCGAGGATGCATTATTATTGTCTTCATCCCAGCTATCGATGCTCCAACAGCGGCTCCGGTCATGGCGTTTTCAGAAATTGGAGTGTCAATCACTCGTTCCTCTCCAAAGAGTCGGATCAAATCTTTGCATGTGTTTCCAACATACCATGGGCTCTTAACACCTTGTCCCATAACTATAACTTCTTTATCAACTGCCATTATTTGCTTTAGAGCCTCATTAACAGCAAGACTATATGACAATTTCCTAACCTGCATAGACATAATTCATTAATTCTGATGGATTTGGATAGTTACTCATTAATGCAAACTGAGTTGCAGTTTCAACTTCTTTCTGTACTTCATCGTGTATTGTTGCGATTTCCGCTTCAGAACATATTTTTTCTTCAAGCATAATTTTATTAAGATGTATTATAGGATCTTTTTTCAGCCATTTTTCAATTTCGTCTTTCGGCCTGATGTCTGTATGAGATCCCTGAATATTGTCATCGGGGCCAACGTGTCCTCTGAAACGGTAGGTTAAAAACTCAATAAAGACTGGTCCTTCACCTTTCCTGCATTGCTCAATAGCCATTTTTGCAGATTCATACACATCCAGAACATTGTTTCCCTCAATTCTTATGCTCTTAATTCCAAAAGGTATTGCAGTTTCTGAAATATTCTCATTTACTCTTATCTCACTGATAGGCAAATGAGTAGAATATAAATTATTTTCACACGCAAAAATAATTGGAAGTTTCTTTAAAGCTGCAAAATTCAAAGATTCGTACAGAACCCCTTCTCCTGTTGCTCCATCGCCGAAAAAAGTCACCGTTACTCTTTTATCATCCCGAATTTTCGATGCAAGGGCTGTACCTAATGCCAGCGAGATTGTCCCTGCAACAATTGGTACAATTCCCATAATGCCATTATCAGGATCAATCAGATGCATTGATCCACCTCTGCCCCTTGAACACCCTGTTTCTTTTCCATATATTTCAGCTATCATTTTACCCAGATCTCCTCCCTTGGCTATATAATGACCATGTGACCGGTGATTGCCATAAATGTAATCCTCACGATTAAGCAAAGAACAAACTCCGGCTGCAATTGCTTCTTCTCCTGAATAAAGATGAACAGGTGTCCGGATTTCCCCACGGATTATCGGATCAACCAGGCTCTCTTCTGCAAGTCTGATACGAAGCATTGTTCTATACAATCTGACTATAATATCTTTTGGAATTTTCATAAAAATTTCTTTGTTTTTAAAATATTATCTTTTTAAAAAGTTGGCCAAAGTTCTAAAAAATCACATTAATAAATAAATTACGATTAAAAATATATGAAAATAGTTAAAGAATCATCAAAACATCTGGATTCAAACTTCAATAATGGGCTACGTAGAATTAACAATAGACAGAATATGTATGTCAAACTTAAATGTATGAAATTGAATTCTGATTCTTTGACAAAACAGACAAGAGATTGAAAATTTCATAAATTAATCCCTGACACATCTTACAGAGTGACCAGAATCCATATCGTCGATAGACAAAGAACTTTTAATAAGCAGGTAACTACAATACAACATATAAGCCTTCTGAAGTGGCCAATCAGTTGAACCCCACCAACTAGCAAATTTATATTCATCGAAGAAATTTCCAAGTCCATCCCGCATGCCAGCAGCAATACCCGTAAATCCGCTCTCATTGGTCGCTGGGTTTGGACTTGCCCAATTCGTTTCACCTGTGTCTTTTAATTTTCCACCTGCAATGGTACTTCCGCCAAGAAATGTTATCAATTCTTCCCATTCTCCTGCACTGGGTAAGTGCCATCCTGTTGGGCATACACCTTGAACTCTGCTTGGAATTGTACTACTGGCGTTTGCCCCGTTCATTGCAGCATTCCATGTATATAATGCCCCATATTTATCTTTATTGCTTATATCATCTCCAAACCAACAGTAGGCTTTACTTGACCAAACAAGTGAGGTCCATGCATTCTTTGTATTTACAAGAGCGATATCTGAACCGTCAGAATACCTAGTTGTTTTCAGGTTTTCAGTCATCCACACCTGATTGCCAATCTTAACAGAGTTGTAACTATTTCCGTCAACATCAGTTACACCCGCACTGGGATAGTTCATCCATAATATAACTGAAAGCTCATTTCCGAATCCAGTTCCTGCACTATTAGAAGCATATGCCCTAACATAATAGGTTGTATTGGAATTTAAACCCAAAATATTTGCGGAGAATGATCCTGTCCCTGCTCCAATCTGGAGTTTTGTGCCTGTTATCTCCGGATTTTGGGATGTCCCCCAATATACTCCACGATCAGTTACAATGTCATTACCATCTTTTGATACAAATCCCCCTGCTGTCACTGAATTAGAAGTATATAATGTAATATTTGTCGTTGAAACTTCTGGAATTGTCAATTTTTTTGCAGTAAAAACCTCCTGATTACCATAAGCTGTACCTACACTGTTAGTTGCATATGCTCTGAGGTAATAGGTTTTTAGAGTGCTCAACAAATTTAACTCACTTACAAAACTACCAATTCCAACACCGTCTGTTGTGAAATTATCACCTACGGTAGGTAATGCAGAAAGTGCCCAACATACACCTCTGATTGTAACAGGTGCTCCACCATCACTTGTAATATTCCCACCGCTGACAGCAGAACTAAATGCAATAGAAGAGACAGGTGTTGTTGTCAGAGTAGGCAAAACCGGACTTGTTTTAAAACTTATCTGATTGCCATATCCTGTACCTACATTATTTGTTGCGTAGGCTCTGACATAATAAGTCGTGTTACCAATCAAGTCTGTTAATGTACTTGTAAAACTTCCTGTCTCACTTCCATCAGAAGTTTTACTATCGGATAATGTTGGTGTCTGATAAGTATTCCAACAAACACCTCTTGCTAGTATTGAAGCTTCCCCATCCGATATTACTGTTCCTCCGCAGGTAGAAGTATTTTGTGTTATAGAGGTTGCTGTAGCTGTAACCAGAATAGGTATTGTTGCTTGATTAGTAGTGAAACTAATCTCATTTCCATAAGAAGTCCCTGCACTGTTTGTTGCATATGCTCGAATATAATAAGTAGTTCCTGGTTGAAGACTAGTCAAGTTACTAGTGTAACTTCCTTTTCCTGTTCCATCAATTGTTCTAGAATCCCTAATTGTCGGGCTTATTGACAGTGACCAACAGACACCTCTTTCGGTCACATTTCCGCCATTCTCAGATAATATATTTCCTCCGGATGCGGCAGTTTTTTGACTGACTAGGGTTACTGGAGTTGTAGTCAGCGTTGCAGAAGCAGTTTGTTTAGTTGTAAATGTTATTTCATTACCATAACCTATACCAAAGCTATTCATAGCATAGGCTCTTAAATGATATAATGTATTGGGATTTAGCTGTGTTATATTACACAAAAAAAATCCTAATCCACCACTTTCAATAGTCTTACTGTTTGCAATGGTCGGTCCTTCTGATGTATTCCAGCAAACACCTCTTGAAATAACAGGTACTCCTCCTTCATCTGTCACATCTCCGCCTGAGGTAGCAATTGTGTAAGAAATATCAGTTACTTCAGCGGTTGTAATAATCGGCAATGTGATTTTATCTTTCTTGCAGGAGATCAATACTAAAGCTGACAAAATTAAAGTTGAAATTTTAAGAAATATTTTCATATTGGTTTTATGCAAATATTTTTCTTAGAATCTTTAACTAGTCAAATTTACGAGCTATTTAGCTTTTCTTAAAATAATTTTGTTTTTTGAATTATTCATGCAGGAATTTAGTTATAAATGGCATCCAAATACTCAATATAAAATTAATTCCATAAGGATAGCCGAGAGTAAATGGAGCACCTTTGAATGCAATAGTTAATTGAATGTGTTACCAAATCATGTAACATATCAACATCGTAATAGCATTTTATTTGTACTGCCAAATAGTTATGACCATCAGAGGTGTAAGTCTTGCTCATTTTTTGGGGTTGTTACAAACAACTACGGTTTTAAATGCAAAAACTTGCAACAATTTTATTTCAAGAATTTTAGAATCAAGGCTTTCAACAAATAAAAGAATTTTATCCCTTTTTGATTTCGGCAAAATCCTAAAGATCAAGGGTACAAATAAAACAAGGAAATGAAAATAATAGATTTTAGTAACTTCAAAATGATTTGAAATCAGCTCCCAATTTTGTTTCTTCATTATATGCTGGGCTGCCCATTTAGTGCGTTTATTGAATAAAACATTAATCAGACGTTTAACCTTCATGAATGGATTATGACCATAAGTCTCAATACAAATCATTGTTCCATCCTTTTTCATAACTCTGCGCAATTCATTAGCAGCTATTTCAATGTTCAGGCTTGAGAATGTCCCGAAATCTAATATCATATCAAATGTCGAATCAGGAAATGTCATGTTTTCGCAATCCATAACCAGATATTCAGCATTCAGATTTTGTTCTTTTACCTGCAGATTTGCCTTTTCCACCGACTTTGAAGAGATGTCAATGCCAACAATATGGCTGTTTGACTTGGCAAACTGAAAATGTTTTTCGCCGCTTCCGCAACCGAAATCAAGTATTTTAGAATCAAGTTTCTTAGACAACTCTTCCTGTACAAGCCGGTAATAAAATTCAGTACTGCTTTTTAATACGTAATCAGCATAACTTAATTTGTTATGCTGCCTGTTCTGAGCTTTGACATCATAATGTTTTTCTTCTTCTTTTTTATAACTGTTTACCATGGCAGGTTATTTGTTACTAAAGAAATGGGAAATCTAAAACAATTTAGAAATAACTACTTTAATAAATGCGATGAGTGAACCAAGACCATACGAAAGATGAAGCAAGGGGAATAACAGGGGAAGTAGCAAAAAACTATATTCATCTTTTCTGGCAAATTTAAGGGAGGCGAAAACAGATGCGATAAAGTAAACAGCCAATGTGCCTGACAAAATATATAGAAATATGACCGAAACAAATGAGAGAGCAATTCCACCAATTATGCCTAAGAGAAAGAACAAAGGAATAAAATGCCGCAATGAAACAGGAATATAGTCTAAGAACCGTATCGGATAGATAGCCCAATAACCATTCCGGAAATTGTTTTTCATGAATGATGAAAATGTTGAACGGGTATAATAAGTAGCAATAATCTCCGGTATTAAATAAATTCTTCCCCCTGACCTTTTCAAACGAGTATTAAAGTCCATATCGGATGAACTGACAAGGTTTTCATTAAAATATCCGATTCTTTCAAAAACATTTCGGTGGTAGCATCCGCCAAATACAGTATCAACTTCCGTAATTTTATCTGAACCTGTTCTAAAAGTAGAATTGCCTACCCCAAATGAGCTCGATAAAACATTTGTGATAGCTCTGCCCATAACAGAATTATTTAATCCAACAGTGTTCAGAACGCCCCCGACATCATCAGCTTCCAATTCAAATAAGTACTTGACACATTTAGAAATATAACTCTTTTCGTATGTTGCATGAGCACCTAAAATCAGGATAACATCGCCTTTAGATTCCTTAACACCAATATTAACTGCACAAGGATAGAGCTTCTTAGGATTATCAATTATTCTGATAACAGGATTTTCTGAAATGAATGAAGTTACAATTTTACGTGTATCATCAATACTCATTCCATCAATAATTAAAATTTCCATAAAATCCCTGTTGTACTCATCAAGTAATATTGATTTTAAGCAATTACCAATAAATAACTCTTCATTCCTTGTTGGGATAATGATTGACAAAAATGGACTCTGCATGTTAAAATTTTTATTAAATAACTTATTTATTTAAAATATTCAAATCCTGGCAAACTGGTCTAAAACAGATTTATACAACCTTACCTAGTTCAAATAAGAATTTACAACTTTTTATCAAAGTATCAAATAACCCTAATCTTTTATACAGCGCACAGAAAATCCAGCCTCCTTGGGAACATGATCTCCCGGATAGAATTTACTTGCAGTGTCGTATCTCAATACATGTCCACATGCCATAGTAGAATTAAACTCTGTAGACGTCCACCAGTAACCAAAGTTGCCAATCCCATAGAAGGTTCCATTGGCTGGGTTGTAACCAGCTGGCAGTGCTGTAAAACCTACTTGATCGGTTGCACCAGTATTAGGGCTTGACCAATGTATTGTTCCGGTTTCTTTTAGATTGCCTCCGGCTCCATTTGGAACATGCCAATCACTTGTACCACCCATATTCATGATGAGGGTTGTCCATTCCTGATCAGTAGGAACATGCCATCCGGCAGGGCACAAGTTTCCTGTACTCACAGTATACCAATTATATAAAGCACCATAAACTGCTTTATTAGAAGTTTCATTGTTATTGTACCAGCAGTAGGCGGGCGTTGTAATATTAGCCCATGTTGAGGTAACATTAGGTATTAATGTTGTTCCATCTTTGTATTTTGTGGTTCTCAGGTTATCTGCCATCCATACCTGGGTGCCAATTTTTACAATAGGATAGTTATTATTATCCCCATCAGTACATACGGTAAAATCAAATGTTATTGTTTTGTTTTGAGTTGGATAATCGATTATTATGGTGCTGCTATTGCCATAAACTCCAGTAAATTTAAGTTTGTTCCCGGGAGAAAAGTCCATATTTACAGTAGCATATGTCCCTTTAACATCTTTTTGTGATGTTTTTTCATCACTGGATCGATAGTTACTTTTCTTCTCAATATGAATTGTTCCATTAGCCTTCCCATTGCACAATAATTTTGCTGAATATTGAAAAGTATTGCCTCTGACATTTATTAAATATAAACCATTATTAAAACCTGAAAGGTTAAATTCCTGGGTTGAATTCTCCAGAAAAAAGTTATCTAGTTTCACTATTTTACCTGTCGCATCAAATACTGAAATAGTCACAT
>Ga0208980_10001933_pt1 | contig 12553 bp, 9 predicted proteins | sample WetSurMetagenome_3_FD_187993 | JGI IMG/M metagenome (GOLD analysis project Ga0208980, IMG submission 187993) | Wetland microbial communities from Twitchell Island in the Sacramento Delta, sample from surface sediment Aug2011 Site A1 Bulk (version 2) | ecosystem: Environmental > Aquatic > Marine...
AAGAAAGATCACTCTGAAAAACTTGGGTCATATATTTTGAAGGAGGCTGGTTTATCAGGAGCTCAGATTGATAAACTTCAGGATATGCCATGGAGGGATTATTATGCAATTGCTAACAGGGCCAGCATTAATTTGATGAAAGAAGCCGGAGTAACTGACTTAATGACAAGAATGATGATGGGATTTGGTCCGGTAGCCGATGGAGTTTACTTGCCAGAACAACCCTTCTATTCCGGCGAATTATCATCAAATATACCTATGATAATCTGCAGTACATTTTATGAAAGATCACCAAGCTCATTTGATTCATCAATTGAAAACATCACCCTGGATGAAGCCAAAAAACTCATAAAGACAACATGGGGTTTTATAGGTCCCTTGGGTGATAATTCATCTTCAATAATAGATGCATATGCAAAAAATTTTCCAGACCGGAAACCGATAGAAATTTTATCTCTCGTATTAAGCAACAGAAAACAGGTTATTGCTACAGCTGATGCAAAAGCAAAGCAACAGGCTCCGGTTTATCTTGCATGGTTTGGATGGAATCCGCCGGTCTTCGATGGCAGACTCAGAGCATTCCATACTATGGATATAGGATTCTGGTTCTATAATACCGATGTTCAGATTTCACATACCGGAGGAGGAGCACGACCAAGAAAGCTTGCAGATAAAATGTCTGTCTCGCTTGTTCAATTTATGAAGACAGGCAGTCCAAACGGCGGAGGTTTGCCGGAATGGCCCAAATATTCGGCTATTAATGGCGAAACAATGATATTGGATGATGTGAGTGAAATGAAGAATGACCCCGACAGGGAAGCCAGAAAGTCATTGCCTTAATGATAACTGAACTCCGTATCGCAGGTATTAAAGTGTAGTGTCGACAAAATTATGAAACCTGATAATAAATTGATTTTTTCTATTCACAGAGGTCTGTCATTCTGGATGGCCCTGTTCTTATTATTATTCCTGAATTTAAAAATTATAGGACAGGGATCTCAGGAGGCCGCAATTACAGGATTTGAGGTTAAAAGACCTGTTATGGCTGGCGCATGTCTTGAAGGATGCCCCTGGGGAGAGATTGGAGATTTTGTCAGAGAATCATTGAAACCGTTCGGATATGAGGTGAAGTTGTGCCTTAATTGCGGACGGACACTGGGGCCCGGACTCGTCTCTAAATCATTGGTACCTCCACCTCTTGATAAAGAGCAACCTGCTGCTGGAATGGCGCATGATATAAAAGGAAAAGTTGATTTCGGAGTAACTGCATCTGATTTCCTGATAAGGGCTTTTCATGGTGAAGATGAATACAAGTCGGAGGGTCCGTATAAGAACTTACGGCTGATCGCTAAAATTGAGGATCCCTTCTATGTTTTTGTTGCAGTCAAATCCGGATCTGGAATCACGAACCTTGCTCAAATAAGGGATAACCAGCTGCCTTTAAGAATTCTTTGCATGGATTCACCTCTGACAAGGGTGATCATGGAGTTTTATGACCTGTCTAAAGAAAACCTTGAGTTATGGGGTGGTTCTACCCGCAATATAATGACAGAACGTGAAAATGCAGTTTTTGATGTGATTATAAGTGATCTTGGATCACCTGCTAACAATCCGGAATCTGATTACTGGACATTCTATTCCTACCGGTACAACCTCGATTTTCTTGAGCTTCCGGAAGATCTTTTGAATCTTATGGTTGCAAAGGTAAAGGGATCGGAAATTGTTACTGCAAAATGGGGACTGTTAAAAGGTATAAAAAAACCTTTTAAAACTGTTGCCAGAAGTGGGGAATCAGTATTCGCCCGCGACAATACTCCTGAACAGGCTGCTTATGACATAGCAAAGGCAATCGATCTGAACCGGGCAAATCTTAAGTGGTACATCAGACCTTATTCTTATGATTCCCGAACTGTATGGAAGACAGGTGATGTACCGCTGCACCCGGGGGCTGAACGATATTACAGGGAAGCGGGGTACATCAGGGACTAGTCCTAATTTAGTGATAATTTAATTGTAACAATTTGATGCCATATGAGAACAGTAATTTTTATAACAATACTTTTAGTATCGTTGCAGGTCTCTGCCCAAACCGTCTTTCCGTTATATAGCGGTAAAATTCCAAATAGCACAGGCTATGAAAGAAAAGAAATCAGATTCGATATGGGGAAAAATATGGATGGATACCTGAATGTATCCGTTCCTACACTTACCTTATACGCTGCGCCGGCAGGAATTACAAATGGTACTGCAGTGATCATTTGTCCGGGCGGAGGCTATTTCGCAGTCGGCGACAAAGCTGAGGGGAGCCTCATTGCAGAAGAATTTGTAAGACATGGTGTAACTGCATTTGTTTTGAAATACAGGCTTCCGAGCGATTCTATAATGATAGATAAATCCATAGGTCCCCTGCAGGATGCCCAGCAGGCAATTAAAATTGTACGTGAAAGAGCTCAGGAGTGGAATATTGATCCCCATAAGATCGGGATCATGGGATTTTCAGCCGGTGGTCACCTTGCATCAACGGCTGCAACTCATTACGATAACGCATTTATTCAGAATGATGAAAAGACAAGCCTGAGGCCTGATTTCCTGATACTGATATATCCTGTGATTAGTATGACCGATGAGATTGGTCATATTGGATCAAGAACAAACTTGCTGGGTGTAAAACCAGATGCTGACAAGATCCGGTTTTTTTCGAACGAACTGCATGTTAATGGGCAAACACCTCCGACCTGGCTTACACATACCGGTGATGATACAATTGTTCCGGTTGAGAATAGCATACGGTTTTACCAGGGACTTGTAGCCAACAAAGTGCCTGCCGAGATGCATTTGTATCCTTCAGGCAATCATGCTTTTGTATTAAAACTACCGACCAGTGAATGGATGGCACCGCTGTTTGCATGGATGCAACGGATGAACTTCCTGAAATGATTCCTCTCCTCGCACTTAAAGTACACAAAATGAAAAATAGGGTAAAATGGCGCTTCTTTTTGTCAGTAATGATACTTTTAATTCCATCTGTTGCATATTCTCAGTCCAATAAAGTTCCACCATTCAGGATGATTAGTACTGATGGCAAAGTTTTTCGCGCTGAAGATCTGCCTTTGGGAAAACCGATTGTAATCATTTATTTTTCACCGGATTGTGAAGAGTGCCAGCAATTTATAAAGGAATTACTGGTCCGGATAAAGGAATTAAATGGCGCATCAATTGCTATGATTACATACCTGTCGATGGATAAGGTTAAACAATTTGTTTCTGAAAATAAATTAGATAAATATTCAAACATATTTACAGGCACAGAGGAGGGTTCCTATTTTGTGAGCAAATACTACAAAATTGGAAAACTTCCTTTTATTGCCTTGTACAATAAAAATGGAGATTTAATAAAAATTTATGATAAAGAAATAAGTATTGAGGATTTGTTAATTCGTCTCAGAGAGCTTTAGAATTGTGAATGAAAAGACCGTCCTTCTTTTATCATGCCAGATACAATTTATTAAACTAAAACATCAAACCAATGGGAAGAAAATGCACAAATCAAATCAGAATGGCCGGTTATATTTTAATTGTATTTATGACAGCCATTGGCAATAAAATTCAGGCGCAGGAGAATTCAACCAGGCAAGGCCCCAGTATTATTTCACCTGAGATTTCAACTGATAACAGTGTCACCTTCCGCATTTTTTCAAAGAATGCAAATTCTGTTTCATTGACCGGAAGCTGGATGGGAGCACGGGAAACCAAAGAAATGACCAAAAATGATGATGGCGTCTGGTCAGTGAAAACAGATCCTCTTGAATCATCCATGTACCATTATAATATCATACTGGACGGAGTAAGTATCATTGATCCGTCCAACCCAAAAGCCATGCGTGACGGAAACAGGTACGCCAGTACACTCATAATTCCTGGTAAAGGATCTGAGAATTTTGAGGTGAACGATGTTTCCCACGGAACAGTATCTAAAATATGGTTCAATTCTCCTTCTTTGGGATTTAACCGCAGGATGTATGTGTATACACCGGCAGGATATGAAGATAATAAGGAAAAGTACCCGGTTTTATATCTTCTTCATGGAGGAGGTGGTGATGAGGACGCCTGGACATCTTTAGGCCGAGCAAACTACATTTTGGATAATCTGGTAGCTCAGGGGAAAGCTAAACCTATGATTATAGTTATGACAAATGGTAATCCTGACCAAAAAGCTGCGATTACAGAAACCACACCATTACCAACTAAAGAAGTATTTTTTACCCTTTCCGAGAAATTCCCCGAAAGCCTTGTAAAGGACGTTATTCCCTTTGTCGAAAAACATTACAGGGTCATTTCAAATAGTTCAAACAGGGCAATTGCCGGACTTTCTATGGGTTGCCTCCAGACCCAGATAGCAGCTTTGAACTATCCGGAACTTTTCAAATATATAGGATTATTCAGTTTAGGATTGCATGATAATTTTGCTGATGTAAATACCAGGCTGATTGCAGCATATGATAAAAATCTTAAAACACTCGAGGCAAACTATAAATTGTTTTATATAGCGGTTGGCAAGAACGATTTTGTATATGATGGCGTTCAGGTTCTTCGCAAAAAACTTGATGAGAACAAGTTCAGATATATTTATAATGAAACCTCCGGAGGCCATACCTGGGCTAACTGGCGCAACTATCTTTCTGATTTTGCGCCAATGTTGTTTAAGTAATAAATACTCATCAACTCACATACATTTGAAATATGAAAAGAAAAATACTTAGTGCACTGGGAATTATTTTTTTTTCATCAATGTTTTATTGTCCACTTTCGAGTCAAACCCCGGCTCTGAATCCGGTAAAGCGGGAAATAAAAATCAAAAAAGGGCAGATCTTTTTGAATTTACCCGTTAACAGTTCAGACCGGCTACTAAGAGTTACAATAAGACTTGAGGGAAAAGCCCTTGATCGTTTTACGATTAATCTGGCTACTGAGAAACCTGAATTCTGGACCTTTTTTGACGTAACAGCATACCAGGGTAAAACGTTGACCATTGAGGCCGAAAATGCTCCCAGGTTTTTTCCAAGGCAGACATCGGAGGATAATGAAAATAGTGCAAGACCCGTTTTGAATGGTAATATTCTGGAATCAATTTTCGCTGATTCCAGGTTCCCCGGGCAGGACAGTCTTTACAAAGAATCCGGGAGACCTCAGATCCATTTTACCGCACAAAGAGGATGGATAAATGACCCTGATGGTTTGATCTTCTATAATGGTGATTATCATATGTATTTTCAGCATAATCCTTTTGGCTGGCAATGGGGAAACATGCATTGGGGTCATGCCATAAGTACTGATCTCATACATTGGCAGCAATTACCTGAAGCAATTTATCCGGTTTTGGTTGAAAATTCTACAGGTTTTGGTGATGCTGCCTTTTCAGGATCAGCTGTCGTGGATCTTCAAAACACTGCCGGTTTCAGAAAGAATGGGATCGATCCGGTTATTGCTATTTATACCAGCACGGGCAGAGGGGAGTGTCTGAAAATGAGCTATGATAATGGACGGACATTTGTTGATTATGAAGGTAATCCCATATTAAAGCACAACGGGCGTGATCCTAAAGTATTCTGGTATGAAAAAGGTCAGCATTGGGTATTGGTAGTATGGGAGTCAGGTGTAACCAAAAAAATTAGTCTGGATCAGGAAGTTTCTCTTCGTCAACACTCGATCTATACTTCGCCTGACTTAAAGAACTGGACATATCAATCAGGCATATCAGGCTTCTATGAGTGTCCTGAACTTTTTGAGCTTCCTGTTGAAGGTGAACCAGGAGTGTCAAAATGGGTAATGTATGACGCAAACGGACGTTATGTTGTTGGAAGTTTCGATGGAAAGAAATTTTTAATAGAGCAGCATTTTACACGATATGAGAACGGAGGCGGGTATTTCTATGCATCTCAGACGTTCAATAATATTGCTGATGGCAGGAGAATCCAGATTGGCTGGGGACGAAATATAACAAATCCGGGTATGCCATTTAATCAGCCGGAGCTTTTTCCAACAGAATTGAAACTGAAACGGACATTGAACGGTTATCGTCTCTGCCCGACTCCAATCCGTGAGATAAGCACTCTTTATAAGAACATCCGGAGTCTTAAAGATAAAATTGTGCTGACTGGTCATAGTGAAAGTGTTTCAGTAAGCGGAGATAATCCATTACACATTGTTGCTGAAATTGAACGGGGTGATGCACCAATTTCTTTAAATATTCTTGGGTATGAATTAAGATATGATAATGAATGGATCTTTGGAGCCAAAGCTCCGGATAACGTAAATATTGCTGTCCAGGCACCTGCCGGTCCATTTCCTGCGCCCACGGCATCAACTCCAGTTACATATGTTAGTGGCTCAGATTTTTTCAAAATTGAAGCCATAGTTGATAAAAATATCCTGGAATTTTATATCAACGATGGTGAGCTGTATTATGTAACAGCATTTAATGGAGAAAAGGCACCGAAAATTGAGGTATATGTTCCAGCAGGGAATGCGAGTCCCTTTGGGCGCCAGAATCAGAAATTCATTCTTAAGAAACTGGAGGTCCACGAACTCAATTCCATATGGAATACTGAGAATAAGAAATAGTCGATCCAAAAATGTACCATTAGTAAGAAGAATTACAATGGATATTTTGTTAAATCTGTTCAAAAGAAAATATGTTTAAATAATCCATTATTATGAAGAACATGAGATTTTTAATTGTGATGTCTGTGATGCTTTTTGTCAAACAGGGGTTTGCACAACAACCAGCTCCGGTTACTGTTGAGGGTGGATTATTGCAGGGAACAACAGAAAACGGGTTAACGGTTTACAGAGGTGTTCCTTTCGCTGCTCCGCCTGTTGGCGACCTCCGGTGGCGGGCCCCTCAGCCAGTTACAAAATGGAAGGGCGTATTGCAAGCCACCAGGTTTGCTCCCGGCCCAATTCAGGGTATGAAATTTGCTTTTGGAAATAGTGAGGATTGTCTGTATTTGAATATCTGGACACCGGCTAAAACAGCCGGCGAACGCATACCGGTGCTTGTCTGGATTCACGGCGGTGGATTCAACATGGGATCCGCCTCCGAAGCGATGTTCAGCGGAGATAGTCTGGCCAGAAAGGGAGTGGTGCTGGTCTGTATCGCATACCGTGTTGGCCAACTTGGTTTTTTGGCACACCCGGAATTAAGCGCTGAAAGCCCGGATCATGTTTCCGGAAATTATGGATTGCTTGATATGATAGAGGGTCTAAAATGGGTGCAGAAAAACATTGCTGCTTTCGGCGGCAACCCTGATAAGGTGACAATTTTCGGTGAATCGGCAGGTGGCATTGCCGTTAGTATGTTATGCGCATCTCCCCTGGCCAAAGGACTGTTCTATGGCGCCATCTCGGAAAGCGGCGGATCGTTTGGACCACCAAGGCCCACCCTTTTTCCAGGTGAGAATCTGAAACGGCTTCCTGATGCGGAACGTGACGGGGAAACATACGCCAGGAGCGCGGGGGGTTCGTCAATCGCAGAACTTAGGAAGATAAGCGCCGACAAACTGCCACCAATCCGGGGACTTGCCTGGCCGATCATTGATGGCTGTGTGATTCCTGACGACCAATACAAACTTTACGCTTCTGGTAAATATAACGATATTCCAATCCTAGTGGGATATAACTCCGACGAAGGTGCAAGCTTTTCACCACCAAAGACACCCGAGGACTATATTGCAGGTGTAAAGGCCCGTTATGGTATATTTGCAGACGACCTTCTTAAAGCTTATCCTGTAGGCTCAAACCTGGTTCCGAAGACAGCCCGCGATCTGGTTCGTGATGCTGCATTCGGCTGGCATACATGGATTTGGGCACGGCTTCAGGCAAAAACAGGAAAATCAAAAGTTTTCTATTATTATTTCGATCAGCACCCGGATTATCCGGAAGGTTCACCGAAAGCAGGATATGGTTCACCTCATGGCCAGGATGTGCCTTATGTCTTCATGCATCTGGATGCCTCGAAGCCTGAGACTACAAAAACGGACCTGGAGATCTCTCAGGCTATGGCTACCTACTGGACGAACTTTGCCAAATTTGGTGATCCCAACGGAAAAGGCGTACCTCTCTGGCCAGCCTTCAGCGATGCCAATCCGCAGGTGATGTACTTTGGTCCGACACCTCATACCGGACCCGTGCCTGGCGCAGAATCACTAAAAGTACTGGATACCTATTTCGCATGGCGACGAACACCTGAGGGAGAGGCATGGGCAAAATAAATAATTTTATACCTTCAAATTTAGCTAATGAGAAATTGCCGGTAATGGCCTGGATTAATGATGGTGGTTATTTAGCCGGAGGTCCCTCAGAACTTCTTAATAATGAATGGAATTTAACCATGAAGGAGTAATACTTTAAATACAAGCATGAATCAAAATATTCAACATTTTATGGATTTTAGTAAGAACCTCAAATAGTTATTAATATGAAAACCACTATGACTAAATTATTTGCATTTGCATTCCTGGCTTTATTTTTAGCAAACAGTAGGTCAATCTGCATTGGACAGGTAAACAAGCCTGACGATAAGAAAAGCAATGTCAGTATGCCAAGATTTACTCCAGCACAACAGGATTCCCTGCGCAAGGTAATGGATGAAAGATTGCATAAGGATTGGGCATTCTTTAAAAGGTATTCAGACGAGAATAAGAGTCTTCCGGCTTTAGCTCCTGGGGAAAAACGAGTAGTTTTTATGGGCAATTCGATAACAGAATTCTGGAAAACCATTGATGGCGAATTCTTTATTAAGAATAAGTCTTTTATTGACAGAGGCATCAGTGGCCAGACAACACCTCAAATGCTTGTTCGGTTCCGGGATGATGTTATAAATCTGCACCCTTCAGTTGTTGTTATTCTGGCAGGAACTAATGACATTGCCGGAAATACTGGTCCAACCACGCTTGAGAATATTTTTGGGAATATAGTGTCGATGGCTGAGTTAGCGAAAGCAAACAATATCAGGGTAGTTTTATGTTCTGTTCTTCCAGTTTATGAATACCCCTGGAGTCCGGGCCTGGAACCGGCAGAAAAAATAATGAAGTTAAATGCAATGCTGCAGTCTTATGCCCAAAAAAATAAAATTGTATATGTTGACTACCATACAGCGATGTCAGATGAAAGAAAGGGACTGAAATCTGAATATTCACCAGATGGCGTCCATCCAAATCTGAAAGGCTATAAAGTGACGGATGATCTGGTTGAGAAAGCAATTTCCCAGACTTTAAAAATCAAATAGCACTGTAGTGTAAATTCCCTGATGCTTTTAAAATTTTAAACTATTTATTATGAAAATAGAAAAGTTTTATGGGTTAATTTTGCTTATTTCTCTATTCAGTGCCAGTCTTCTAGCCCAGACATATGTTGCTCCGCAGATGGAATTTGTCTGCGAACTGAAAGTCACCTGTGACCCCGGGATGAATCTTGGTCCGACAGCCCATGGTTTAAGATTAATGATTCCAATAACTGGTGGTACTTTCGAAGGACCAAAACTAAAAGGTGTAGTATTAAGTGGAGGAGCCGACTATCAGTACGCTGACAGGGAAAGAGGACGTACCGAAATTGAAGCAATTTATACTATAAAAACAGATGATAATGTGCTGATTCATATCCGAAACGTCGGTTTGTCTTATGTTCAGGAGGACCTTCGTGAACTTATAAGAAAAGGAGAGAAATTTGATCCTGATAAAATATACTTCCGGGCAACTCCAAAATTCGAGGCACCAAATGATAGCAAATATGACTGGCTGAACAATGCTATTTTTGTTTGCAAAGGAATTCCAACTAAGGATTATGTATCCATTCAGGTTTGGAAAATACTTTAATATTGGATTCGAAAAACCGGGAAATGATTAATTATTGAATTGGTACTGTGTGAGAACAAATCGGAAAAAAAATATTTAACATGAAAAAGCTTTTTTCAGTTTTCATTCTTATTTCCATAAGTCTTTCAGGGTTTTCACAAAACCTGGTTCGTATAGACAGCGGCACTATAAACTGTGCTCAATATAAAATCCTGTTTCCCGGGAACTGGCACAATAAACTGGTGATGTTCGCACATGGGTATCAAATGATGGGTTCGCCTTCTGTGATCAAGGGTCCTCAACTTCAACAGATGGCAAAAACATTTCTTGAAAGAGGTTTTGCAGTTGCAGCTTCTGAATACGCTTACCAGGGATTTGCATTGCCACAAGGGGTTGATGATACCGAGAACCTGAGGCAATATTTCTGGGATAAATATGGCAAACCCGATTCAACTTTTATTGCAGGAATGTCTATGGGGGGTGGCATAGTTCTGGCTGTGATTGAATACTTTAGCAAATACTATGATGGAGCGCTGGCCATGTGTCCTTTATCAAGTCGCCCCTATTTACAAACCAGAAAGGAATTTGAAATCCATATTCTTTTCGATGCACTTTTCCCGGGTGTAATAACACCACTATCAAAAATAATGAACATTCAATCAGATTTTCGACCAACAGGTTTTGCAGAGATGGGACCTAAGATAGAGGCAATCAGGAAAGCTATATCAAATGACACAATTAAGGCAACAGAGCTTGCCCGACAATTTTACCTGAAAATTGGTGATATTCCATTTTCCTTGTTTTTCAGTGAGGCGGTATTACGGGATGTGGCATTAAAATCAGGAGGTAACCCATACGATAATACAAATACAATTTATTCTGGTTTTTCCAATAATTGGGAGCTCAACAAAAAAGTAGAGCGATTTAAAGCTACAGCCAATCCGGATAATATTTTTGAAAAATACGATCGTAACGGAAATATTGGGAAACCAGTTGTTTTGATGCACACGGTTTATGATCAGCTAATACCACCGCAGTATGGAGAGGTGAACTTTGAAAATATGGTTCACCAAAAAGGGAAAGACCATTTTCTGTCAGTTAAAATGTGTAACGGACAGGGGCATTGCAATTTTACACCCGAACAAATAGGAAGGTCATTTGACGAATTAAGGCATTGGGTAAAAACAGGTGAAAAAGAAAAGTCTGTCATTTTGGAGTAAAGAATAAAAGAAAAAAATGAAGGACTTCTTCGTTTAGTCCGCATAACCAGCAGGTCGATAAAAACAATGAAAAACCTGACCTGCTAACTACGAAAGCTGGAACTATATATTGGTTTTTAGTTATAATTCTATAGATCAAGCACTAACATGACCAGTTTTTAGTACTGTTTTGATCTTTATTTCACCCGCCAGGGAATAATTATGTGCTAATTTTCAGAATAAATTAAGAAACAAAGGATATTGTTGAAATATATTATATGCATAAGTAAAAAGTAGAACTAAAAATGATATAAGTAAGTTAAATTCTAACGTTTGGTCTATTCATACTGTAAGTTTGGAAAATGAATTAGTTTTTAAATTCAGGTAAAAAAGCAAATTTATGGTTAGTTAAAAAGGGTGGAGGCTGTCTCGAAAAGAGACAGCCTCAGTTACATTATGTTATATTGTTAAGCTGGCGAGGCAAGGCCGGAACAAATTTGAAGTAAGTTCCTGACTCTGTTTCTCTATGATTATCCAGGTTCTCTTAAACAGTCTCCGGGATTTGATTCAGTATCTTACTTAAATTCCGAAACTTAAATTTCTGATAACCTCAAAAATTATACTTGCGAATCCGGTTATTACTATACCGCCGATACATATTCCTAATGCAAACCTGGTGGAAAAATCACTTCTGAATGATTCAATTGGGCTTTCATTTTTTGAAATAAACATCGCTTTAACTACCAGAAGGTAATAAAATAATGAAATGATTGTATTCAGTACAGCAATTAGCACAAGCAGATAAAATCCTTTCTGTGCAGCAGCCGTGAAAAGGAAAAATTTTCCGAAAAATCCTGCAACCGGAGGAATTCCTGCTAATGAAAATAATGCCAGAGTCATTACCAGACTGAGCTTTGGATTTGTATGATAAAGACCATTATAGTCATTTATATTTTCTTTTCCTGTGGCATTCGAAATAGCTGTTACAACACCGAAGGCGCCCAGATTAGAAAAAATATACACAAGAATGTAGTAAATAACTGAAGCCATGCCAAGTTGATTTCCACCGATCAAACCAAGAAGAATATATCCTGCCTGTGATATTGATGAAAAAGCAAGGAAGCGTTTCAGATTCTGTTGGCGTATGGCAAAGAGGTTACCAATAGTCATTGTGAGAACGGAGGTAACAAATATTGTTTTTTGCCAGGTGCCTATGATAGCTGGAAATACAGTAAAAAGGATAATCATTAAGATGAAAACTGCAGCCCCTTTGGAAACCACAGAAAGATAAGATGTTATATTTACAGGAGAACCCTCGTACACATCGGCTGTCCAGAGATGGAACGGTACAATTGATATTTTAAATGCCATTCCTGCAAAAAAGAAAATAAATCCCAGTATCTGGAGACTTTTATTTCCAAAAAGCGAAGCGACTTCACTGAAATACAAAGAACCTGTTGTACCATATATCATCGACAGACCATAAAGAAGGACACCCGATGA
>Ga0208980_10001934_pt1 | contig 12552 bp, 16 predicted proteins | sample WetSurMetagenome_3_FD_187993 | JGI IMG/M metagenome (GOLD analysis project Ga0208980, IMG submission 187993) | Wetland microbial communities from Twitchell Island in the Sacramento Delta, sample from surface sediment Aug2011 Site A1 Bulk (version 2) | ecosystem: Environmental > Aquatic > Marine...
TTGAGCCGATGGTCCCCTGACGCAGCGACAGCGAGCCGTCGACCTTCGCGCCCAATAGACGCCCCCACGAGGCGAAGTATTGGGAGCCACAGGAGGCCTTCTCAGCGACCTGTAATGCGCTCGGGCAGGAGGTGAGTGAATCGAGCGTGCCGCCACTGTCACCGCCGACTGCGGTGCTTAATCGCCTGGCTATTATCCCCGCTCGACCCTTTCCCACAGTCCGCGTCTGCCCCCGCCCCGGACAGTTCCGTTACTCCGCAGGCACCGTCGCAATCAATCGCGAATCCTCGAGCGCCGCGGTCCGATGCACCGTGATGGCCTGGTACTCGGGACTGCTTATCATCTCGAGAAACGCCCGCTTCGATGGATAGCGGACCAGTAGCGCCTTGTGCCACTCCTCCCCCGAGGCCCCGATCAACACCGCCTTCGGCGACCCCTGCCAGATGACCTGCCCGCCCACCGCCGTGATGAGACGAATCGACACCTGCCCATAGCGCCGGTAGGCATCGCGTCCGCTGCAGGGCTCCGCACCGCTGCCTTTCGGATAGGCCGCGCGGTCCCGATACCGCAGCAGGTTGATCATCACGATCGGCCTGTCTTCGGCCAGGTCCGCGAGAACCTCACGCGCCAACTCGTAAAACGGCAGTTCATGCTCCGCCATTGTCTGCTCCCCGATGCGCCCTTCCACCCGATCCTGCAGAGACTATAGCCCCAATCGTCCTTAGACATTTTTATGTCCAGCCAAGGCGCGACAGAAAACGTGGGAACGCGCTGCTGAATGGTCGTCATGGCCCAAGCGCGATCGCGACTGCGCCGTACGAACCAAGAAGGCCTGAGCGTTGCTGAACCGCCGCAGGCAGTATATTGACCTTGCTGCCGATGCCACCGTACGCTGGCTCGCCACCAACACCCGCGTGTCGATGCACCCCAGGGGAACATTTCGATGAACAGCCTGTTTGAACCGACGAAGCTGGCCGACCTGTCGCTGCAGAACCGCATCGTCATGGCGCCACTCACGCGGAACCGGGCCGACGTGATGGGCGTGCCGAAGCCATTCGTGCGCGACTACTACGCCCAGCGTGCCAGCGCCGGACTGATCATCTCGGAGGGCACCCAGACGAGCTTTGCGGGACAAGGCTACTGCCGCACACCCGGGATTCACACCCCGGAGCAGATTGCCGCCTGGAAGCGCGTGACGGACGCCGTCCACGCGCGAGGCGCGAAGATGTTCATGCAGTTCATGCACTGCGGCCGCATCGCCCACCCCCTCAATCGGCAGATCGCGGATCCGCCGGTGGCGCCGTCGGCCGTCAAACCCGCCGGCCAGATGTGGACCGACCAGCAGCAACTGCAGGACTACCCGACACCACGCCCCCTCGACACCGCCGAGCTGCCCGCCCTCGTCGCGGAATTCGTCACCGCCGCACGCAACGCACGCGAGGCCGGCTTCGACGGCGTCGAGCTGCACGCAGCGAACGGCTACCTGCTGAACCAGTTCCTGGCTTCGAACACGAACCAGCGCACCGATGGCTACGGCACCTCGCTGCACGGGCGCATCCGCTTCGTGGTCGAAGTCGTCGCGGCGGTCGCCGCCGCCATTGGCGCCGCACGTACCGCGATCCGTGTTTCGCCCGGCCACATGTTCAACGATCTCGTCGACGCCAACCCGCTCGAGACGCACCTCGCGCTGCTCGATGCCCTGCCGACCGCGGACCTGGCCTACGTGCACGTCATGCTGGCAGACGCCTTCAGCCCGCAGCTGAACAACGCCGGCGACCCGCAAGCGCTGCTCCGTACCCTGCGGACCCGCGTCAAGGGCGCGCTGATCGCGGCCGGCAACCTGACGCGCGAGAGCGCCCAGGCACACCTGGACTCGGGATTGCTGCAACTCGCCGTGTTCGGCCGGCCGTTCATCGCCAACCCGGACCTCGTCGAGCGCCTGAAGAGCGGCGCGCCGCTGGCGGCCCCTCGCGCGGAGCTCTTCTACACCGCCGAGGCGGAAGGCTACAGCGACTATCCGGCCCTCGTGTCCTAGAACACGACGCCCGCCGGCACCTGCAAGGCAACCGCGCTGGAGCGCGGTTCCCTCGCACTGCATGTCGAGTCTCCGTCCCCGAAGGCCGCCCTTCGAACCGTCTATTTCAGTTCGATGTCGACGATTTCGACGGGTGCGTCGCCAACGTTCCTCAATCGATGCGTGGTTCCAGATTCGATCCACTGCACCGCGCCGAGCTTCATCTCGACGGTTCTCGCGGCACCGTCCGGCGTGACGATCTCGAGACGACCCGCGGTGAGGGGCACGGCCACACCCCGCAACGCGTGGGTGTGCATCGACGTCGATTCGCCGGGCGCCAGGATTCGCCGAAGCGCACGCACGCGATCGTTCTCGAGAACCACGCGCGCATCGGGCGCGGCCGCGTCGGAGCGATCGGTGCTGAGGTCGTGCGGGGTCAGCAGCTCGATATACACGTTGTGGAAAGTCGTCTCACCGACGTTACGCACCTGGTGCGTCAGCGCCGCCGGCGTAGCGCCATAGGCCACCTCCCCCCGACACAGCCGAAACGTCTTGGCTTCCCCGTCTTTTGGCTGGTCCTCGATCGTCGCGTCGGTCAGTCGCACCGAGACTCCATCGTGAAGATGCGCGTGCCAGAGCGTCGCTTCGCCGGGCGGCAACCAGACCTCGAATACTCGTACGTACTCGTTCTCCAGCACGAGGCGATGCGCCGGTTCCTGCTCGATCGGCACCGCGGACGGCGTCGCCGTCTCGGCCCCCCACGCAGCGAGGGTCCCGCACAGGATGGTCAGACCAGCCGAACGGACTATCCGCCGCATACGACATCCCCCTGTCACCTGGCTCTACTCAGCCCGATCCCGGCTGACCGCTGGCCTTCCGCGCAACTCGATTACGGCACCGGTCACTCCTGGCCGCGCGGCGCACTCTTCAACGACGCGCTGGCACTCCCTGCCCAACCCCCCCTCCTCAGCCCCCGCCGGTTCCACCCCCGGGCGCCAACTGCGGAAACGCCTGCGGACCGAAAGCCCCGATCGGCTCATCCGCGAAGAAGACCCTGATCGTCGCGCCCAATTCGGTGGTCCACGGTGTCTGCGTCACGAGCCACTTCTTCACGAACTCCGTGACCGTCTTCCGCGCTTCTTCCCGCTGCAGCTGCAGGTAGGCGGGACTCCCCGCCTTGTCAGCCAGCGTTGGCGTGACCTTGCGCTCCAGCGCGTTCAGATCGTCGCTCCTGTTGAAAGGCAGCAGAAGCCAGGTGCCTCCAACATCCTTCTGGATGTTCGCCAGGTCCACGGCCACCGGCAGGCTTGGCTTCACCGGCGGCGTCACGACCGTGAACAGACTGCCTGTCCGAATGATTCTCCACTCCGGAGCCAATTCGATGTGGTAACGGTAGACGGCTGGAACGCGAATGTGCGGCACGGTCTCGCCGACCTCAAAACCGAGCACCGAGTACACGAACCTGGTGTCGAATTGCTCCGTTGCGAGAATCCGCGAAACCTCGAGCAACCCGCCCTTGGTACGCATCACCAGGATCTCGGTGGCCGGCCCGGAGTGGACTTCCTCTCCCTTCCTCGAGAACGGATTGAAACTCCAGGGATGCTGATGCAGGAACATCAGCCCCGCTCCGACACAGAGCGCGGCGACCACCCACAGGAGTGTCTTGGCATTCTTCATGGGGTCATTCTTTGCCTTCTGAGGGGTCTCCTACAACCACCCAACGCCGGGCCGCCGTTGAGCTTGCCGTCACGTCGTGCCGCAATCAGTCGGACCAGCGCGTGCCCACTCACCCGCACCCCTGCAGGAACGTGTCGATTGACCTGACGCATTCCGGCTCGTCGAGCGTCGGCGGATGGCCGCGACCCTGCACGGTGACCCTCTCAAGGTCGGGTTTTTCCTGCGCCATCCGATCAAACGTCGCCTGCGACAGTACATCCGACAATTCGCCGCGCAACGCGAGTACCGGAATCGAGCGTAACGCCGCAAACAGCGGCCACAGGTCCGGCGCCGCACCGCCTGGTGCCGCTCGCACCGCTTCGCCGATCATCGGGTCCATGTCGAGACGCGGCACCCCGTGCACTTCGCGATAGCCCCGCCGCGCGAGCGTCAACCAGTCCTCCTCGGTCGCGTCGGGCCACGCGAGGCCATAGGTCGCGCGGACCTGTGCGACCGCTTCGGCCCAGTTGCTCACCGGGGCCGCCTTGCCGACATACGACGAGATGCGCTTGAGCCCCTCGGGCGCGACCTCGGGCCCGACGTCATTCAGGATCACGCCCGCCAGCAGCTCGGGGTTCGTCGCGGCCAGGATCATCGCAACGATTCCACCGAGCGAGGTGCCGAGGACGATGACCCGTTCCACGGCTGCGTCCGCAAGCAAACCCACGACATCGGCCACGTACGTGCCCGGATGGTAATTTCGCCAGTTCGGGTCGTACTGCGACAGCCCGCGACCCCGCAGGTCGGCGCTCAACACGCGGCGCGAGCGCTGGATCCTGGGCGCTATGTTCTCGAAGTCGCGGCAATTGCGGCTGAGTCCCGGCAGGCAGAGTACCGGCGCGCGACCGGCGGCGGCAGGATAGTCACGGTAATGGAGCCTGAGACCGTCTGCCGAACTGAAGAATCGATCCTGCCACGCAGTCGCAGTCACGGCTTGCCCCCTCCGATCCACGCAAGTCACCGCCCCGAACGCGGCAACCAATCGACCGCGCCAGCCTCCCGGCCGTCCTGCGCTACGCGCCCTTGGCGAGCGGCTTCCAGTGCAGCAAACCGAACAGCAGCGTGAGCGCGATGCTGTCGATCAGCGGGCCCGGGTACCGCTTGACGCTCTTGAACGCATATACGAGCTCGAGCGCGTGTGCTGCCAGGAGGATGATGGCGACCTTCTGCACCGCTGACGCGATGCCAGGAGGCAGCGCGACGAAGATGCCGAGGATCGCCAGCAGGTAGATGGCCAGGCAGACCGCCTTCAGGTTGGTATTCATTACCGCTCCGGTGTTGTCAGTGTTCTTCGAGGCTACGGACCCATCCGCTACTTCTTCTTTCTCCGCCACTCCGGCAGCACCGCCAGGCGCAGCTTGCCCACCTTGCGACCCGCGATCGAGCTCAATACCAGCTTGCCGCGGGCGTCCACCGCGCAGGGCACGACGAACACGCTCGGTTTCAACAGGTCGCGGATCGCCAGTGCCGCAGCGCGGCGCTTGAACAGCGTTGCGCGCGCCGGGTCGTCGATCAGCCAGGCGTCCTCCTTGATCTCGTAATAGAGCGAGAACCACGGCAACGTGGCCGACACCAGCAGATACCGGCGCGGGTCGTCGGCGTCCGCGATGCGGCGCTCGAGCTCCCGCCGCTCAGCAGCAGTGAGAGGCGGCAGGCCGCCGTCATCGCCCTCCCGCCCGACCGTCTTCGCCTTGCTGCGCCTGGTTGCCATTGCACTCTCCACGGTCGAGGGTTACCGGCACCCACGGTAACCGGCATGATTGCCGTCGGCAACCGCCCTTCCCTGCCCTCCACCCCCGGGTACAGAATCCGCCCCATGCCCACTCGCAAGCCGGTCAACCCCGATCACGACCGCCTCGACCGCGTCGTGGCCGATGCGCGCAAGGCGCGCGACGATCGAGACCAGAGTTACCGCGGTCGGGCACTCAAGCTGTTTCCCTGGATCTGCGGGCGCTGCGCACGCGAGTTCGACCACACGAACGTCCAGGAGCTGACGGTCCATCACAAGAACCACAACCACGACCACAATCCTCCAGACGGCAGCAACTGGGAATTGCTCTGCCTCTACTGCCACGACAACGAACACCAGCGGCAGCTCGAAGCGGCGCCCCTCACCGGCCGCGCCGACCGCATCGAGGGCGGCACGCACACACCCTTTGCCGACCTCGCCTCGCTCCTGAAGCGCGACGACTGACCGCGCGCGGCGCAGTGGCCGTCAGGCGCCCGCGCGGCCGCGATCGCTTCGCAGGCCGCGAAGCTTGAAGATTCGGCCTAGTAGGTCCAGCGGAACACGCCCAGCCCGACCACGTTCAGTACCGTGGCCAGGGCGAACAGCGTGACCGGGACCATGACCTTGCCCCTGAGCGTCGGCCGTTCGATGGCGTACTTCGCGGCGAGGTAGAACCAGAGGTAACCGAATACGAAGATCGGCAAGGCCTCCACGAAGCCGTGATTCCACCAGCGATAATCCCAGACCAGCAGCCCGCCGTTGTTCAGGGCGAGCTCGACGATCACCGAGATTGCCGAGTAGAAGAGCGCCCAGAACCAGCGGTTCGGCAGGCCGAATACGGTCGCCTGCGGGTCGTCGTCGAGCGACTTGCAGTAGAGGATGCCGACGATGGCGAACATGAACATGATTTCCACGTTCCACCCGACCAGCGTGCGCAGTGCCGTCGGGCCCGGCGCGAGCCACAGCGCGCTGTAGCCGGAGATCGAGAAGATCCAGCCATTGATCGATTCGTTGACGAAGTCCGCCCCGAATACGGCGGCGCCGGCGATGACGGCGTCCCAGTTGCCGCACTTGCGGGCTTCCCGGATCTCCACGATGTAGATGTAGAAGAGCAGCGCCAGCAGCGGCACCACGTACCACTGCAGCGTCGTGAAGTCTCGAAGCCCGACGAGTGCCTGGCGTGCCGATTCGGTCATGGTCGCTCCCCGAGGGACCCGCGGACGGCGGTCAGCGGCTGCCGGGTTGCCCGGCTCATTACCCTGCGGGGCGACTATTGAACGGCGGCGAGGTGCCCTGCATCCGTACTTGTGGCAGGCGGATCACCAGGATCGCCCGAAATGCGCTACGCCGCCGGCGGCCTCAGGAACTCGATGAACGCGGTGTCTTCGCCGCTGGGCAGCAGCTGTCCGCGGCGTTCGTCGCCGAGGAACTCGTCCACCAGCTGGCAACCGAGGACGCCACGCCCTGCGCGCAGGTCCGCGTAGGTGCCCCACCAGTCGACGACGAACTTTCCGTCGGCCTCCGGGGCGAGTTCCTCGCGCAGCGGCTCGTCGAAACCCTGTTGCTTGAGCCGCTCGAGGATCGGCCGGACGCGTTCCTGAAACGCCTCGAGTCCCCGCCCGGGCTCGACGCCGTACATTCGTGGCTCGACTTCGAGGAGGCTCTGTATCAATTCGTCCACGGTGCGGAACCAGACCAGGACCCGGACGGACTGCAGTTCGTCGCTGCCGCCGGTCAGGTATCCGTACGGAAACTTCCGCGGATCCCGGAGGTGAGCTTCAGCAGCGGTCTCGAACAATTCTGACTTTGCCATCGAACGACTCCTTGTGCGGTGACGGCCCCGCGTAATGGGGCGCACCTTGGTGCCTTCCGACGCGGGTGCCCGCGCGCCGAACGAGCCGCGGCATTGAACCAGCAGGTGCCCCATGGCGTGCGCGACCGGCGTCACGTTTTCTGGCCGTGGAAGCCCCTCGAGGCGGGACATGAGTACGCTGCACTGCGGCGAGCTGCCCTACCTTCGACCACGCGCCCTCCGGCCGTTTGACATTCCGGGCCCCGGAGCCAGAATGCACGTGCGGACAAACGGGGGGATCCAGCATGGGTAACGGACACTACACATCCAGCTGCGCTTGCGGTGCGGTGCAGCTCGAGCTCAGCGGCGAACCGCCAATCCAGGTTTTTTGCCACTGCAATTCGTGCCGCAGCTGGCTGGGTGCGCCGATCCACGCGGCGACCCTTTGGCCGACGCCGAACGTAAGGATCGTGAAGGGTGCCGACAATCTCGGGCTCTACAAGCGGACCGAAGCGAGCCACCGCCAGTTCTGCAAGAGCTGCGGCGCGCCGGTCCTGATCGGGCACCCGGCCATCGGCATGACCGACGTGCCGGCGGGGTCGATTGCCGGGCTCAACTACACGCCGACCCTGCACGTGCATTACGGCGAGAAGGTCATGCCCGTGCGCGACGGCCTGCCGAAGTTCAAGGACTTTCCGAAGGAGTTCGGCGGTTCGGGCGACATGCTGCCGGAGTAGCCCGGATGCCGGTCACTGCGCCGGGACCGACACGTGCGCGATCCATCGAGCCCGTGCCGGCCGGCGCCTGTCGGTGTACGCGTGAAATCGCACAGACTCGGCGCCCGTAGGTTTGCACAACAACCGAGGTCCGCTGGATGCCATTCGGTCTGAGGTCCTGGCTCTCGAAGTTGCTGGCCGGTGACGAGCCAGCCCCGCGCAAGGCTCCCACGGCCGCAAAGAAGGCTCCCGAGCCCTACCACGCCGTCAGCATCAAGCCCGGTCAGGATTGCTGTGAAGCCGCGGCGCAGCTTGGCGGCATCCGGTTCCTGCCCGCGAGGGCACCAGCACTTCCTTTGCCAAACTGTCGCGCAGCCGTGTGCCGCTGCAGCTACCAGCATTTCTCAGATCGAAGGGCGGGAGACGACCGCCGCGGCCAACGGACCTGGCGTGAGCGCCAGCCGGGCATGCTGGAGCGGCGGCAAATGCGCAAGGGTCGGCGCGCGCGCGACCCGATCAGCTGAAGGCGCACGTTCCCAAAAAAGAGGCCCTCACGAGGAGGGCCAATCAGGGGGAGAATGTGTGTAGCGTATTGATGCGCCGCACCATTCGCCATCCGTAACAACCGAAATGCGGTTCGCAGAGCCGCTAGCCTGGCCGTCGGCGCGACGGACGACTACCGGCGGGCGCTGCGAGCGTCCATGTCCACGTACACGAGCACGCCGCAGCGTGGGCAGGTCGTGGCGTCCACGGGCCCTGCCTCGAACCATCGCCGTCCGCAGTCGCAACGCACCTGCAGGATCCATTGCGCGACCGCGCGCCCGACACGCCGCTCGTCCACCTTCATGCCCTCGGGCATCTGCACGATCTGGGGCAGCGGCCCTTCTCCCTCACCCTCCTCCCCGGTCTCGACTTCGTCGAGGTAGCGCAGCAGGCTAGCCGGGCTGATCAGCTCGGGCATCGAGGCGTCGTCGAATGATTCCACGTGGGGCCAGCTGTCCTGCCCGCCCCCGCTCGTCCCTTCCAGTCCAATCATAAAAACACCCCCGTCCAGGCCCGATCCTGGCCTGGCCGTAACGATACTACTCCCGCGGGCAGCCGTCAGGTCTTGCCGGCAAGGTGGGCCCGGACGGTCTGGTTGATCAGCCTGAGCTCGGCCAGGGTGGTCTCGATGTCGGCGCAACGCTGCTCGAGTTCCCCGATGGCCGTGTCGGTTCGCTGCAGGACGTATTTGAGCTGCTGCACCCGTCCCTCGCCGTGGGCACCGTAGAGGTCCAGGTAGTGCTTCATCTCGGCGAGCGACACGCCGATCGCCCTGGAACGGACGATGAGGGCGAGCCGCGCCCGGTCCCGGCGCGTGTAGACGCGTGCGCCGTTGATGCGCCTGGGGCTCAGGAGGCCCTTGTCCTCGTAGAAGCGGATCGCGCGGGCCGAGACGCCGAAATCTTCGCAGAGCTGCTTGATGCCGAAGAGTTCGGACGTGGCCTCGTCGTGGTGCGCCGCAAGCACCTCGCGCGCGGTGCGTGTCGAGGCCCGGCCGGGCCCCCGCACGCCACGCTGCGAGGTCCGCGCCGAGGCCCGGGCCGACGCGCGATCCACTGCCACCTTCAGACCACCCGCTGCAGCTTCATGGCGACGCTCATGTCGCCCGCGACCGTGAACTTCCCGGTCATGAAGCCGGTGATGGAGTCGAGCTGGCCCGTGAGCAGCGCCTCGAGGTTCTCCGTCGTGATCGAGATGGTGCAGTCGGCGTCGCGGTTCTCGTTGCTCACGGAGTTGGGAGTCGACTTGCCGTCGATCACGATCACCCCGTCTGTACCGCAGTCGAACTTGAGCACGGCGTCGAGGCCGCTCTGCTCGCCGACCTTGCCGCGGATGGTTTCGGTGCACTGCTGGAAGTCCATGGTTTGTTCCTTGAGGATGAAATGGGCGGGCCGGATATTAGCATCGCCGTCGTCCAATTTGAGAACCGGCTGTCCGGCGCGCCAATAGGTTGACGTTAACGTCATCCAAATGCCTAATACGCTCTCAGCAGCCAGCCCAGGCGGGAAAGCGAATGCCCCACGACTCGACGGCTCCGGAGTCGGGCCACCGTTACCGAAGCGTGTTCCGGGCGGACCTGTTCGCCGGCCAGGTGGCCTGGGTCACCGGCGGCGGCAGCGGCATCGGGCGCTGCGTCGCCCACGAACTCGCCTCACTCGGCGCCACGGTCGTGATCAGCGGGCGCACCCGGGAGAAGCTCGACCGGGTGGCAGCCGAGATCGTCGAGGACGGCGGTCGCTGCGATACGCTCGCCTTCGACATCCGGGACGAAGAGGCCGTCAAGGGTGCGGTGACCGAGGTGGTGCGGAAGCACGGCGCCGTCCACGGCCTCGTGAACAACGCCGGCGGCCAGTTTCCCGCGCCGCTGACGGCGATCTCGAAACGCGGCTTCGAAGCCGTGGTCGCAAACAACCTGACCGGCGGCTTCCTGATGATGCGCGAAGTGTTCACGCAGTCCATGCAGAAGCACGGCGGGGCCATCGTCAACATGACGGCCGATTTCCGTAACGGGATGCCCGGCATGGGGCATTCGGGTGCGGCCCGGGCAGGCATGAGTAACCTCACCATGAGCGCCTCCGTCGAGTGGGCCCATGCGGGCGTGCGCGTAAATGCCGTGTCCCCCGGCTGGGTAGCCTCCTCGGGCCTCGACACCTATCAGGGGGCCGCGCGTGCGCTGGTCCAGAGGCTCAGGAACTACGTGCCGCTGCGCCGCCTCGCGACCGAGGCCGAGGTCGGCGCCGCGATCGTCTTTCTGCTCTCGCCGGCTGCGGCCTTCATCACCGGTGTCACGCTGCAGATCGACGGCGGCGCGTCGCTCGGCAATGCGGTGTTCCCGAGCCAGGACCACGACCGGTCCCGGCCATTCGACGGCTTTCACCGCGCCATCCAGCCTGAGGTCCTGAAGTAATGCCAGTCCTGACCAGCCAGCTGGACACGAGGAGCGCTGCGTTCCAGGCGAGCAGCGAGCGCATGCAGGCGCGACTGGCGGAGGTCCGCGCACTCGAGGCGCTCGTCGTGAATGAGTCGGCCTCGAAGCGCGCGCGCTTCGAGCAACGTGGCCAGCTGCTGCCGCGCGAACGCGTCGCCCGCCTGCTGGACCGGGGCAGTGACTTCCTCGAGTTGAGCGCGCTGGCCGGCCTCGGAATGCACGACGACGACGGGAAGAAGAGCGTCCAGGGGGGCGGCGCGATCGTCGGCATCGGCACGGTGTCGGGCAAACGTGTGGTCATCTCGGCGAGCGACAGCGCGGTCAAGGGAGGCACCGTCGCGCCCATGGGCCTCAAGAAGTCCCTCCGGGCGCAGGCCATCGCGCGAGAGAACAAGCTGCCGCTGGTCGCGCTGGTCGAATCCGGCGGGGCAAACCTCATGTACCAGGCCGAGATCTTCGTCGACGGCGGACGCGCCTTCGCGAACCAGGCACGACTGTCGGCGGCCGGCATCCCGCAGATTGCGGTCGTGCATGGTTCCTCCACCGCCGGGGGCGCCTACCTGCCGGGGCTCTCGGATTATGTAATCCTGGTCAGGAACCGCTCCAGCATCTACCTGGCTGGACCGCCGCTCGTGAAAGCCGCCATCGGCGAGGACGCCACCGACGAGGCCCTGGGCGGCGCTGACCTGCACGCGACCGTCACCGGTCTCGGTGAGTACCTGGCCGACAACGACGCGCACGCCATCGCCATTGCGCGCGAGGTCCTGGAAATGCTGCCCTGGGACCAGGTCCCGCCGCGGGCCGATACCACGCCGCCCCGCTACGATGCCGCGGATCTGATGGGCGTCGTTCCCGCCGACGAGCGGACGCCCTACGACGTCCGTGAAGTGATCGCCCGCATCGTCGATGCCTCGGATTTCCTCGAGTTCAAGGCCCCCTACTCGCCCGACACGGTGTGCGGTCACGCGCGCATCGACGGCCACCGCGTCGGAGTGATCGGCAACAACGGCCCGATCCAGCCCACGGGATCGGTGAAGGCCGCGCAGTTCATGCAGCTCTGCGACCAGAGCGGCACCCCGCTGGTCTTCCTGCAGAACACGACCGGCTACATGGTGGGCACGGCCGCGGAGCGCGCGGGCGCCATCAAGCACGGCTCGAAGATGATCCAGGCGGTCGCGAACGCGCGGGTGCCCAAGTTCACAATCGTCCTCGGCGGTTCGTTCGGCGCGGGCAATTACGGCATGTGCGGTCGCGGCTTCGACCCGCGCTTCATTTTTTCATGGCCGACGGCCAGGACCGCGGTGATGGGCGGCGCGCAGGCGGCGATGGTCATGGACATCGTGAGCCGGGGCAAGCTCGCCAAGTCGGGCGCGCCGATGAACGAGCAGACCGAGGCTGGACTCAAGGCCATGAGCGAACAGTTGAAGCGCCGTCTCGATGCAGAGAGCGACGTCCTCTACGGCACTGCCCGACTGTGGGACGACGGCGTCATCGACCCGCGCGACACGCGCCGGGTGCTGTCCCTGTGCCTCGCCATCGCCCAGGAGGCGGACGCCCGTACGCTGCACCCCAACACTTTCGGCGTCGCACGTCTGTAGCGCGCGACCCCCTCCC
>Ga0208980_10001935_pt1 | contig 12549 bp, 10 predicted proteins | sample WetSurMetagenome_3_FD_187993 | JGI IMG/M metagenome (GOLD analysis project Ga0208980, IMG submission 187993) | Wetland microbial communities from Twitchell Island in the Sacramento Delta, sample from surface sediment Aug2011 Site A1 Bulk (version 2) | ecosystem: Environmental > Aquatic > Marine...
ATTTTTGTAAATCAGCATTCCTTTTTTTTGTAAAATTAAAGAAACTACTTCTCAGATTTATCCCTTTATTGTTTTATAATTTACTTTGTATTAAATATTGAACCAATGGAGTTATACCTTACAACACGTTCTGAGTGGCATAAATGGCTTGAGGAAAACCATTCCTCTGCCAATGAAGTATGGCTTATATATTATAAAAAACCATCAGGTAAACCTCGCATTCCGTATGTTGATGCAGTTGAAGAGGCACTCTGTTTCGGATGGATTGACGGGAAGATCAGGAGGATAAATGAGGACTATTATGTCCAGCGATTTTCACCGCGCAGATCAGGCAGCCGATGGTCGAAATATAATGTGGATAGAGTTGAAAAGCTTATTAAAACCGGGCAAATGAGACCTGAAGGACTTATGGCTTATGATAATGCCCTGAAGAATCCTCATCTGGTGTATGATAACAGGTCTGACGGGGATCCGGATATTCCGGCTGATCTGCATAGTGCCTTAAGCAATAATAAACTGGCCTGTTCCCACTTTTATAATTTTTCACAATCGACCCGCAGGATCTATGTTGAATGGCTGAACAGTGCAAAGAGGCCAGAGACGCGTACCCGACGGATTGAAAAAATTGTTATGCAATCTGAAAAGAACATTCGACCCGGAATAGTGTAAACTAACTAAAGGTGTTCGTATTACTGCATGTGATTTTTGACTTCCGGCTTCCGGCTTCCGACTTCCGACTTCCGACTTCATTATATATCTTCTCAATACTTTTTCCGGTCACAGGATTTTGTTACTTTTGAATTATGTCCTCTACACAAAATAGAACTCTTGTTACGTTCTCTGTTACAAACTGTATCTGTCATGATCAGCGTGTACTTAAGATGGCAGAATCTGTTAGCAGGTTAAATTGTGATATAACAATTGTTGGAAGGAAACGAGGTGAATGCTGTAGTACAGATTCAGTTCCCTTCAAAACCAAAAGGTTCAGAATGCTCTTCAGCAGAGGTTTTCTCTTTTATAAGTTTTTTAATTTAAGACTTTTCTTTTATCTGCTTTTTCACAAATCTGAACTGCTTGTTTCAAACGATCTGGATACTCTTCTGCCAAATTTCCTCGTATCACGGCTCAAGAGTCTTCCCCTTGTTTATGATTCGCATGAGTATTTCACCGGTGTGCCGGAAATTCAGAACAGACCTTTTGTGAAATGGGTCTGGAAGAGTATTGAGAAGATGATTTTTCCCCACTTGAAGAGAGTTATAACTGTATGTAATTCAATAGCTGATCAATATCACAATGAATATGGTATAAGACCGGTAGTTATCAGGAATTGTTCAAGAAAATCAGATATGATCCGACCATATTCACGTGAGGAGCTTGGAATTAACAAGGATCATCTGTTGATTATACTTCAGGGCACCGGAATAAATATTGACAGGGGCGGAGAGGAGTTGATTGAAGCCGTAAGACAAACTGAAAATATATCGCTTCTTGTTGCCGGTTCCGGAGATGTAGTTCCACAACTTAAAATAATCGTCAGCAAACATACTCTGGATGACAGGATTAAATTTGTTCCAAAAACGTCATGGGAGAAGATGATGAGGTACACAAAATCGGCCGATATAGGTGCAAGCCTCGATAAGAATACTAACATGAACTACAGATTCATACTTCCGAATAAGCTCTTCGATTATTTAAGCGCTGGTATTCCCGTTATAGCAAGTGATCTTATTGAAGTAAATAATATAGTTTCAGAAAATAACTGTGGTATAATTATCCCTTCCGTGACCGTTGAGAATATAAGCAGTGCCTTAAAGCATCTTCTTGGGAACAATGACCAACTTGCAGCATTAAAAAGAAATGCGTCATTGGCTTCTCAAAAACTTAACTGGGATATTGAAAGTGAAAAAGTAACGGAGCTTTACAGGGAGGTGTTAAGGCGTAATGGTGCTAAGGCGTAAAGGCGTAAAAGCATAAAGGCGTAACTTTTTTTATATCTTTGCCGGAAATTTTTACCATGAAAGAATTTATCAGGAAAAACCATTTTATAATTATTTTTACTCTTGCAGGAGCGATTGGTGGATTCCTCTACTGGAAATTTATTGGATGCCAGTCGGGGACCTGTCCGATAAAATCAAAATGGTATTTGAGTACTTTGTGGGGCCTTGCATTTGGATACCTTGCAGGAAGTATTATTAAAGATATCATAATTAAGATCACTGAAAATAAAAAAGCAAATAAGTAGAATATGCTTTACGAATAATTATTACTTTGTATTGAATCAATTTTATTGACTAACCTCATAAAAAACTTACCCATGACAACTAACCGTCGTAACTTTTTGAAGACCGCAACATTTGCCGGAGCCGGAGCTATGGCAAGCAGTATGGTTCCGGGATGTGTACCTGAACAACCCAAATCAAATCTTGCTGCTATACTTGATTCTGTGAAAAAATCTCATACCCAGAACTTTAATATGTCAGGATATGCAGCCCCGGCTTTGCCTGTGGTTAGAGTCGGAGTGATCGGCCTTGGAGACAGGGGAAGCGGTGCCGTGCAACGGCTCTCATATATTGAAGGTGTGGAGATTAAGGCCCTTGCCGATCTTCGCCAGGTTGCGGTAAACGGTTCCCAGAAATACCTTACAAGTATAGGAAGGCCAGCTGCAAAGGAGTTTTCCGGTGACGATTTTGCATGGAAGAAGCTTGTTGAACTACCTGACCTGGATCTGATATATATATGTACTCCATGGGTCTGGCACACTCAGATGGCTGTATATGCAATGGAAAATGGGAAACATACTTCCTGTGAAGTACCGATAGCCCGTACTATTGATGAAGCATGGCAGCTTGTTGAAACATCTGAAAGAACAAAAAAGCATTGTATGATGCTTGAGAACTGCTGCTATGATTTCTTTGAATTGCTTACACTGAATATGGCACGGCAGGGTTTGTTTGGTGATATTATTCATGGAGAAGGTGCTTACATACACAACCTCATGGGATATAATTTTAAAAAGCCGCTTGATGATAAGCAAACTGACGGAGCATATACCGGAATGTGGCGACTGAAAGAGAATGCAACCCGCAACGGTAACCTGTATCCAACCCATGGGTTAGGACCTATTTGTCAGGTTATGAATATCAACAGGGGTGATAAGATGGAATATCTTTCTTCAATGTCTACATCTGATTTTACTATGGGTCCGAGGGAGAAAGAACTTTCTGCAAATGATCCTTTTTATGCAGAATGGAAGGATTCAAAGTTCAGAGGCAATATGAATACCACACTTGTTAAGACAACACTGGGCAAAACAATAATGATACAACATGATGTGTCTTCCGCTCAGCCTTATTCAAGGATTCACCTTGTTAAAGGTAACCAGGGCATGGCAGTCAAATATCCGAAACCGCTTATTGCACTTGGTGAAAGCTGGGCCAATGATGATGAAATGAAAGCTATATGGGAAAAATATACGCCTGAAATCATAAAAAGAGTAGGGGAGCTGGCAAAAAAAGTTGGCGGACATGGTGGTATGGATTTTATTATGGACTGGCGTTTAATTGATTGCCTTAGAAACGGATTGCCACTTGACCAGAATGTTTATGACGGAGCCCTCTGGAGTTCAATTGCCCCTTTAAGTGAATGGTCTGTGGCAAACAGGTCCCAGTCAATTGATGTTCCTGACTTTACAGGAGGATCCTGGAAGACCAATGTTCCCCACGGAATAAACCTGGAAACAGGTGGCACAACAAAAGTACTTGAGGTTGTCGAAGCAAAGGAGGAAATGCAGCTGAATGTGAAGTAGGCTGTTTGAAATAGTGGATGAACTAATTAAAAAATGATGATTTATGAGGGTGCCGGATTAATTGGTTTTCTTTTTAAAGTTTACGCAATAATCTTATTTTCAGGGATAATAGCGCTGGTCTTTGTTCCTTTCAGGGTAAAACCGGTTATAAGCGTTATTTCGGTTTTTCTTCTTGCTCTGATAACTGGTTTTTTAGCTGTTATATGTTTCAAAGAAGGTGATCTGGAACTTCTTATTAATGGCGGAACATTCTTTGGTGAAATACCTCTCAGAATTGATGGCTTATCAGCCTGGTTTATATTAATCATCAATTTCACTTCTGTAACAGGTGTACTATATGGAGCAGGTTACCTGAAGCATTCAGGTGTACAAAACTCCCTGGTCACATTTCACTGGATCCTGTACCTCCTTTTTCAGTCATCAATGGTCCTGGTATGTATTGTTCAGAATAGTATTGCATTTATTGTGGTTTGGGAGATCATGTCGCTATCTTCATTTTTACTTGTCCTGTTCGATTATACAAATCAGAAAGTTCTTGCAGCTGGAATTAATTATCTTGTTCAGATGCATCTGAGTGTTGTGCTCCTGATGGTCGCATTTATCTGGGTTTATTTCAAAACAGGAACTTTCGATTTTAAAGGTATAAGTACTTATTTTGGATCAAATGTGAATATGTGGTTATTCCTTGTCTTTTTCGCAGGATTTGGAATTAAAGCAGGCTTTTTAGGATTACATACCTGGTTGCCACAGGCTCATCCTGCTGCCCCTTCACATATTTCCGGAGTAATGTCGGGGGTAATAGTCAAAATGGGAATCTATGGTATTTTCAGGATTATCACATTCCTGAAAACAGACTACCTGATCCTTGGCGAGATCATAATCACCTTATCCTTACTTACAGGCCTGTTTGGCATCATGAACGCTGCAGTTCACAGGGATTTCAAGAAAATGCTTGCTTACTGTACTATTGAAAATATAGGAATTATCGGTATAGGTATCGGGTTGGGTTTGATCGGTGTTGCAAAGGATCAGAGTTTGTTGATCTTCTTAGGATTTGGCGGCGCACTGTTGCACGTGCTTAACCATTCGCTGTTCAAATCACTGCTTTTTTTCTCTGCAGGTTCGGTATATAGCCAGACACATACACGCAATATGGACAAACTGGGCGGGCTTGTTAAAACAATGCCTAAGACAGGTATGCTCTTTCTGACTGGCGCCATAGCTATAGGAGGAATTCCCCCATTAAACGGTTTTATTTCAGAATTCTTAATTTATTGCGGAATTTTAAGAGGAATAAATTCTTCCGAAATTGGTCAGATCACACTGATGATAATAACATTTGCCGGCATGAGCCTGATTGGAGGGATCTCTATACTTACGTTTACAAAGACATTCGGTACAATATTCCTTGGCACACCACGCAAAAAACTGAATCATGATCCGGTTGAGGTCTCCTCAATGATGCTTATCCCTCAGTATATCATTGTAGCTTTCATGCTTATAATTGCGTTTTTTCCCGGATTTTTCATAAAGCTAATAAGCTATATACTTAATGATGGATCATTTTCAAATATTAGCCTGAATGTTACTGATTTGGACAGGTATACATTAGTTCTGAAAAACATAAGCATGGCCTCTGTGATTTTCCTTTTCATAACCAGCCTGGTTTTAATTGCACGCAGGCTTTTTACAAGTGAAATTGAAGAAAAATACTCTTCAACATGGGGATGTGGCTATCTTAAACCAAACGAAAGGATGCAGTATACAGGAAAGTCGTTTTCCAAATCGTTTGGCAAACTTCTGAACTTTATCCTTATTGAGAAAAAAGGATACAAAGAGATTGAAAGAAATGATACATTCCCTGATCCAAGAAAGTACCATTCATTTTATCTTGATGTGGTCGGATCAAAAATTATCGATCCGCTTGTGCAGATTATCTTACGTTTTATCAATATTTTTCAGTTTATACAGAATGGAAAGATCCAGGCATATGTAATTTACGGGATCATTTTTATTCTGGCCATATTCATTGGAACAGTTTTAAATTTCTGGCATTGATCAATATTTTGATATTCATATTATTATCGGCTGTAATTGCTGTTCTTTTATTCGATGTAAAGAGTAAAGGAATTATTTCTGTTTCGACGGTTATAGTTATTGGTATTGTAACCAGCTATTTTGCGGTAATGGCACTGCTTGGCAAAGACTATGAGGTTATTATGGCCGGACCCGTGTTATTTGGTGATATTCCATTCAGAATAGATGCTCTTTCCGGTTGGTTCATACTGACAATAAATTTTACGATCATAACAGGTGCCATTTACGGCATCAATTATATGAAGAGGTACAGAGAAATGAAGAATGAAATAACTTTTCACTGTATTGCTTTCATGCTTGCTCATTTTGCCTTGCTGGGGATCTGTTCGGTACAGAACGGATTTATTCTTTTGCTTTTATGGGAGTTAATGGCTTTATCAGTATTTATTCTTGTAATATTTGAACATCATAAACCTGAGACAATAAAAGCCGGCATCAATTATCTTGTCCAGTCTCATATAAGCATTGTTTTTATAATGCTGGGATTTATTTATGTTGCTTATAAAACAAACAGTTACAGTTTTGATGCCATTGTAGAATTCACGAACCAGCAGCCCACACTTGCCGGAACAGCTCTTTTTCTCTGTTTCTTTATCGGGTTTGCTATAAAAGCCGGATTTGTTCCGTTTCACACCTGGCTGCCTTATGCTCATCCTGCAGCGCCCTCTCATGTATCAGGTATAATGTCCGGAGTAGTTATTAAGATCGGGATTTATGGTATTCTCAGAATGTTACTTTTAATTAAGACTGACTATACTACCATAGGTTATATAATCCTGTTTATTTCCATTTTTACAGGAGTTTATGGCGTTATGCTGGCTATTGTTCAGCACGATCTTAAAAAACTGCTGGCATATCATAGTATCGAAAATATAGGTATAATTGGGATTGGAATCGGAATTGGCTGTATAGGGCTGGGATCGGTAAATAAATGGATGGCAATACTTGGATTTTCCGGTGCATTGCTTCATACTCTCAATCATTCACTATTTAAATCTCTTTTATTTTATAGTACAGGTAATGTGTATCAGGCTGCACATACAATTCACATAGAACACCTGGGTGGATTAATTAAAAAGATGCCAAGGACCTCTCTGCTTTTTTTAATTGCATCGCTGGCAATCTGCGGACTTCCTCCGTTGAATGGTTTTGTTTCCGAATTTTTGATTTTTGGCGGACTTTATAACTGGCTCTATAGTGCCAGTTTTATTTCTCTGATGGCTGTCGTTTTTGCTCTGGTTGGATTGGTAATGATTGGCGGACTGGCACTTCTCTGCTTTACAAAAGCCTTCAGCATAGTTTTTCTCGGGAATCCACGTACCCCACTGACACATGAAATTAAAGAAACAAGCTCATGGAAGCTATTTCCAATGTATATGACTGTCATAATGATGATTCTTATCGGGTTATTCCCATCGTTTTTTATAACAGCATTGCAGCGGCCTGTTAATCTTTTCACCCACCATATTGTTTTTAACCTCAATATGATAAAGGTTGGTGCAATAGATTCCCTGCAGGTTATAAACTGGCTTTTCGTCGGGCTGATAGCATTAATATTTTTTATTGCAGGACTCAGAAAATATTTGACAAGGGATAAAATTGTAATAACTGGTCCGACCTGGGGTTGCGGATATTCTCCTGCTGACAGCAAGCTTCAGTATACAGCCAGTTCCTTTGTCAGAAGTTATACGAAGCTGGCCAAACCTCTGCTTGATATAGAAAAAAAGGAGGTTGAGATCGCAGAAGTATTTCCGGCAGAAAAGCATTATCAGACAGATACATATGATAAAATTGAACGGATATTTGTTGATAAGCCTCTGAAGCTTATTAATATAATAACTGATAAGTTTCTCTTTCTCCAGAATGGCCATCTGCAGAGATATATTTTATATGGAATAATTTTTATCACTGCAGTAATTTGCGTACCACTTATAATTGACAGGATAATAACGATTCTTCATTTCTTAAATAATCTGTAAAATGTTAAGCTTATTATTAATACTCATCTCGGGCATCTTTTTTACAGGGATAATTATCCGGACCAAGAGTATTGCCTCTGGTCGAAAAGGTCCTCCCTTATTACAACCGGTGAAGGATGTGATGAGGTTATTCAGAAAAGGTGCTGTATACAGCGAAACCACGAGCATCATCTTCAGGATAGCTCCTGTAATTTACTTTTCTTCAGTGCTGATGGCCTGCCTGGTTATTCCGTTTGGCTCATATAAAGGAATTGTAAGCTTTGACGGTGACTTTATCTTTTTTGCCTATATCCTGGCTCTGGGTAAATTCTTCAGTATTATTTCTGCAATGGATACCGGCAGCAGTTTTGAAGGGATGGGAGCAAGCCGTGAAGCCTTATATTCTATGTTTGCTGAGCCTGCTTTTTTTGTGCTGATAGGTTCATTTGCATTACTGACAGGAAATACTTCCTTCTATAACATTTTTTCAACATTGCATCTGGGTTCGTCTATTACATATACACTGGGAGGTCTTGCTTCTTTTGTACTGATAATGATAACCATGATAGAAAACAGCAGAATGCCTGTTGATGATCCTAAAACCCACCTCGAACTGACTATGATCCATGAAGTTATGATACTTGATAACAGCGGGTTTGATCTTGGATTAATACTCACTACCGGATATCTGAAGTTTGCTATGTACGGAGCCATTATAGCAGGTTTCTTTATTTCCGAATTATCATTGATCTGGTCAATTATTCTTTTCCTGGTGATCCAGATATTATTTGCAGTAATTGTCGGACTGATTGAATCCTTTATGGCACGATTCCGGATGAGTCATAACCCGCAATTTATCCTGGCACTTTCGTCAGTCAGTTTTCTGATCTTCCTTGGTGCATTACTGGTATTGGGCAAATTTGTATAAAACTGAAATAGATGACAAACGTATTGTTGATTATATTTATAATTAGTCTTTTATATGTTTCAATTGCAAACAGGATTATTACCTATGTCAGGGTTCTGGCTCTGCAGGGATTCATACTCTTTGGTGTGACATTTCTTCAGTTGCAGGATATACAAACCTGGAACCTGGTTCTTATCCTGCTTGAAACAATTGTTTTCAAAGCTGTTGCTGTACCGATGTTCTTAGGATATCTGATCAAAAGAAACAAAATAACCCGGGTGGCAGAGCCGTATCTGCCCCACTTTATCTCCCTTATTATTACTACATTGATAGTTGTAATAACTGTTCTCCTGGCTGGTTCAATTAAGGATACGCATCTTGACAAAATTTTCTTCATTGTATCGCTTTCGACACTCTTTACAGGGTTGTATTTTATTGCTTCAAGAAAGAAGATCATTACTCATGTAATGGGTTACCTTATGATTGAGAATGGAGTTTTTGTCCTTTCACTGGCAGTGGGTAACGAAATGCCTAACCTTGTTAACCTTGGTATAATGCTTGATGTATTTGCCAGCGTTCTGATCCTCGGAATATTCCTTAACAAGATCGGTGACGTTTTCAAAGATGTCGATGTTGATCAGCTAAGCAACCTGAAAGATTATTAAAAATGAACATGATGACCGGGATTTACCTTATAATCGCTTTTCTAATTGCAGGTTTGCTTTTTGTAAACCGGAATACACTTTGGAATAATCTTCTGGCAACTATTTTCGGGATACTTCAGATTGGCTTTACCATTTATGCGTGCTACCATTATCAAAGGACTGCAATTGAATATTTTACGTTCGACTCGCTTGGTTTACTTCTCCTGATGACACTGGGTGTAATTACTATTCCCGCACTTATACACAGTTACCTGTATATAAATAGGCACGATGAAACACCACAATCGCGAGCCATATATTTCTCTGCACTAATATTCCTTATAACATCTATCACCGCTGCATATCTGGCAAACCATATTGCCGTTATATGGATTTTCACTGAAATGACAACCTTATCTGCTTCCATGTTAATATATCATCACAGGAATAAACTGGCCCTTGAAGGAACATGGAAATATGTTTTTATATGCGCAATAAGCATAACTTTCGTGTTTATTGGCATCCTTTTTCTCAGTCTTTCTCTTCAACATGCCGGGTCAGATGACCTCTCATTTGCGAACCTGATGACATACAGGGATCAGCTTAATCCATTCTGGCTCAGGCTGTCATTCCTTTTTATTTTTACAGGATTTACCGCCAAACTCGGTCTTGTCCCGATGTATACAGCCGGTATAGATGCAAAAGATAAGGCACCCGCGCCGGCCGGGGCTTTGCTTGCAAGTGTGCTCATGAATCTCGGTTTTGTTGGGATCTTCAGATTTTATAAGATTATTGCCCAGACTCCTCTTCATCACTGGGCCAATCTTGTAATCTTCATTGCAGCATTCCTGTCGATATTTGTGGCAACTGTCTATATGACTAAAGTCACCAACATTAAAAGAATGTTTGCCTATTCAGGAATTGAACATATGGGTATTGTTATGATGGGAATAGCTGCCGGCGGTATCGGTTACTATGCTGCTGTACTGCACATAATACTTCATGCTCTTGTGAAATCATCATTATTCTTTCAGTTCAACCAGTTATACAGAACTTTCCAGAGCAAGAGTCTCAGCCATGTTGGCAATTACTTTAAATATAATCCCACAGGGGCTTTAGTACTGTTGTTTGGATTCATAAGCGCTACTGCTATGCCTCCGTCAGGAATGTTCGTCAGCGAATTCCTGATTTTCAGGTCTCTTTTTGAGGGGAAATTTATTATTCTCCTGATTGTGGTATTATTGTTACTGACAATTGTTATCTGGGCATTTGGGAAAAATATATTAAAAATACTTTTCCTTCCTGTGGCAGGTTTTGATGAGACTAACGTGCCAAAAATAAACCCATGGGAATCGCTTACACAATATGTGTTATTGTTTATGGCCGTATGGTTGGGACTAAATCCACCTCATGTCTTTGTTGATTTAATTCAGGATGCTGTTAAATTCTTACCTAATTAAAAATGAGCTTTATAACTATAAAAAACCATCAGGTTATCCCTGTAAGTACAATTCCGGAACTGGAGTATAGATTGTTCCTGGAGAATAATATTGCTCTTATGGATGACCATCCCGGGAGACATTGCGTCTTGTACTTTGCTTACCCTGAGAAAAAACTTCTTAGGCTGATATGCTGTGTGGCAGATGATCTTCAGCATAATATTATGATTTCTTCGGCAGTAGTTGATTGTGATGCCGTTCTGGATTCTTTTTCTGCCAGAAACATATCTTTTGAAAAGTTTGAACGGGAAATGCACGAGAATTTTGGGATTGGGTACAAAGATCACCCATGGCTCAAACCAGTAAGGTACCCTGACAACAGATTCGATAGATCAGTATCAATACCGGATTATCCGTTTTTTAAAATTGAAAGCGAAGAACTTCATGAAGTTGGTGTTGGTCCGGTACATGCAGGTATAATTGAACCCGGACATTTCAGGTTTATATGCAACGGGGAACAGATACTCCATCTGGAGATTCAGCTTGGATATCAGCACAGGGGTATTGAGCAATTGTTTCTCGACAAAAAGAAACTAATTCAGAGAACTACTCTGGCCGAATCTATTGCAGGGGACAGTGTGGTGGGTCATACAACTGCCTTTGCTTATTTATGGGAGAGTCTTGCAGGAACTCAACCAGGAGAAGAGACTCTTTATTCCAGAACAATTGCCCAGGAACTGGAACGTGTTGCAATACATACAGGAGATCTGAGTGCTATCTGCACAGATGTGGCATACCAGTTAGGCAGTTCTGTTTTCGGAAGGCTGAGAACGTCAATAATTAATTTTTTTCAGGAATGGTGTGGTAACCGTCTGGCAAAAGGATTAATCAGAGCCAATTATAATCCGTACCCGTTTAACGAAGCACTCGCTGACAGATTAACAAATGTTCTGGATTCTTTTGAACCTGATTTTATTGAGATGAACGCTGAGCTTTCAAAGTTGCCGAGCGCTTTATCCCGATTTGAGAGAACAGGCATGCTTAAATATGAGCAGTTGTTATCGATTGGTACGGTCGGAATGTCTGCCAGGATGAATGCGCTTATCAGGGATATACGATTGTCACATCCGTATGGGTTATATTCAGTGTTAAATCATATTCCTGTAATCAAGCACCATGGCGATGTCTACTCAAGAGTCCAGATAAGACGTGAAGAAGTCTTACAATCAATATCATATATAAGGAAATTATTGAAACAGGTGCCTGGATCCGATAAAGTCCAGGAAAAAGCCCTTACTCTTAAGCCGGATTCATTTGCAATTTCACTTACAGAAGGATGGAGAGGTGAAATATGTCATGCTGCAGTTACAGACCAGCATGGAATACCCATCATCTATAAGGTTAAGGATCCTTCATTCCATAACTGGCTTGCACTTGCTTTAGCTGTCAGGAATAATGAAATTTCAGACTTTCCCGTATGTAATAAAAGTTTTGATCTGTCATATTGCGGACATGATCTCTAAATTAAAGTGAAAAGACGATGTTAAATACATTAAAAATACTCTACCACCAGGGTAAACAATTTATCCCTGACCTTTCTAACGCCAAAGTTCCGGGGATCTTTAAGGGTCGACCCGAAATAAGTTATGAAAAGGTTGATGAGGGTGCACTGGCAGATGTTTGTCCCACTGGTGCTATT
>Ga0208980_10001937_pt1 | contig 12542 bp, 13 predicted proteins | sample WetSurMetagenome_3_FD_187993 | JGI IMG/M metagenome (GOLD analysis project Ga0208980, IMG submission 187993) | Wetland microbial communities from Twitchell Island in the Sacramento Delta, sample from surface sediment Aug2011 Site A1 Bulk (version 2) | ecosystem: Environmental > Aquatic > Marine...
GGGCTCTGCGCGGAGAGCACGGCGTTGATGGCGTTCTGCAAGGAGCCGTCGGTGCTGTTCTTGAAACCCACGGGCATGGACAGCCCGCTGGCCATCTGGCGGTGGACCTGGCTTTCCGTGGTGCGCGCGCCGATGGCCGCCCAGCTCACCAGGTCGGCCAGGTAGTGCGGGACCACGGTGTCGAGGAACTCCGTGGCGCAGGGCAGGCCCAACTGGTTGATCTGCACCAGCAGCTTGCGCATCGTCATGGATTCGCTCAGGCCTCGATGACGGCGAGCACCTGCCCGGCCTCGACCGTGCCCTCGTTCTCGACAAGAAACGACCGCAGTACCCCCGCGGTGCCGGCATGTACCTCGTTGAAGCTCTTCATGACCTCGACCAGCCCGATCACGTCACCGGGAGCGACGCGATCGCCCTCGCGCTTGTATTCGGGCGCCTGCGGACTTGCGCGGCGGTAGAAGGTTCCTGGCAGTGGGGACTGGACTTCGATGCGAGCCATGGGGCATTCCTCGGAAGGAGACAGGGTTCAGGCGCGCAGCGCAGCACGCCTGGCGGACATGACTTCGGGTAGCGGCCGCACCGGCACGCCGGCAGCCTGCAGGGCATCGCGCGCGGCCTGGATCAGCGTGAGCGCACCAGGCGTATCGCTGTGGATGCAGATTGATTCGAAGTCGATCTGAATGTCGGGGCCATCGACGGTCTTCACCTTGCCCTCGACACACGCGCGCACGACCCTGCGCGCGACCGCTTGAGGATCGAGCGCGCCTACGCGCCGCGTAAAGACAATCGACCCCGATAGGTCGTAGTCGCGATCGCCGTAGAACTCGCGCACCACCGGCTGGCCGAGTTCGCGCGCTACGCGGCAGGTGATCGATGCCTCCATGCAGAACAGGTGCAGCGTCGGCTCGATGCGCTGCAGCGCCTGAACCAACGCGCGCGACAGCTCCTCGTCGCGTGCTGCCTGCATGTAGAGCGCCCCGTGCGGCTTGACGTGCTGCAGCGCGCTCCCGCTCAAGCGCGCGAACTCGCGCAGCGCGCCGAGCTGGTAGACGATATCGTTGACCAGCTCGGCGGCCGGGGCCGTGATGTAGCGCCGACCGAAGCCGACCAGGTCGCGGAAGGCGGGGTGCGCCCCGACGCCCACACCATGCTGGCGCGCGAGTTCGACCATGCGCCGCATGATGTTCGGGTCCCCGGCATGAAAACCGGTCGCGATGTTGGCCGAGGTGATCAGCGCCATGATCTGCGCGTCGGTTCCGTCACCGATGGTCCAGGGGCCGAAGCCCTCACCGATGTCGGAATTCAGATCGACACACTCCACTCGCATGCGACTTTCTCCGCTCGCGATGCCTAACCGGCCTCGCCAAGCTTGAGCTTAGGGATTTCGAGCGAGCTATGAAAATACTATTTCCTTAGCATCATCATTCATGTTTTCTTATTGAGGTAGGGTATAACCCTCGAAAAAGCCGACTGCTTTCCATCGCTTTCCCGTGGCTGGACCGTGTTTGCACTTGAAAATCTGAGCCATCGCTGGAGCTGTTCATGACTATGGTGGAGGCTGCTTGACCCGGTTGACCAGCCTCACGCTCAGGCAGCTGACGTACTTCGTCGTCACGGCTGAAATGGGCCAAGTCGCCAAGGCGGCGGCGCAACTGAGCATTTCGCAGCCCGCAATCACGACGGCGATCCGCGACCTTGAGACCCTTCTCGGGGCAACCGTCTTCAACCGCACGCCGGCCGGCATGGACCTGACTGCCTACGGCAAGCGTGTACTCGGCGCGGCGAACTCGATCCTCAGCGGCGTCGATGACCTGATGAACCTTCCCGGCGAGAACTCCCCCGCGGAAGGTGAGGTGAGCTTGGCAACGACCTACACCGTGCTCGGCTACTTCCTTACGCCGCACCTGCAGCGGCTCGGACGGCTGTACCCGAAGCTCACGATCCGCGTCCACGAGTTGCCGCGCGAAGAGATCGAAAGCGGTCTGCTCGACGAACGCTACGAAATGGCGATCGTGCTGACTTCGAACATCGTCAGTGTCGATTTGAAGCTGCAAACGCTGGTCGCTTCGCCGCGTCGCCTGTGGCTGCACGCGCAGCACCCACTGCTGAAGCAGAGCTCGGTCACTCTCGCGGATGTGGCGGCCGAGCCCTACGTGATGCTGACGGTCGACGAGGCCGCCGAGACTGCGGCGCGCTATTGGAGCCGCACACCTTACCAGCCGCGGGTGGCGCTCCGAACATCATCGGTCGAGGCAGTGCGGAGCATGGTCGCCAACGGCAACGGGGTCGCAATCCTGTCGGACATGGTCTATCGCCCGTGGTCGCTGGAGGGCAAGCGAATCGAGACGGTTGTGCTGACCGATCAGATACCGAGCATGGAAGTCGGGCTGGCCTGGAACCCGGCCCCGGCCAGCACGCCTGCTGCCGAGCTGCTACGAAGCTATTTCAGGCAGCTGTACTTGGCGCCGGGTGCCGCCAGCGGTACCGTGCTGCGTTAGGCCGCAAGTGCTGTTCAGGTGTTCGCCAGGACACTGCGTGAATCGTCCACGAATGCCACCGGTGCAAGACGCACGTGGCTCGACGACGTGAAGGGCGACGTGCTTCGCATTGTCGTGACAGAAAACCCCTTGCCCAGGATCACATCCCAAATGAAAACCGCCCGGGTCGCAGCAGTTCCTCGTCAGTTCATCAACAACGAACGTGCATGTGTAACCGAATGGCGATTCGCCGCAGGCGCAGAGACCGGCTGGCATCGCCATGAATTCGACTACGTCGTGGTGCCCATCACTACAGGCCGGCTGCTGCTCGAGGATGCCGAGGGATCGCACTTTGCCGAACTGAAAGCCGGCGAGCCTTATGCACGCAATGTCGGCGTAGAGCACAACGTCGTCAACGCCAACGACTTCGAATTCGTATTCATCGAGATCGAAATCAGGCCCTGAAGGGCCGCGGGACTGAGCACCCCACGTGCCTGCACGGCACCCAGAATGGAAAAGGGGTCAGCGACGATAGGTGCCAAGCCCTGATCTGACTGGTGGCCTGGGGCGGAATCGAACCACCGACACGCGGATTTTCAATCCGCTGCTCTACCAACTGAGCTACCAGGCCGAGCGCGGGATTATAGCCACGCGTACCCGCGGCGCCCGATCGCCTCTGCCGCGTTCGCGGCCTCAGTTGCGCTTGTTGCGCGTGAGGTCGACGCCGAGCTGCTTGAGCTTGCGATACAGGTGCGTGCGCTCCAGGCCCGTCTTTTCGGCGACGCGCGTCATGCTGCCATTCTCGCGCGCCAGGTGGAACTCGAAGTAGCTCTTCTCGAAGGCATCGCGCGCTTCGCGCAACGGCCGGTCGAGTTCGAAGCTCTGCTCCGACAGCGGGCCGAGCGCCAACGCCGGTGCGCCCGACGCGGTGCCGTTGCCGATGGCGACGGCGCCGCTCACGCTCGCCGTCTCGGGGCGGCCGGCGCTCGCGGGCTGAAGCGCGCGCGACGCGGGCTTGGCCAGCCCCTGCTCGACGGCGCGCAGCAGCTTCTGCAGCGTGATCGGTTTCTCCAGGAAGGCCATCGCGCCGAACCGCGTCGCCTCGACGGCGGTGTCGATGGTGCCGTGTCCCGACATCATGATCACCGGCATCGTCAGCTGTGCCGCCGCGCCCCATTCCTTGAGCAGCGTGATGCCGTCGACGTCGGGCATCCAGATGTCGAGCAGCACGAGGTCGGGCCGCTGGCGCTCGCGGCTGGCGCGCGCCTGCGCTGCGTTCTCGGCCAGCTCGACGCTGTGACCTTCGTCGGTCAGGATCTCCGACAGCAGGGCCCGGATGCCCAGCTCGTCGTCAACAACAAGGATCGTGGCCATGAAGGGTCTCAGGCGGCGCCGGGCCGTTCCCAAGCCGGCTGAGTGTCCCCGCGGGGGGCAGTGAACGAAGTGAGCTTGGGGGTGGTCATGGGTGCGCCCGGGCAACTGCGACCGCTGCGGTGGCAACGAGACGATCAACCTTCGGGAAGTTCGAAAATGATAACGAAACCTGGGCGCCGCGCTGCCGGCCCGCAGGTGCCGGTTCGCCGGCGGCAGTCAGCTTGTCGTCGGCAAGGTTCGTGATGCGCACGCGTGCGCCATGTTCGTCGGCGATCTTCTTCACCACCGCAAGGCCGAGTCCGGTGCCCTTGCTCTTGGTCGTGACGTAGGGTTCGAACGCGCGCTTGAGCACCTTGTCGGGGAAGCCCGGCCCGTTGTCGACGACGAGAAGCCGCACGGCGCGGAGCTCGCCGCGCTCGTCGAGCGCCGCTTCGGTGCGAATGCGCACGGCCCCGCCGGCTTGATCGGCAACGGCATCGAGTGCGTTCTGCACCAGGTTGTGGATCACCTGGCGCAGCTGCGTCGCGTCGCCGACGATCGCTGGCAGGTCGGGCGCGGGCTCGGCGCGCACGCGACCCGATTCCTGTTCCGTGACGTAGAGCGCCAGCACTTCGCCGACAAGCGCGTTCAGGTCCAGCGGGCTGAGCTGCGCAGCCGGCAGGCGCGCGTAGTCGCGAAACTCGTTGACGAGCTGCTTCATCGACTGCACCTGGTTGACGATGGTGCCGACCGAGCGTTCGAGCAAGGCCTGGTCGGCGGCGCCGAGCTTGGGGCCGAGCCGGTGCGCGATGCGCTCGGCGGACAGCTGGATCGGCGTCAGCGGGTTCTTGATTTCGTGCGCCAGGCGGCGCGCCACTTCGCTCCAGGCTTCGGCGCGCTGCGCCGAGACGAGCTCGGTGATGTCGTCGAACACCATCAGGCGCGCCTCCTGCGGCATGTCGGCGCCCCGCACGAGCAGGGTCAGCTTCTCGCGCTCGGGCGCCGTCTGCAATTCGAAGGTGTCCTGCCACTGGTTGCGTTCGCCGGGCTCGCCGCCTGCAAGCTGCGCCGCGAAGCGTCGGGTGACGGCCTGGGCGATGCCTTCGAGGCCGGGGACTTCTTCGAGGCGTCGTCCGCGGTACGCCGACAGCGGCAGGCGCAGGATGCGCGTCGCCCCGGGGTTCACGGCGTCGATGCGACCGTCGCGGTCGAAGACGATCACACCCGCACTCAGGTTGTCCAGGATGGTCTGCAGATTGGCGCGCGCCCCTTCGACCTGCGCGACGCTGCGCTGCACCAGCGCCCGCGCCTCGGAAAGCTGCCCGGTCATCTCGGCAAACGAGCGCGTCAATCCGCCGAGCTCGTCGCGCGAAGCGAACACGGGCTTGGGCGTCAGGTCGCCCTGCGCGACCTGGCGCACGCCCTCGGCGAGCATCAGCAAGGGCTGGGCAAGCTGGTTGCCCAGGGCCACGGCGAGCAGCAGTGCGCCGAACACCGCGAGAACGAGCGACAAGGTCAAGGTTCCGATGTACATGCGCCGCAGGCCGTCGCGCGCCAGCGCACGCTGCTGGTATTCGCGGTAGGCCGCCTGCACCGCCAGCGCGTTGGCAGTCAGCGTCGCGGGAACGACCTGCGTGACGAACAGGAACCGGTCCTGCTCCCCGAGCGCGAGCCTGCTGCTCGGGATAGGGGCCAGCGCACGCACGCGCGCGGCGCCGACGGGCGCGTGCGCCCCCGACGCATTGGCGTCGTCGTCCAGCCCCTCGAGCTGACTCGCCACCCGCGCGCTGCGCGCCTGGCGAAGCAGCGCAGCGCTCGGGCGATCCGGCGTCAACGCCGTCGCGGCGCTGCCCGCGGAGAGCAGGATCTGCCCGCTTGCGCCAACGATGGTGACTTCGCGCGCCGACAGCTGCTCGCGCAGCCGCTCGAGCACGAGCGGTTGCGCCTGCGCCCCGTCCTCGCCCAGGCGCTCGGCGGCCGCGAGCGTCCGGGCGCCCAGCTCGTTGACCTGTGCCTCGAGCGTGCCGCGGCCGAGATTCAACCCGGCATCGAGCGCGCCCTCGACCTTCACGTCGAACCAGCTCTCGATGCTGCGCGAGACGAACTGGTACGACACGGTGTAGATCAGCACGCCCGGAACGACGCCGACGAAGGCGACGACGCCGACGAGCCTGAGCAGCAGCCGGCTGCCGAACCTGCCGCTGCGCAGGCGCAGCAGCAGGCGCACGACGGCCGCCAGGATCACCAGTGCGAGCAGGCCGGCGACGACGACGTTGACCCAGAACAGCCAGGCGTAGTGGCGCTCGTACGCGGCACGGTTGCTCGTCGACAGCGACAGCAGGAAGAACAGCACGACGCCCACGCCGGCGAGCGCCACCAGCGAGACGATCCAGCCCCACCGGCTCGGTCTGGTCATCAATTCAGGCGCTGCGTGCGCTCGACCGACAGTGACCAGGCGGCCTCGCGGCCGATGGAGATCTGCATGGGCCGCGGCAGCAGGCTGGTGTCGAGCCCGAACCTGAACTCGAGGTAATGCTTGCCATCGTCGTCGACCTGCCCCGGCTCGGCGATCTTCCACCGCGTGCTGCGGCGGATCGAGTCGAGCGCCTCGGCAAGCGTCTCGAAGTTCTGGTTCAGCCCGCCCGTGCCGACGCGGTACACGCGCGTCAGCGGCTGATACGTCAGGCGCCAGCTGCGAGTGGCATTCGCGACACGCTTGTCGCGCCAATACCAGCGCGACTGCAGCACCTCGGCATCGGCTTCGAAGTGCAACGGCACGCCGCGGATCAGCGCGTCCTCGACGCTGCGCGGCAACTCGAAACTGGCGCTGAAGCTCAGCAGCAAGCCCTCTTCGCTGCGCTCCACCTTGAAGACCTGCAGGTCGACCGACTCGGCGCGCGCCATGCGCGGCCACAGCACGACGATCGCCGCGAGCAGAACCCCGAGCCACAGCCACGCGCGCGCAGGCATGCGGCCGCCTACGGGCGGCCTTGGGCAGTCGGAAACGGCGTAACAGAGCTTCAGCGGACGGCCTTTTCGAGCAACGCGTAGAAGAACCCGTCGGACGCGGCCGCACCGGCGGCGGCGCCGTCGCTCGCATTGTCGGGCAGCGGCAGCAGGTGCCCGGGGGACGGCAGCGCGCGCGCCTGCCCGGCGCCGGCCTGGCGTTGCAAAAACGCGTCGATCTGGCCTTGCCCCTCGGCCCGAAAGACGGAACAGGTGCAATACAGCAGCCGGCAGCCGGGCGCGAGCAGCGGCCACAAGGCATCGAGCAGTCGCGCCTGCGTGCGCGCCAGGGCAGCGACGTCGCCCGCACGGCGCAGCCAGCGCACGTCGGGGTGACGGCGCACCACGCCCGAGGCGCTGCACGGCGCGTCGAGCAGGATCGCTTCGAAGGGCACGCCGTCCCACCAGGCCGATGGGTCGGCTGCATCTGCAGCCAGCAGCCTGGCCCGCAGGCCCAACCGAGCCAGCGTCTGTTCGACCTTCGCGAGCCGCGCTGGGTCGCGGTCGATCGCCAGCACGTCGAGGTCCGCGAGCTCGAGCAGGTGCGCCGTCTTTCCGCCCGGCGCGGCGCAGGCATCGAGCACACGCGAGCCGGGCGGCAGGCTCGATCCGATCAGCAAGGGTGCGGCGCGCTGCGCCGCGGCGTCCTGCACCGATACCTCGCCCTCGGCGAAGCCGGGGATGCGCAGCACGGGCTGCGGCCGCTCGAGCACGACGGCCTGCGCGTCGACGACGTTGGCCGCGATGCCCCGCGCGGCGAGCCTGGCGGCGAAGGCGGCGGCCTCCGCCCGGCGCGCGTTGACGCGCAGCGTCAGCGGCGGATGCACATTGTCTGCCGCGAGCAGGCGCTGCCACTGCGCCGGCCAGTCCGCGCGCAGCCGGTCGATCCACCACGCCGGGTGGTTCCAGCGCCCCGGCCCGTCGCCAGCGGTCACCGCAGCCACGAGGGCCTCTCGTTCACGCCCGAAGCGGCGCAACACGGCGTTGACGAAAGGCGCGTTGTCCCGGCCCTTGCCGCTGCGCTGGCGCGCCGCACGGACGGCCTGGTCGACGAGCGTGTGCTCGTCGTATGGTGGGTCGCCTGCCGGCCACAGCAGCGCCAGGGCACAGGTCAGCAACGCGTCGATCGCGGGCGGCGGTGCCTTCGGCGCCAGGCGCTCGCGCAATGCCTGGGCGCTACCGAGCCAGCGCAGCACGTGAAACGCGAGCGCCTGCGTGCCGGGCCGTGCGTCGGCCGGGCAGTGCTCCAGGGCGTCGTCGAGCGAACGGCCCGCGCGCACGGCCTGCAGTGCATCCGCCGCATGGCCGAGCAGGTCTGCCAGGGGCAGCGCAGGGGTAGCATCGCGTGGTTCGGCCATCACCCTGCGCAGTCTACGGCCGCCCCTCGGGACCACAGGCTTTGCGCGCTGCGCTACGCTGTGCGCCTGAATCGATTCCGAAAGAGGCCCATGCCCGCCCAGAGCACCGACCCCCCGGGAGCGCCGAACCTGCGCAACGAAGCGGAACTGTCGCGCCTGCCGGCTTCGGAGCGCATCCGCTACCGCCTCGTCGGCGCGGACTGCCGCTACCACGCCAACGACAACATCTCGGCCTTCATTCGCGACGGTGAAATCGACGAACTCAGGGACGAGGTCGAGGCGCGCATGCAGGCGGTTCTCGAAGCCCTCGTGATCGACACGCGCAGCGACCACAACACGAACGACACCGCCAAGCGGGTCGCCAAGATGTTCCTGACGGAGGTGTTCCGCGGCCGCTACGTGGCGATGCCGTCGGTCACCGAGTTTCCGAACTTCTCGCGTCTGAACGAACTGATGATCGTCGGCCCGGTCAAGGTGCGCAGCGCCTGCTCGCACCACCTGTGCCCCATCCTCGGCAGGGTGTGGATCGGCATCCTGCCCAACGAGCACTCGAACCTGATCGGGCTGTCGAAGTACGCTCGCATCTGCGAGTGGGTCATGAGCCGGCCGCAGATCCAGGAAGAGGCCGTGATGATGCTGGCCAACGAATTGCAGGTGCGCGTCAAGCCCGACGGCCTCGCCATCGTGATGGAAGCCGACCATTTCTGCATGCACTGGCGCGGCGTCAAGGACGACGAGTCGATGATGACCAACAGCGTGATGCGTGGCGCCTTCCTGAAGGATGCCAACCTGCGGCGCGAGTTCCTCTCGCTGCTGAGCAAGAAAACCTAGGGAGACGATCATGCTAGTGCGCCTCTTGTATGCAAGCCGCGCCGCCGAGGCTTTCGATGTCGACGCGATGAACGCGATCGTTCGGCAGTCCAAGGCCAACAACCAGGCGCTGGGCGTGACCGGCATGCTCTGCTTTTCGGGCAACCTGTTCATGCAGGTGCTCGAAGGCGGGCGCGGCCCGGTGAACCGGCTCTACAACCGGATCGTCTCGGACCCGCGGCACACCGATGTCGAACTGCTGAGCTACGAGGAGATCAGCGAACGGCGCTTCGCCGGCTGGTCGATGGGGCAGGTGAACCTCGCGCGCCTGAACCCGGCGCTCTTGCTCAAGTACTCCGAGACCGAAGCGCTGAACCCCTACGCGGTCTCGGGCCACGTCTCGATGGCCCTGTTCGACGAGCTGGTGGCAACGGCCGCGGTGTGCGGGCCGCCGTAGTCGCCCGCACCCCTACAGCCTGCCTGCAGCGCGAAACCCGAACATGCCGGCGACGAGTCGCGTCGGGAACTGCTGCGCGTTGCGGTTGTAGTCGAGCACGGCGACGTTGAATTCGTCGCGTGCGGCGGCAAGGCGCAACTGCGTCGCCGCGAGGCGCTGCAGCGCGTCGTGCAGACGCGCGTCGGCGCGCACAGCGGGACGTTCGTTCACGAGCGCGCTCAGGCGTGACTGGGCCGTGTCCAGCACCTGCTCGGCGAGCGCGAGGCTCGCCAGTCTTCCGGCGCTCGTCGCGCGGCGTGCCGCGTGCTCGGCGGCGATTCGCGCCTGCCGCCGCGCTGCGTCGACGCCAGCCACTGCCTCGGGCACGTCGGCAAGCTGCGCAGCGGCCGCCTCGATCAGCGCACCGAGCAGTTCGTGGCGTTGCCGGAACTGGGCGTCGACCTGCCCATAGCTCGACGCGACGCCCTGGCGCAGGCGCACGAGACGGTTGTAGGCGCCGAGGATCCACAAGCCCGTCACCGCCACGAGGGCCAGCGCCGATGCTTCAGTCGGACTCATCCCGAGAACCGGCGGCGCGTCCGCTCAGGACCGCACTTCGCCGTTGCCGAGCACGACCCATTTCAGCGACGTCAGGCCTTCGAGCCCCACGGGTCCGCGGGCGTGCAGCTTGTCGGTGCTGATGCCGATCTCGGCGCCGAGGCCGAACTCGAAGCCGTCTGCGAAGCGCGTGCTGGCGTTGACCATCACGCTCGCAGAGTCGACCTCGCGCAGGAAGCGCATCGCGTTGCCGTGGTGCTCGGTCAGGATCGCGTCGGTGTGGTGCGAGCCGTAGCGGTTGATGTGGGCAATGGCCTCGTCCAGGCTGGCGACGGTCTTGACGCTGATGATCGGCGCCAGGTATTCCTCGGCCCAGTCGGCCTCGCTCGCGTTCGCGAGCTTCGCGCCCGCCACGTCGCGCAGCAGCGCCCTGGCCGTGGCGTCGCAGCGCATCTCGACGCCCTTGGCGGCCAACAGCGCGCCGATGCGCGGCAGGAAAGCCGCCGCCACGGCCTGGTGAACCAGCAGCGACTCGGCGGCGTTGCAGGGGCTGAACTTCTGCGTCTTGGCGTTGTCGGTGACGCGCAGTGCGAGTTCGAGGTCGACGCGCTCGTCGACATACACATGGCAGTTGCCGTCGAGGTGCTTGATGACGGGCACCTTCGCCTCGCGGCTGATGCGCTCGATCAGGCCCTTGCCGCCGCGCGGAATGATCACGTCGACCCACTGCGGGCTCGCGATCAGCAGCCCCACGGCGGCGCGGTCGGTCGTCGCGACGAGCTGCACGGCGTCCGGCGGCAGGCCCGCCTCGGCGAGCGCCGCCTGGACCAGGTCGCACAGCGCACGGTTGGAATGCAGCGCCTCGGAGCCGCCGCGCAGGATGCAGGCGTTGCCGCTCTTGATCGCGAGCGACGCCGCATCGACGGTCACGTTGGGCCGGCTCTCGTAGATCATGCCGAACACGCCGAGCGGAACGCGCATGCGCCCGACGGCGATGCCGCTGGGGCGGCGGCGCAGCGCGCTGATTTCCCCGATCGGATCGGGCAGCGCAGCCACCTGCTCGCAGCCTTCGGCCATCTGCTCGACCGCGCCGTCGTCGAGCCGAAGGCGGTCGACCATCGGCAGCGCGAGGCCGGCGCCGCGCGCAGCGGCGACGTCGATCTCGTTGGCCGCCTGCAGCACCTGCCGCGCGGCGCGAATGCGGCGTGCGAGCGCGAGCAGCGCGGCGTCCTTCGCCGCGGTCGGCGCTGCCGCGAGCACCTGCGATGCCGCACGCGCGGCCTGCCCGACGGCGGCCATGTAGGGCTCGAGTTCGACGTCCACCATGCGCTGCATTTTCGCATCCACGGACGCAAGCAGCCGGTCAGCCTTCGCCATCGGCGCCCGCGCCGAGGACCGCACGGCGCAACGCCGCCCTTGCCAGCAGGCGCGTGGAATCGAGCGTCGGCAATGCGGCGTTCGAGTCGTCGATGATCAGCGGGATCTCGGTGCAGCCCAGGATGACCGCATCGCAGCCCTGGCGCTTCATGCGCTCGATGGCGGCCTGGATGCTGGCGACGCCGTCGGGCTCGAAGACACCGCGGACCAGCTCGTCCATGATGATGCGGTGGATCTCGTCGCGCTCGCTCGCGGTCGGGAGGATGCAGTCGAGGCCGCGCGCGGCGAGCATCTCGGGGTAGACGGCGCTGTCGACCAGCCAGCGTGTTCCGCTCAGTCCGAGACGCCGATAGCCGCGCCGCCGGGCCTCGGCGGCAACGATCTCGGCGATGTGCAGCCAGGGCCGCGGCGAATGCGGTTCGACGTACCGGAACGCCTGATGGACCGTGTTGTCGGGGCAGACGAGGAAGTCGGCGCCGATGGCCGCGAGCTTCGCGGCCGAACGAAGCATGAGCTCTGCGACACCCTGCAGGTCGCCGCGGTCCAGGCAGTCCACGTAGTCCGCCAGCGACGAGGAGTGCATCGACACTTCGGGATGCGCATGCGCACCGAGCAAGTCGGCGCCCTCCGCGCAGACAGTGCGATAGCACAGTGCGGCGCCCTCTGCCGAACAGGCGACGATCCCGATGTGCAGCGGCTTGGGCATGCCGCGCCGGCCCTCGTGCGCGACGACGAGGGTTGAACGCAATGACGCGCTGCGCATGGCTTGTCCTCCCGGGTCGACAGGCCGGCAATGATGCGCCAGCGTGTCGGCGCGGCGCAAGCGGCAGCGCAACGCCATGCGCCGCCGTGCCGGCGGCCGCGCGCGCCGCAGGTCGTCTCCTGCGGTGAGTGGCCAATCCTGGGACGTCGGACAGCCTTCAGCCGAGCCAGCCCAGCACCAGCAGCCACAGCGGCGCGGTCAGAACGAAGCCGAAGGTCGACAGCACGATCGCCGTCGTCACCTCGGCCTCGCAGGTCGTGTAGCGCTGGGCGAAGAGCAGCGCGTTGGTGCCGACCGGCAGCGCTGCGCAGACGACGATCACCGCCAGCGGCAGGCCCGCCAGCCCCGCGCCCCAGCGGCCCGCGACGAGCACGATCGCCGGCAGCAGCACGAGCTTGGCCAAC
>Ga0208980_10001938_pt1 | contig 12542 bp, 5 predicted proteins | sample WetSurMetagenome_3_FD_187993 | JGI IMG/M metagenome (GOLD analysis project Ga0208980, IMG submission 187993) | Wetland microbial communities from Twitchell Island in the Sacramento Delta, sample from surface sediment Aug2011 Site A1 Bulk (version 2) | ecosystem: Environmental > Aquatic > Marine...
CCGGCGGCGAAGGCTTCTTCTCGACCCGGTAGGCCAGCAGGAGCGGGCTCAGGCGGACGGCTTCGCCGGGTCCGGGGACCTGGAGTGTCTTCGCCGCGCCCGTGAATTCCTTGGACAGGACGTTTTTGATCAGGATGTCGAAATTGTAGCTGCCGGGGACCAGCGGGAAGACGTCCTGGATGGACAGCGACTTGGCCCGGACGTCCTGGAGCTCCTCGGCCGTGAGGGTGAAGGGGAAGTCCTTGTCGAACTGGTAGACGGTCTTCCCCGCGGCGTCGGACACCCGCCCCGTCAGCCGGAAGCGGATCTCGTACCGGCCTTCGATCTCCTCCGCGGTGATCCGGGCCGGCTCGACCGTATAGTGGACGAGGCTGGCCCCCGCGGCGTCGCGGATGACCTGGACCTGGACTTCGCTCGAGACGTAGTTGGCCGTGTACTCGACCTCGATGACGTCCTTGTACTTGAGCATCGCGTCGGCGTAGTCGTCCTGGACCTTCTTCTGGGGCGACTGGAAGATCGTGGCCATCAGCCGCTCGGACGCGAGCGAGCCGATGCCGGCCGGGGCGGCTTCGTTGGGGATCAGGCTCAGGGTCTGGCGGGCCAGGTTCGGCTCGAGGTTTTGGAGGGCCTCGTACGCGGCCTGGTCCTCCGTCCTCACGCGTCCGTATGTGGGCGAGCGCAGGTTTTCGAGGGCCGTCTCCGCGTCGGCGATGAGGGCCCGGGGCCCGTCGGCGGACGGCGAGTAAAGAACGTAGTCGCCGGTCCCGTTCCGCTTGAAGAAGATGACGTTGAAGCCGGCCGGCAGGCCGAGGTTCGCGTCCCCGATGTAGAACCAGATCTCGGCGGGATAGACGCCGTTGACGTTGGTGTACTGCTCGACGTTCTTGGGCGCCCCGAGCAGGATGTAGATGCGGCCGCGGTCGGTCTTCCAGCCCGGCATTCCGCTCGACCGGCCGAGGGTCGTGTTGGCGTAGTTCAAGCGCCGGTAGTGCTCTTCCTCGTATTCGTTCCGCGGCGTCTCCGGCAGCGGGTCGCGGTGCTTCCAGAAGGCCTCGACGAAGATGTCCCGCTCGCGGTCCGTCTGGAGCTTCAGAAAGACGTCGCGCTCGTGCCGCGTGATGATGTATCCGGCCTCCTCGTCGAGCCACTTCCGATAGCGCTCGGGCAGGGCGGTCTTGGCCTGCGCGAAAAGCCCGGCCGTCAGGGCCAGGGCGGCGACGAGCAGGGCGAGCGGCAGGACGAATTTGCGCATCGGGACCTCGTTTCCTACTCTAGCGGATTCAGGGGGCAAAAGAAAGAGCCCGGAGGGGGTCGGCCCTCCGGGCTCCGGAGATCTGCGTGAGCCGCGGCTTAGAACTGGTACAGGAAGCTCAATCTGAACGCGCGGGGAGAAACGATGCCGCCGACCTTGCCGAACTCCCACTGGTAGTCGATGGAGGTCGGCGTGTTGGAATTGAACAGGTTGAACATATCGAGGACGATATGGACCGCTCCGTACTTGGAAATGTTGATGGCCTTCTCGATCCGGAAATCGAGGAGCATCTGGGTCGGATAATAGAGCGGATTGGCCGAGCCGACGATCGTCCCGATGCCGCCGCCGATGATGCTGTCCGGTGCGCCGCCCCATTGCGAGCGGACCGGGATCTCCATGAGCTGCCAGAGCGGGCGGCCGGAGTGCATGCGGAAGCGGGCGCCGAGATCGACCTCGACGACGGGAATGGTGTAGGAACCGGACAGCTTGAACTCGAACTTGGGCGTGAACGGCAGAGCGCCGGACATGTTGTTGATGGTGTAGTTCAGCGTGCTCATCCAGTTATTGTCGGTGACCATCGGCCCTTCGAAGTTCATGTCCTGGGAGTAGATCCGGTTGGCCATGCCGTCCGATGTCGTGAACAGGAACGAGCCCAGCATCTGCCAGCGGTTCGAATAGCGCTTGTTGAACACGACCTGGAAGGCCTTGAAGTCGCGCTTGGGCAGGACCCCGTCGAAGGCGCCCATGTTCTCAACCCGATAATCGCCGTTGTTGTCGATCCAGGCGATGTCGGCGTTGTCGGGCTCGCCGCCTGACCCGTCATAGTCGAGCCACTCGATGCTGTACAGATCGACGGTGTTGCCGTCGAGGTCCTCGAAGGGGACGCGCTCGTAGGGCCAGTAATCGCCGCTGCTTAAGCCGTTCGTGGGCGAGTCGTTCCGCAGGACCGGGATGTTGGCGAACAGGTCGCCCGAATGCTTGTAGATGAAGGTCCCGCTGACGGAGAAGTTCTTGACGATCTCGCGCTCGAAGCCGACCGTGAACTGGTCGGTGAATTGATCCTTGAGGCCGGGCGCCGTGTTCAGCCGCCAGGAGAAGCGGTCGGCGGGCTCGTCGGTCGTGGTGTTGTAGGGATCGAGGCCGCCGACGGCGCGGGCCGCTTCCCGGGTCTCGTTCGTGTCGATCATGCCGTCGTCGTTAGTGTCGGCCTGGCCCCAGGGGACCTCATACCACTGCCAGGTGCGGGTCACGAGCGGGCAGTCGGGGCCGTAGCGGCGGAGGTACTCGACCGTGATCGGCATGTAGTAGCGGCCGTAGCTGACCCTGGCGACCGTCTTGGCGTCCTTGGTCAGCTGGTAGGTCAGGCCGAGGCGGGGCGACCAGGTCTTGAAGTCGAAGATGTTGTCGCTGCCCGACCGGGTCCGGACGACCGTCGGATTGCCGATGTCCGCCGGCGATTCGAGCGGCGCGTATTCAAAGCCCTCGCCGTACTTCGCCGTCATGTTGTCGTAGCGGAGGCCGATATTGACCGTCAAGCGTTTCGTCGGATTCCACTGGTCGTCCAGGAAGAAGGCCAGGGAGTCGGACGTCCCGACGGTCATGAAGGGATTGATGGCCTCATGGAGATTGTAGAAGATGAGGCCCGTGTCGCCGTACCAGCTCTGCATGTAGCCGACGTTCTGGGTCCAGCGGTAGGGGTAGAGGAAGTTGGCGTAGTTCTGGAAGTAGCCGCCCAGGGAGTTGCTGCGGCCCCGGGTGAACTGGGCCCCGAACTTGACGTCGTGCTCGCCGAGGAAGTCCTCGGCGTAATGGGAGATGTCGGCCTGGACGGTCTGCCGGTTGGAGTGCCAGCCCTCGATGTAGGGGAAGGCGCCGTTGATGCCGTAAGAGGCCCACTTCCACCAGTTGATGTAGCCGGGGTGGTCGGGCGCGTCGCTGGGGACGTGCGGGGTGTCGTCGGTCCAGAACCCCAGGTACTTGGCCGTGAAGACGGTCGTGCTCGAGGGCAGGAACTGCCATTGGGCCGAGATGGTGTCGTTCTTGCTGGCGACCCCGTAGGTCATGCTCGTGTCCCACTGGGGCTCGCTGCCCCAGCTGCCGCCGCTGTAATCGCTGTTCTCGTGATGGTAGGAGATCCAGGCCCGGTGCTTGGTGAACGGCTCGGCCGTGACCTTCATGTCGAAGTAGCGGGCCCAGCTCGGGATGGGGATGCTCCAGCGCGGCCGGGTGGTCTCGGAATTGTAGTAGTCGAAGCCGCCGTAGAACCAGATCTTGTCCTTGACGATCGGCCCGCCCAGGGTGGCGTTCAGCTCGTAGTCATGGTTGGGCGGGGCGCCGTAGAGGTTGTTGGCCGGGGAATCCGGGCCGGCGACCCAGAGGAAATTGGTCCCGTAGGTTTCCGTGTCGGCCGGCTGGTTGCTCTTCTGCCAATTGACCGGCTGGAAGAAGACGCCGGCGTTGCCGTGGAACTTGTTGCTCCCGGACTTGGTCAGGACGTCGATGGCCGCGCCGGTGAAGTTGCCGTACTCGGCCTTGGAGCCCAGGGCCACGACCCGGACCTCCTCGACGGCGTTGTAGTTGACCCTGACCAGCGTGCCGAAGGACGAGCCGCGGGGGTTCGTGGCGTTGACGCCGTTGACGAGGAAGATATTCTCGTTCGAGGCGCCGCTGTAGGCCGTCGGGCTGGGCAGCCACCCGGCGTTGCTGCCGTGGTCGAACATGCCCGGCGTCGTCAGCGAGAGGTCGTAGAACGCGTCGCGGCTGGTCGGCAGCCGGCTGATCATCTGGTTCTCGAGCTTGGAATCGATGGCCGAGCTCTTGGTGTCGATGATCGGGCTGGCCGCGAGGACCGTGATCTGCTCCTCGATGGCGCCCGGTTCCATCTTCAGGTCGACCTGAAGGGAGCCGCCCGCCGAGATGCCGACCTTGTCCTGGACGGTGGTCTTGAAGCCCGGCAGCGTCGCCGTGATCTTATACACGCCGACCGGGAGGTTCAGGAAGACGTAGGTGCCTCTAGCGGAGGTGACGGTCGCCCGCTTCCCGGAGATGAGCGCCGGGCTGGTGATCTCGACGGCGACGCCGGGGAGAGGATCCCCCGAGGCCTCCGTGATCGTGCCCGTGAGCTTGCCGTCCAGGATGGACTGGGCGCGAGCGGCGCCCCCGTTGAAGAAAGCGAGGCCGACCGCGAGGGACAGCATGACAAGCAGGATTCTTTTCGCCATGTGCTTTCTTTCTCCTGTCTCATTGTCCATTTCCATGCCCTGCCCCCGCCGGCAAGCGCCCGGCGAGAACGGCCCTAGCCTTGAATGAATGACCGCACTTCCCCTTTTCACCTCCCGACTGTTATAGGATATAAAGCTGATTGAGGAACGAAGTGAACGAGCCGTTCGTCATGATAGAGAGTCTTTTCCCTCTGGTTCTGTCCGTACCCGAATTCTAGTCATCCTCCGGGGCGGCTGTCAATACTTATTTCTTGATCTGGGCCTTCAGGGTGGCGATGAGGTCCTCGAGGAACTTGATCCGGTCCGCGTCGACCGTCCCCGTTTTGGCTTTCTCCAGGTACTCGATGGCCTTGGGGAAATCGGCCTTGTTGATGTAGCACCGGCCGGCCATCTCGAGATAGGCCGGGTCGTCCGGCCGCAGGGTCAGGGCCTGTTCGAAGCGGGGCAGCGCCTCGTCGATCCGGCCGAGCCCGAACAGGATCAGGCCCGCGTTATAGGCGACGTCGCCGTTGGAGGGATCGAGGGCCAGCGCCTCCTGGTAGACGGCCAGGGCTTTCTCGGGCTCTTTCTGGCGCTCGTAGCAGACGCCCAGCTGGTAGTAAGCCGCCGCGAATTTCGGGCTGACCTCGGTGACCTTGAGGAAGGCGGCCGAGGCCTCCGGGATCATCCCCTTGCGCAGATAGGCCATGCCGGACAGGTAAAGGGCGTTGGCGTCCTGGGGATTCTTATCGAGGACGGTCTTCAAGGCAGCCAGGGCGCCGTCGTAGTCGCCCTGCCGGATCTTCTCCGAGCCGGTCTTGACCCCGGCCTCGGCCTCCTTGAGGCGTTCGACCTCCTGGATGAGCTGCTCCGTGGCCATGATCACGGGCGGGATCTCGACCTTCTCCATCGAGGCCTGAGGGGTGAGCAGCTTCCACTCGTCTTCCTTGACCGCATAGCCGGCCTTGCGGAAGACCACCTTGTAATCGCCGCGGGGCAGCCCGACGAACTTGTACTCCCCGTTCTTTTTGGTCTTCATGGAATAACTGCGGCTGGAGACGACTTCTCGCAGGGTGATCTCGACGCCCTCGATCGGCGCCTTCTGAGGGTCCACGACCTTGCCGAAGATGTGGTATTCGCGGTATTGACCGGCCAGGGGCGCGGCCAGATAGAGGCCGGCGAGGAGGGCCGCCGCGGCGAGCCCGGCGAACACGGGAGGTCTATTCATGATCTACTCCTTCTTGGACTTATAGACATTGGCCTTGGCCAGGGCGTCGTTCATGCGCCCGACGTCGCCCCGGCGGTTGTAGATATCGGCCATTAGGAACCAACCCAGGGCCTTGAGCTCGGGGGTTTCGGCCAGCGACAGCCCGGCCTCCACCTCAGCCTGGACCTCGTCGAGCACATCTCCGGCGTCGAGCAGGCCCCGGCCCAGCATGAGATGTCCCTCGGCCAGCTTCGGGGCGATCTTGACGACTTCCCTCATCTCGGCGAGAGATCCGGCCTTGTCGCCCATCCGGAACAGGAGCTTGCCGAGGTTGTAGCGGGCCTTGTAGCCCTGGGGGAATGCCGCCACTTCCGCGGCGTAAGCCGCCCGGGCTTCTTCGAACCGCCCCTGCTCTTCGCAAAGAAGGCCCAGGTTGTAATGGGCCAAGGGGAATTTCGGGGACTCGGCCAGGATGGTCTTGAGCTCCGCTTCGGCCCGGTCGTACTGTTTCGCGCCCACCAGGGCGGCGGCCAGGCTGAGGCGGGTCCGGGCGATCTTTGGCTGGGTCTCGAGCGCCTTCTCGAGGTACGGCAGTGCCTGGACATAATCCGGGGTCTCGAGGTAGATCTCGCCGATGAGCGTATAGGCCTGGGTGTTCTTGTCGTCGACCGAGAGCGTGCGCTTGCACAGGGCGATGACGTCGTCGGTCTTGCCCTCGTCGAGGAGGATATTGGCCAGGGCGATCAAGCCCTGGACGCTTTCGGGGTCCTCTTTGAGCAGGATGTCCAGCGGAGCCTTGGCCTCTTCGGGCCGGCCCAGTTCGACGTAGCACGTCGACAGCAGCAGCAGGGCCTGGGGAATCGCCGGCTCCTCGCGGAGCGCCGCCTCGAGCGGCGTCACGGCCTCGGTGTACTTCTCCTCGAGGATGAGCTCCCCCGCCCGGGTGACGGCCATGAAGACCCCGAGCTTGTCCTTGGGGTCGGCCAGATGCCCGCCCGCGCCGGAGGCCTTGCGGGCCGCGACCGGCGCGCCGACGTAGCCGAGGGCCGAGAGCCGCTCCATGGTCTCCTTGTCGAGATCGGCGGCCTGGGGAGCGGGCGCGTCCCGGCTCGTCTCGGCCATGAGCCGGTCGAGCTCTCCCTTCATCCGCCGGGCCACGTCGGGGGACGCGGCAATGACGTTGTCCAGCTCCCCGGCGTCCAGGGAGAGATCGTAGAGCTCCGGCCGCGGCGCGTCGATATACTTGTAGCGCGGCGTCCGCAGGGCATGCAGGGGGCTCCAGCCGAACTGGATGTTCGAGGCCATGGCCTCGCCGTAAGCCGGGACTTCGCCGCCGCCGTTCGGATCGAACAGCAGGCCCGCGAGCGACCGGCCCTGGGTCCTGACGGGCGAGGCGGCCCCGACGAGGTCGAGGATGGTCGGGAAAACGTCGGCCGTGCTGACCTGCGAGGGCACGCGCTTGCCCCGCACGGCGTCGAAGGGGGCCGCCACGACGAGCGGCACGTGCAGGGCATAATCGTAGACGAAGAAGCCGTGCGTGCCCTCGCCGTGGCTTCCCAAGCCTTCCCCATGGTCGCCGACGAAGACGACGACGGTCGATCGGTCCAGACCGTTCTTCGCCAGCCAGCCGGTCAGGCGCCCGACCTGCTCGTCCATGAAGGCGATCTCGCCGTCGTAGGGCCCGGCCGGCCCGCGCCGCGCATAGGCCGAGGCATAGGGCTCAGGGGGGGCATAGGGCACATGGGGATCGTAGAGATGGACCCAGGCGAAGAACGGCTTGGACTTCTCCGTCTCGAGCCAGGCCAGGGCCGCGTCGACGACTTCGTTGCCGGGCCGCTGGACCTCGCCGAGATCGAGGTGCTTGTATTTCTTGAGATCGAACTGATCGTCGTAATGGGCGAAACCCTGCTTGAGGCCCCAGCGGCCGTCGAGGACGAAGGCGGCGATGAACGCGCCCGTCTCGTAGCCCCGGGCCGACAGGACCTCGGCCAGCGTCGTCTGGTCGTCGCCGAGGGCGGTGTTGCCGTTGACCCGGACGCCGTGATAGGTCGGGAACATGCCGGTCATAATGGTCGAGTGGGCCGGCAGGGTCAGCGGGGTGGCCGTGGCCGCCTGCTCGAAGAGAACGCCCCGTCCGGCGATGGCGTCGAGGTTCGGGGTCGCGACCCCGGGATAGCCGTAACAGGCCAGGTGGTCGGCCCGGGTCGTGTCCAGCGTGATCAGGAGGACGTTGGGCTTGGCGACGCCGCGCTCCGACCAGAGGGCCGCGACGCGCGCGGCCGGGGCCCGCGGCGCCAGCCGGAAGACGGCGACCGCGGCCGCGGCGAGAAGGACCGGCAGAACGATCCACGGCCAGCGCGGCCGTCGTCGCCGCTTCACCGGAGCGCTACTCGTTCGGACCCGTTTTCCCGGCATTTTTCCTGATCGCCTCGTAGAGCGCCCAGACGGCGCCCGGCCGCATGTACTTCATCGCCCGGAAGGTCCTCTCGCCGTACTTTGCGGCGGGATCGTTCCAGACGGTCTCCTCCGGATCGAGGTAGGCCTCGGGCGTCTTGAAGAAATACCCCTGGCCGTAGGGGCTGTAGATGACGTGATAGAGCCCGTAAGCGGTGTGCAGGCCTTCGTCGACCAGCCCGTTGAGGACGAGGTTGGCGGCGAAAGCGTAGGCCGTGCCGACCCAGACTTCGTCGCCCTGCTGGCTCCTGAGCTGGGTGCCGTCGGCCTTGCGGCCGTTGACCGCGCCCATGACGCCGCCCCCGTAGCCGAGCACGTTCTTCTCGTAGATCGTGCGCAGGGCCCGCTGGACGTCGGCCGGCGGGACGAGCGGCTCCCGGCCGTCGGCCTGCAGGCCGAGCATGTCGGCGTACCAGACGCCGAAGAGCTGGTCGGTCATGATGTCGTCCGTCGTCGCATCGATATGGAAGTAGCCGGCCGGCGCGTCCCAGAGCTTGCGCAGGGAGGAGCGGCCGGACTCGATCCACCCCTTATATTTTACTAGGATGTCGGGAATATCAAAATCTCCGGCCCGGTAGATCCCGCGCCCGGCCAAGGTTTCGCCCATGCGGACGGTCGCCTTGAGGCCGGCCAGCCAGAGGAGCCCGACATACGCGCTCTCGCCCTTCATTTTCCAGGTGTCGTAGGTCTGGTCGGGAATGCCTTCGTTGAGGGGGACGTGCGTCACCCGGTCGCCGAACCGGGCTTCGAGGGTGTCCATGGCGCCGACGGAGGCCTGGAACATCCGGACGAGGAAGCCGATGTCGACGGCGCCGGTGGCCAGGAAATCCCGATAGGCCCGCAGGGGGAACTTCGGGTTGATGTCCTTCCAGACGTTGGCGTTCTGCCAGTCGAAAGCGTTCAGGATGACCCACGGGCGCTTGCGCGGCGAGCCGAGGTCGTGAGGCACCATGCCCGCCGCCTTGATCGTGCTCCAGTAATAGCCCTTTTTGTCGGCGGGGACCTCGTCGGGAAAGACGGTCGCGTACTGAAAAGCGCGGTAGGACGCGTCCTCGAGGGGGATGGTCCCGGCCAGCCAGCTCATGTGGGTCGTCTCGAGCTCGGGCCAGAGCCGCAGGACGTGCCAGCAGTAGGAGTCGACATCGGTCGTCCCGTACATGAGATAGTCGGCGCTTTCGAGATAGGAGTGGAGGTTGGTGGCCGCGTCCCAGATGCTCGTCTCGGTAAGGACGTAGAGCTCGTTGAGCAGGGCCTGGCGGAACCAGTCGGGCAGGCGGGGATTGGTCAGGCTCGGCTTCTGCCAGGCGTCGATGGCCTTCTCCCACTCCCCGGCCCGGACGAGGGCCTCGGCGGCGATGCGGAACGCGCTGCCGCCGTCGGCGCCGAAGAACGCGGTGTATTTCTTCTTGTGCTTGGCCCCGGCCTCGAATTCGTAGTAAGGGAAATCCCAGGCCACGGCGAAGGGCACTTCGAGGCGCTCGCCGGGCTTGAGCATGAAGGTCACGGCCACGGCCGCGCCGGTCCCCTGCCCCGGCCCCGCCGGAACGGGCCGGCGGGCCGCGTCGAGCGTGCCGTCGGCGGCGAACCGGGTCCAGATGTCGGCTCCGTCGCCCCGGGGATCGAAAGCCGGCTGGATCGCGATCCGCGACTTTCCTGGGCTTTCGAGCGCGGCGATGGCCATGGACCCGGACAGGGCGTTGCCCGTCCTGACGTTCTGGGCCTGCTTGCGGAAGAGGACGCCCTTGGCCCGGCCGTCCTCGACGGCCTCATTGACGTTCCGCTCGCTGCGGCGGTCCCAGACGAACGAGGCCTGGGAGGCTGCCCCGGCCGCGGCGGCCGGCGGGACGGCTTCCCAGCCGACCATGTTCTCCCAAGTCAGGAGGATGGTGACCTCGGCCGGCAGCTTGGTCGGATTGTGGGCGATCCATTTATAAACGGCGACGGGATAGCTCGTCTCCTTATAGTTGCCGGCGATGATCGGCGAGAACTGGACGACGGCCAGCTCGACCGGCAGGTCCGCGTTCTCCTCGTACGAAAAGCCGGATTTGGGATAGAGGGCGAAGTAATCCCCCTGGCCGGCGGGGTAGTTCCAGGCCCAGGCGCCGAGGCCGGCGGCGGGCGGCGGCGCGGTGGTCGACAGGGTCCGGGCGACCGTCCGGCCGCCGGACTTGACGAAGACGTGGAACTGGTCGGCCCAGACCGTGTCCTCGACCATCCAACCCAGCTTGAGGAACCAGGTCGAGAAGTTGCCGTTCATGAGCCGCTCGAAGCCGCCCGCGCCGAGGCCTCCGACGGGACAGGCGCTGCCTTCCGCCCGGGCCTCGATGTCGCCCGGAGCGATGGTGCGGCCGAACGTCTCGAGCCGCGTGCCGATGGGTCTGTCGAAGGCGGCCTGGGGGAAGCCGGCCAGGTTCGAAGGCGCGTAGTTCAACGCGTCGAGCGCGGCCTTGACCGCGTCCTTAGCGCTCTTGGCGCCGGCCGAGCGGGCCGCCGCGACGAGCTTGTCGAGGCGCCCGTCGATCTCGCGGCCGGCTTCGTCCGTGAGACCCTTTTCGGCCAGGAGCTGGGCATACTTGCCGAGGAGCTCTTTGCGTACGGCGGTCGCGGTCGCGTCGCCGGCCGGCGCGGGCCCGGCGAAGCCCAGAAGGGCCAGGCCCAGCGCGACCGTGCCCATTAGAGAGCGACGTCCTGTGCGGATGATCATGATGGCCTCGCTTCCTTGGTTCTCTGCCGCGTTACCCGGCCGACGAGGACGGCCAAGACGACGATCAGGGCGCAATCGACAACGGGTATGAGAAGGCCCTGACGCAGGCTCGAAGTCTCGGCGATGCGGCCGGCGAGCCAGGGGGCCAGCATGCCGCCGACGAGTCCCACGGCGATCACGACGCTGAACGCCGTGCCGGTGAACGCGGCGAAATTCGCTCCGACGATCGCCAGGGTCGTCGGGTAGATCGCGGCGAAGCCGGCGCCGATGAGCACGGCGCCCGCGGCCGCCGCGGCGCCCGAGGGGGCCAGGGCCATGAGCAGCGCGGCGGCCAGGGCCAATGCGGCGCTCCCGAGGATGAGGGTCTCGCTCCGGACGGCCCGCACGAGGCGGCTGGAGACGAGCCGGCCCGACATGATGGCCGCCCAGTAGCCGGCTAGAATGAGCGCGGCCGGGCCGGCGCCTACCCCGAAGGTCTTCTGGAGATAGGTCGAGATCCAGCCGCCGACCGTGAATTCGTTGGCGGATTGGAAGAAGAGAATGAAGGCGGTAAGCCAGAGCAGCGGGTCGCGGGCGATCCCCGTCGCGGCCTTGATGGGGAAGCCCTGGGCGTGCTTGGCCATGGGGAACTTGAGCACGATATAGACGACGAAGGGGACCAGGCTGAGAAAAGCGGCCAGGGCCAGGATCCGCGGGATGCCGAGGACCTCCCGCAGGGTGCCGATGAGGAAGGGGATGGACAGGGCCCCGAAGCCGAAGAAGATCCCCAGGACGTTCAGGGCCGCGCCTCGTTTCTCGCCCTCGTGCAGATCGCTCGTCAGCGCGTTGGTCCCGCCGTTGAGGCCGCCGCCGCCGAGGCCGAGGACGACCGCCGCGCCGAGGACGAGGCCGTAGGTCGCCGCCCGCGACAGGATGAGGAAAGCCACGGCGACGAGCAGGGCCGAGACGGCCAGGACGGCCTTGAAGCCGAAGCGGTCGACGAGGGGCCCGAAGAACAGGGTCGTGACCAGCATGGCGAAATTCATGGTCAGGAAGAGGTTTCCGGCCGCCCCCGCCCCGAAGCCAATGCGTTCGAAGAGCGAAGGCAGGATGGCCCCCAGGATGGCCATGACGATGCCGAAGACGAAGATGCCCGCCCAGGCCGAGGCCTGAAGTCGGCCGGCGCCGGGGGCGCCGGACCGGTCGGACGGCGCTGCGCTCACGTCGGCTTCCTGGTTCTCTTGACGGTCTTTTTAGCCGCTTTGAACGGCCTGGCGTAATAGAACTCCGTGAAGGCCTGGTAAACGCCGGCCATGTGGCCGGGCGGGACGCCTCGGACGTTGGGCGAGACGAAGGTCGGCGGGACCTTGCCCGTCCTGGCCAGCTCGGCGGCCGTTTCGGCGACGAGGGACATGGCGATGGCCACCGCCGCCACGGTCGAGCCGGCCGCGACGCGCTCGAGCTGCCCGACGTCGACCAGGGCGTCTTCGGGTGGGACGTGGTTGTCGATGGCCACGTCGGCCGTCTCCGAAAGGACCCGGCCCGAGGAGTGGGAGCGCTTGCCGAGCTTGGCGTTGGCGTGCGAGGAGACCGTGACGACCTTGAGGCCGCGGGCCCTGGCCTCCAGGGCCATCTCGACGGGCGCGGCGTTCAGCCCGCCGTGGGAGAAGACGAGCATGACGTCGCGCTTCTCGAGGGGATAGCTCTGGAGGAAGACCTTGGCATAGCCTTCCTGGCGCTCGAGCC
>Ga0208980_10001939_pt1 | contig 12541 bp, 14 predicted proteins | sample WetSurMetagenome_3_FD_187993 | JGI IMG/M metagenome (GOLD analysis project Ga0208980, IMG submission 187993) | Wetland microbial communities from Twitchell Island in the Sacramento Delta, sample from surface sediment Aug2011 Site A1 Bulk (version 2) | ecosystem: Environmental > Aquatic > Marine...
CAAATAATCATCAGCAGGCCGACACCGGGACAAAAATGATTCACATTGGCAAGAATACCAAAAGCACAATTGTATCAAAAGGCATTTCTGCAGGACACGGACAGAACAGCTACCGCGGCCTGGTTAAAGTACTAAGGAACGCAACAAATGCCCGCAATTTTTCACAATGCGATTCATTATTGCTCGGGCATAAATGTGGTGCGCATACATTCCCTTATATTGAAGTGGACAATCAAACTGCAATTGTAGAGCATGAAGCCACAACATCAAAGATAGGTGAGGACCAGATATTCTATTGCAACCAGAGAGGCATATCGACAGAAGATGCGATAGGACTGATTGTTAACGGTTATGCAAGGGAGGTTATCAATAAGCTGCCGATGGAGTTTGCTGTTGAAGCGCAGAAACTTCTCCAGATAAGCCTTGAAGGCAGCGTAGGTTAGGATTAATTTTTTTTACAATATTTTTTTATGCTGATAATTAAGGATTTAAAAGCTGCCATAGCCGGCAAAACAATACTGAAGGGGATAAGCCTTGAAGTGAAATCCGGTGAAATACATGCTATTATGGGTCCGAACGGATCGGGTAAAAGCACTCTGGCAGCAGTGCTTGCCGGGCGTGACTTTGTTGAGGTAACAGAGGGATCAGTGACTTATTTTGGAAAAGATCTACTTTCGATGGCTCCGGAAGATCGTTCTAAAGAGGGAATATTCCTTGGTTTTCAATATCCTATCGAGATTCCTGGAGTAAGTATGGTAAATTTTATGAAGACTGCTGTCAATGAGCACAGGAAACATAAAGGACTGGAACCGCTTTCTGCATCCGATTTCCTGAAACTTATGCGTGACAAAAAGGAGCTTGTCGAGATTGATTCGAAGCTGGCAAACAGATCTGTCAACGAAGGTTTTTCAGGTGGAGAAAAAAAGAAGAACGAAATTTTTCAAATGGCTATGCTCGAACCTAAGCTTGCCATACTCGACGAGACTGACTCAGGCCTTGATATTGACGCTCTCAGAATAGTGGCGAATGGAGTGAATAAGCTGAAACGCCCCGATAATTCTACTATTGTAATAACTCATTATCAGCGGTTACTCGATTACATTGTCCCTGATGTGGTACATGTACTCTATGATGGACGTATAGTAAAAACGTCAGGTAAAGAACTTGCACTTGAGCTTGAAGATAAGGGGTATGACTGGATAAAAAAAGAAGTTGATAATCAAGACTGAAATGAACGAAAAATCTGAAGTAACCGAATTTTTTTCAGGGCTCTATACAAATAACATTAAAAAAATTACAGAGGGCTCGTCCCCTCATATTAATTCTTTCAGGGAAGAGGCCCTGGAGATGTTTACAAAGCTTGGTGTGCCAAACAGGAAAAATGAGTCATACAAATACACCAATCTGGATCTGTTTTTCAAGCATAATTATAAGACTTATTTCATTCCTGATGAATCGGATTTTCAGAAAGCTGAAGAATTCAGGTGTGATGTAACTGACCTTGATGCCCATGGCGTTGTTCTATTAAACGGATTTTATCCTACGATTAACGGCAAGCTTCGTAAGCTACCGGGAGGGATCACAATTGGCAGTCTCAATGAGGCTGCAAAACAATTCCCGGATCTAATCGAAAAGCATTATGGCAAGTATGCCGGCAGCAAAACGGATGGACTGATACATCTTAACACAGCGATGGCTTACGATGGTGTTTTCATACATGTTCCCCGCGGATCAGTTCTTAAAAAACCTGTCCAGGTAGTCAATCTTGTTGATTCAAAAGAGGATACTTTCAGTCAGCACCGTAATTTGATAATTGTTGAGGAAAATTCTGAATTTACTCTTATTATCTGCGACCATACCCTGTCTCCTCAGAAGTTCCTTACAAATGCCGTTACTGAAATTTACGTTGGCGAAAACGCACATTTTGATATCATAAGGGTGCAGAATGAGCATAACAATGCCTGTAAGGTTACACACACTTTTATTCACCAGGAAAAGAACAGCTATGCTTCTTCAAATAACATAACGCTTCATGGTGGTCTTGTCAGGAACAGTACATTCCATTACCTGGGAGGAGAAGGAGCAGAATGTAATTCCTATGGCCTCTACCTTTCAGATAAATGGCAGCATATCGATAATTTTGTAAATATCGAACATGCCTTTCCGAATTGTACAAGCAACCAGCTTTTCAAAGGGGTTCTTGATGAAATGGCCACCGGTGCATTCAACGGTCGTATATTCGTTGCTCCTGACGCGCAGGGGACCCTGGCTTACCAGAAGAATAATAATATCCTGCTTACCGATGATGCAAAAATGGACACCAAGCCTCAGCTTGAAATTTATGCTGATGATGTTAAATGCAGCCATGGAGCTACTGTAGGTCAACTTGACGATGATGCACTCTTCTATATGCAGTCGAGAGGAATCGATAAACGACAGTCCAGGTTGATGCTGATGTTCGGCTTTGCTCATGAAGTTATTCAGAATATTAAGGTCGAAGCACTTCGCGAAAGGATGGATAGTCTGGTAATGCAGCGGCTCAAAGGAGAGCTGTCGCGTTGTGCCAGCTGTATGGTCAAATGCGGATAAACTGATACCAGAGTGAAGGATATTTCTGAAATAAGAGCCGACTTCCCGTTACTTAGCAGGAAAGTTTACAATAAACCGCTTATCTATTTTGATAATGGTGCCACGACACAGAAACCGATGTGTGTACTTGATGCGGTCAGGGAAGTCTATACAAACTATAACGGTAACATCCACCGGGGAGTTCATGCTATGAGCGACATGACCTCTGAAGCTTACGAAAATGCAAGGGAAAAGGTAAGGTCTTTCATCAATGCCGGCAAAAGAGAGGAAATCGTCTTTACTTCAGGAACTACAGGCTCGATCAACGCAGTAGCATTTTCATTCGGCGAAAGATATATTAAACAGGGAGATGAAGTGATTCTCAGCACTCTGGAACACCATGCCAATATTGTTCCCTGGCAGATGATGTGCCAGAGAAAAGGAGCGGTTCTGAAAGTAATTCCAGTAAACGATAACGGAGAGATACTTTTCGATGAGTATCTTAAACTGATTTCACCGAGGACCAGGATCGTTGCCATATCACAGGCATCCAATGCACTTGGAACACTTCTCCCGGTAGTGGAAATAATTAAAGCAGCTCATGCAAAAGATATACCAGTCCTTGTCGATGGGGCTCAGGGAATACAGCATGGAATAGTTGATGTGAAATCGATGGATTGTGATTTTTATGCTTTTTCAGGTCATAAAATCTATGGACCGACAGGTATTGGAGTTCTGTATGCCAAGGAAAAATGGCTTTCAGAAATGCCTCCATATCAGGGCGGTGGTGATATGGTCGATAAAGTGACTTTTGAAATAACCACCTACAATGAATTGCCTTTTAAGTTTGAAGCGGGGACGGTTAATTATGCCGGAGCTATCGGACTGGGAAGGGCACTCGATTATGTATCAGACCTTGGAAGAGCAGAAATTTCGGTACGGGAAAAATTGCTTCTTGATTATGCAACCAGACGTCTGTCGGCAGTTAAAGGGCTCAGAATATTTGGAAATTCACAGAATAAAATTTCAACCATATCATTCCTTTTAAAGGATATTCACCAGTATGATACTGGTATGATACTCGACAAGATGGGAATCGCGGTCAGAACTGGAACCCATTGTGCACAACCGGTAATGGACAGGTTTGGAATCGATGGAACAGTGAGAGTCTCGATGTGTTTTTATAATACACTGGAAGAGATTGATACACTAGGCACGGGAATTGAAAAGGTGATCAACATGTTTTCATAAATATGGTATGACAATTAATGAGGTTCAGGATATTATAATTGATGAGTTCTCGCTGTTCGATGACTGGATGGATAAGTATAATCTTCTTATAGATATGGGAAAAGAATTACCTGTTATCGATCCAAAATTCAAGATAAAAGACTATCTTATCGAAGGATGTCAGTCAAAAGTCTGGCTGCGTCCTGAATTTGATGGAAAAATAATTAGATTCAGTGCCGACAGCGATGCTATTATAACGAGGGGAATAGTTGCCCTGCTTATTAAAGTCCTTTCAGGAAGAACACCTGATGAGATAATTGGCACAGAGCTCTATTTTATCGACAGGATAGGGCTAAGACAGAACCTTTCGCCAACCAGATCGAATGGCCTGCTTTCGATGATAAGGCAGATAAAACTTTATGCAATGGCCTATAAGGCTAGAGGGCAAAGTGGACATGACGTATGAGGTGCGAAATGAAAAACCTTATGGCTCCCCTCCTCGGAGGGGCTGGGGGTGGGTTATTTTGACGATAAGTAAAAAATGAAACAGATTGCTTCGTCCCGGGTTCCCTGGACTCGCAATGACGATAAATACTATGTAATATGGATCCATCAGAACAACTTGAGATTGAAACAAGAATCGTAGGAGTGCTTAAGAGTATCTTCGATCCGGAAATACCAGTAAACATCTATGATCTCGGGCTGATTTACAATATTGAGCTTGATGATGATCATATTGTACATATTACCATGACACTTACAGCGCCTAATTGTCCGATGGCTGAAGATCTGATTGAAGAAGTTAAATATAAAATCGCCGGAACAAAAGGTGTAAAAGACTGTGATCTTAAACTGACTTTTAATCCCCCCTGGGATAAAAGTATGCTAAGTGATGAAGCAAAGCTTGAATTAGGTTTTCTTTAAAAAGAGTTCCCATGAACAATATTCAGAAGTCCGATCTTTCTAAGGGCATAAAGCAGAAAGCCCACGAACTGGGATTTAATATCTGCGGTATCGCAAAATCGCGGACACTTGAGGAGCATGGACTGCGGCTTAAATCATGGATTGATGAAGGGATGAATGACATAATGGGCTACCTCGCCAGGGACATTGATAAAAGAATCAATCCTGAGAGTATATTTCCGGGAGCAAAATCGCTTGTTGTAACAGGGTTGAGTTACTACTCCGAAAATATGCAGAAAGACCCCAGGGTACCCATACTCTCAAGATATACTTATGGATCTGATTATCATGAAGTGATACAGGCCAGGCTTGAAAAACTTCTGGCCTGGACAAAGGGAGTCAGTCCGGGCGCTGATGGTAAACCTTTTGTTGATAGTTCCTCAATTCTCGAAAAACCGTGGGGGAGAGAAGCCGGACTTGGCTGGCAGGGCCGCCATTCGGTCCTTATAAACAAGGAGATCGGATCATTCTTTTTCATTGGGATCCTTATCCTGAATATTGATCTCGATTATGATCCCCCTTTTACCGGCGAATATTGCGGAAACTGCAGGTTATGCATGGATGCTTGTCCGACAGGGGCTATTAACGATAACAGGACGGTTGATGCAAGAAAATGTATTGCTAATGTAACAATAGAAAGAAGGGGCTCCATTCCGGATAAGTTGGTACCGCTTCTGGGCAGGAGAATTTACGGCTGTGACAAATGCCAGGAGGTTTGTCCCTGGAATAAGAAAATAGAAATAAAAGGGACTCCGGAGTTCATTATAAATCAGGAGATTGCAGAAATGAGTATAGAAGAATGGAAGAATCTTTCCAGGGAACGGTTTACAAGACTCTTTGGGGAGACCTCCATGTCGAGGGTAACGTATGAAAAGCTGATGGGAAATATCGAAGATGCATTAAGGTCAGACAGTTGATTTTTCCTGATTATTTCCAAGAATTGTCACCACTATTTCCCTTCTGCTCCGTGGACCATCAAATTCACAGAAAAATATGTTCTGCCAGGTCGATAAACCTGGTTTCCCGTTGACTACAGGTATGGTTTCAGAGGGTCCGACGAGTCCGGCTTTAAGATGGGCGTCCCCGTTGTTATCCTGTCTGTCATGTTCCCATATTCCGGAAGGGATCATCCGGTTAAGCAATGTGATAACGTCGTTCTGAACAGACTGATCCCAATTCTCCTGGATCATTATTGCAGCAGTGGAACCAAGTGCATAAACTGAAACAATACCCTGCCTGATTCCGCTGTTTCCGACAATCTCTTCCACTTCTTTAGTAATATCGTACAATCCGTTTTTGCTCCTGGTGCTCAATGTGATGGTTTTTTGTATCATATGGCAGGAATTATATTCATTAATAAAATTTATACTTATTATGCCAGAAAGTGTGGAATCAAACAGAATTATTAATGTTTCTTTTTACCTTTCTGTTAAAATTACGTCTTATTTATAAATGTTCAGGAAGTTTTGATAGAAAAAGAACTTATAGACGAGTGCAGAAAAGGAGATTTGCACAATTTCAGGAAGGTTGTTGAAAAAACTTCACCAATGGTTTTCTCTATCGCTTTCAGAATGCTGGGAGATAAGGATGTTGCACGGGACGTGGTTCAGGATACTATGGTAACGATATGGCAAAAAATGAATAGGATAAAGACACCAGACAGCTTTAAATCGTGGGTCTGCAGAATTGCGGTAAACAAATGTTATGATCAGCTAAGAAAAAAGAAACATCTACCTGAACAACGATATGATGACCAGACATGGGAGCTAATTTCAAATCATATTTCAGAAGATGGGATTACAGAACTTGAGAGCCAAGAAAATGCCAGGATACTCAATTTTCTTACAGATAAATTAAGTAATAAGCAGAAGGCTGTCTTTATCCTTTCAGAGCTTGAAGAGATGCCAGCTGATGAGATTGTCAGAGTGACGGGAATGAAGAGATCGTCAGTGAAAGCAAACCTTCATTATGCAAGAAAGAATATTCAGACATTATTGCAGAAATATTTATAAATATGGCAACGGATAATAACAATTATAAAAGGATTATTGAGATTCTCCGGAACTCCAGGCCAGAATTAATCAGGCCTGAAGAAATTGAAGATGAGGTAATTAAAAGGATAATACGCCAAAAAAGACCGGGTGAAACCGTTACAGCCCTCATCGCATCGCTTTTTGGATGGGTATATGTAAGCTGGGTCAGAAGAAGCCTTATAGGGGCCGTCACTTTACTTGTAGCAATTTTTATTTATCAGCAGGCCAGTATTTTAAAACAGGTTAATAACTTAAGCAAAAAGACGGTTATTATGGGGAATGGACAGTTACCCGCTTCATCATCAGAATTCGATAAAAAGCTTACACTGTATAAGATCTCAGCCGGATTTTACAGTGACAGGGAAATACAAATATCGGAAAAGAGGCTTGAAGAACTTCTCATTTCATACCAGGACCTTCAGGGAAAGTATAAGGACCTTGTAAGGATAATTGAAGAGAATCCCGAATTAAAAAAATACATTGAAAATAAGCTTAATGAAAAAAGAAATACTAAACCTGATCTTTAATATTATGAAAAACAGGAAAATAAAACATTTGATTTCAGTGATGCTTATCATTGCCGCATCATGTAATGAGCCGGAGACCGTAGTAACAAATACTGTTCATCCAGACGGATCGGTGACAAGAAGGATTGAAATGAAGAATAACGAAAACAATTTCGCCCTTTCTGATCTTCAGGTCCCGTTTGACAGCACATGGTTAATACGTGATTCAATTGAGATCACAGGGAAAGGAGATACGATCTGGGTAAAACGTGCGGAAAAATTTTTTGCGGATGTTGAGGAGATTAACAGGGATTATAAGGCCGACAGCGGAGCAAACAAAGATATTGCCCGCCATGCTGAATTCAGTAGGAAATTCAGATGGTTTAACACTGAATATAATTTCTCTGAAATCATTGAAAAAAATATGTCGTTCGGATACCCGGTTCGGGAGTTTCTGAACCAGGAAGAACTAAAATGGTTTTATTCCCCGTATAAACTAAAGGAAGAGAAGAAGAATGGATCTGATAGTCTTAAATTCAGGGCATTTAATGATACTGTCGATAAAAAGCTGGAGAAATGGTACATGAAAAATGTGGTCTCGGAATGGATTGGCGAATTTGCAATTCTTACCGGTGCAAAGGCAGATAGCGAAATGACTCAGGGATCATTGAAAAAGAGGGAAAATGAATTTGTAGAAATAGTTCAAAAGAACCTTGATCATTTTGACAGTTTGTGGCAGAATGGTACCATCCTAAGAGAATTCATAGGTGAGGCAAATTCACTTAAATTTAAAAATGAAGCTGACTCAGCTGCAAATATTGCCACTGAACGACTATGGATCGATTTTAAACCATATATGATACGGACAATAATGCCTGGCAAATTGACTGATACAAATGGCCTTATCGATTCTGCCGGTTTCTTGTTGTGGCCTGTGAATTCTGACTTTTTTCTTACAGAACCATATTTAATGCAGGCTGTATCGAAAACCCCAAACATTTGGGCCTGGATAGTATCAGGATTTTTCATGCTATTTGTTATTACCGGTATTGTAATAAAAAGGAAAAGTTGATTGCTCAACCTTCTTCTTTTCATTAATCATAAACAATTTAGACCAAATAAATGAAAGAGGGTGCTCTTGTGAGACACCCTCTTTATTCCTAACTAACCTAACTAACCGAACTAACCGAACTAAATGTGTAATTATTTTTCAAACCCTAACTGTCATAGTCTTTTAAGATCAGCATTAGCTTCTGTCTTGTAAAGAAGATCCTGCTTTTAACTGTTCCTATTTTCAAGCCAAGCTTATCAGCAATCTCGTGATATTTAAAGCCATCAATATGCATTCTGAAAGGTACTCTGAATTCATCACTGAGTGAATCAATTGCTTTCTCAATCTCTGCCTGGGCATAATTTGATTCAGGAGAGACAAATCCTTTATCATGAGGCATGTTTAAATAATAGAGATCCTGAGTACCATCAATAATGGTGTTTTCCTTTATATTCCGCCTGTAATTATTTATAAAGGTATTCTTCATTATTGTAAATACCCATGCCTTAAGGTTAGAATAATCTACAAATTTATCTTTGTAGGTTATTGCTTTCAGATAAGTGTCCTGAACCAGATCCAGGGCTGTATCCCTGTCTGAAGTAAGACTCATTGCAAACCTCTGGAGGTTGCTTTTCATCTGTACCAGATTATTATTAAATTCATGAGCTGTCATCTTTGATATTTTTTGATTGTTTAAGCAAATGTATACAAACAAAATAAGATAAAAAAATCTTAATATCTCAATATCCTTAAAATCCACGATTATTCTAAAAAAGGAAAGTATTGTAAATATCAGTATATTAATAAGATATATTAGAAATACGAGGAGCGTTCTAAATTTCAAAAAAATTGTGCTTATGGTTAATACCTTTTTTTATTGTTGAAAAAGTCAGCAACTATCCCCTTACTGAAAGAATCAGTTGTATTCCTATTTAGAAAAGAGGGGTGTGTCGATGTAAGAGCCGGAATGGAGAAGTTATTTTTCCAAGTATTATTATTACCGTTATTGCTTAATTTTTGTTGAAAGAGTTTTTGTTTTTCTTTCTTTTGTATTTTTAAAGAAAAAAGAAAATGGATTTCAATATTCGATTAAGTAACGGCCAGGTACTCCGAGGGTTTATTAAAAGCCCCGGTGAAGACATGCGTGGAGTTGTTGTTCTCATTCATGGACTTGGTGAGCACATTCAACGATACAAGGAGTGGGCAGATTTATTTAACAGGGAAAGAATTGCATTTGCGGGTGTTGATCTGCCCGGTCATGGTCTCTCAGACGGCAAAAGGGGACATATAAAGAATTTTAAGCTGACTGATGAGATGATCGACATTCTGATAAATGAATGCAAAATGACTTTCCCGGATATTCCCGTTTTTCTTTATGGTCACAGTATGGGAGGAGGGATTCTACTTGACTATCTTATCCGTATGGCACCAAAACTGAAAGGAGCAATTGTAACCTCACCATGGCTAAAGCTATCATTTGAACCAACCAGGTCAAAAATTCGGCTGGCTGCGATGATAAAAAATATATTTCCTACATTTATTCAGCCTACGGGTCTGATCGCGGAGCATATTTCTCATGATAAGGTGGTTGTAAATAAATATAAGAATGATCCCCTGGTTCACGGGAAAATTTCGGTAAGCCTGTTTCATGCCATAACAAATGCAGCAGCAAATACATTAAAAAATGCTGCCTTGTTAAAAACACCTCTGCTACTGATTCACGGCAGCGATGACAAGATATGCTCCCCGGACGGAAGCCGGGAATTTGCATCAAAAACAAAGCTTGCTGAATTAAAGATATGGGATGGTGGATACCATGAGCTTCATAATGAGTTATTCAAACAGGATGTATTCAATTACATTATTAACTGGATCAACTTAAGACTCTCCGGGAAACTTTTATAACTGGAATGGAACTAAGAACAACATTTAATATCCCTGCTTCAGCATGCAGGATAACTTATGCCGATCCTGCAATGTTCATTGGTTCGTGTTTTGCCACATCCATTGGCAGGCAATTTGAAATGGGCCGGATGCCTGTAATGATAAATCCTGCGGGAACAGTCTATAATCCAGTTTCGGTCTGCAATACCCTGGATTTTATTACAGGCGGCAGAAAAATTGATAAAAGCAACCTTTACAACAAAGATGGTATCTGGGTCAGTTTTGATCATTATACAGATTTCTCATCAAGAGATCCGGATGAAGTCGTTGACAAAATAAACAGGAAATCAGATGAAGCCCTGAAATTTATTTCCCGTGCACGATTCCTTTTTGTCACTTTTGGAACAGCAAGAGTTTTCAGGTGGATCAAATCCGGGAAAATTGTATCCAACTGCCATAAGATACCTGCTGCAGGATTCACCCATGAACTTCTTACTGTTGATGAAATAACTGACTTATGGATTGTTCAACTTGATAAATTGAAAAGACTTTTCCCTTTTCTGAAGGTAATTTTTACTATAAGCCCTGTCCGTCACTGGAAAGACGGCGCACACGGTAACCAGATAAGCAAATCGGTATTGTTTCTGGCGGTGGAAAAGCTGCTTGAACATTCTTCACAGCCTGATTATTTCCCTGCCTATGAGCTGGTTATGGATGATCTTCGCGATTACCGTTTTTATGAGGATGACATGCTTCATGTTTCTTGTCTGGCTGTCGATTACATTTGGAATGCTTTCAGCAAATGTTATTTTGACAACACAACTATAAACCTGTGGCAGGAGATTTCTAAAATCTTAAAAGCAGTTTCTCACCGGATTCAGTCTGAATCCCCTGAACAGATAAGGAAATTCTCTGAAAATATCATTTCCCGTATTGATACGATAACAAATAAAAATCCTTTTATTGACCTGAAAAGGGAGAAAGATCACTTCCTTGATCTTATAAATAAACTGTAACAGGAAATATTTTTACCTGATCATGCAAGGGAGGAGATTCTTTTGCGAAAATCTTCAGGATTCCTTGTAATGATAATATTATCCGGTATTTTTTTGTCTGAAAACTCAGGATAATCGGTCAGAATTATTTTCTTGATTAACAATGATTTGCCAATACTGCTGAAATAGCTTATCTTTTTTCTGCCAAAATCAAATGCACTTGAATTTACCACCAGGTATTCGAAGGATTTTATCTTATGAATTTCGATTACTTCAGAAGATGGCAATATCCCTCCTGTAAAGATGACATCATAACCCCGTTTTTTGAGTGTATATTTATAAAACAGGAAATTATTGTCCGACATGCTATCAGATGTATTGATCATTGCTACCGATGCTTTTGTCCTTCCAGCTGGCGATTTAAGCCTGTTATCCTCAGATATCAGAATCTGCCTGATGGTGTTCCTGACAAATTGTTCCTGTGCTCTCGACAGACTGCCTGTCTGCCACAGTATTCTTGATTTTTCCAGCAGCGGATGATAAAACCTGATATATGCCTCTTCGATCCCATTATTCTTTACGAACGGTTCAAGGGCTTCCTTAAACTGGAATTCATTGAACCTGATAGCGTTCATCAGGATCTTTCCTGGTTGGAAACTCTGGTCATGATCTTCATTATGACTGCTTACACTTATAACCTGCTGTGTGAGTTCATCCTCATTGAACTGCGCAAGTCTTGAAATCTTAAGTCCATTTCTGTTAAGGTAAGCTAAATTCAGAATCTTTTTTAACTCAGTTTCGTTATAAGTCCTTATATTCGAATCGGTCCGGTCCGGTTCCAGGACTTTGTACCTTTTTTCCCAGATCCTTATTGTGTGAGCTTTTATCCCTGAGAAATTTTCAAGATCTTTTATCGAAAAAACATTTACACCTTCTTCCATGACATCCACTATAAATCAATCTTCAAATGTCTTCATCCTATAATAATAAACAACCAAAAAAACATATTGTTCTTTTGAACAGTTAATAATAAAATGGTATTTTCAATACGGACCTTTCCCCTTATGGCCGCAATGTATGATTTCTCTAATCCTTTTTATTCCGGATTCTCAATCATGACTTTTCTGACAATTCTTGTGCCATCAACAAAGGCGATCGTTACGAGATACATACCCCTGGTTGGTTTTTTAAGCAGGACTTTCGTAATGGCAACAGGATTTTTATATTGAGTTCTGAAAATATCCTGACCGATCATATTTGTGACCTTTACCATTGTCATTTCCTTGTCAGTTTTTATGGTAAAACTGTTTT
>Ga0208980_10001940_pt1 | contig 12537 bp, 10 predicted proteins | sample WetSurMetagenome_3_FD_187993 | JGI IMG/M metagenome (GOLD analysis project Ga0208980, IMG submission 187993) | Wetland microbial communities from Twitchell Island in the Sacramento Delta, sample from surface sediment Aug2011 Site A1 Bulk (version 2) | ecosystem: Environmental > Aquatic > Marine...
ACGATTCACCATATTGTCCTGGATTCTGTTGGTAACCTGCCTGTGGGATTATCATGGCAATCCAATGCAGTCAACAATGAGTTTTTTCCCGGGATCTATTATTGCATTCTGATGCAAGGCACTCCAAACCTGGCAGATACCTTCCATCTTAAAATCTATATCGGTGTGTTCATCGATTTTTTCGGCACTCCTGTGTTCGGGGGCCAGGTAATCGATTCCACGTCCCTTTCAATGATCATTATTGATAATACCGGGATTGCCGAAAAACAGCATGAAGGTCTCTACATCATGAATAATTACCCGAATCCCTTTACCAACTGGACCAGCATCCGGTTTTTTACCGAAAAGCCCGGCCCGGTTGAATTTGAGTTGTATTCCATGATGGGAAAGCTGGTGGATAACAGTCAAATGATTGCCCGCAAAGGGGAAAATTATTTCCACTACCAGGGTGAAAACCTGGCACCGGGAACTTATTTCTACTTGCTGAGGTCTGGTAGTAGTGCTGTGGCAGGAAAGTTCATCCGCGGGCATTAGATCGGGATTCAATTATACCAGGGTGGTGCTCGCAAATTCATTTATGAGGGCTCTTCTTAAGTGCTCTGTGGAACTTCGTGTGAACTCAGTGGATCTCTGTGTCATTGCTAATAAGAGATTTCACAGAGTTCCACAAAGTACGCACAGAGGTCCACAGAGAAAAATTGATATGATGCTCCCACCTTTAAGAGCATCTTTACAAAAACCAGTCGCCTGTCACTCCAGTCTCTCCATAAAAATTCAATCCCTTCCAGTATTTTTCCACTTCATTGTCCTGACAGCGTTGTTAAACCTGTCAGCGGCAATCACCGCAATAGCCCAGCAGGCTACAGTCAAAGGCACAATAACAGATGCCCACACAGGAGAAACGCTGCCCGGGGTGAATGTAGTCGCGGATACCATAGGGGGAACGGCTGCCAATGATAAAGGTTTTTATGAATTGAAGCTCTCTCCGGGGAAGCATACACTTATATACAGCTTTATTGGCTACCAGGATGAATCCATCATTCTCCTTCTTAAGCCCGGAGATATTATCCAGAAAGATATCAGCCTGGAGTCCCGGGCAATCGAGCTTAATACGGCAGTAGTATCGGCGTCCCGCTATGAGCAAAGGCTATCCGACGTGACGGTTTCCATGGAGGTCATCCCGGCCGAGTTCATACAAACGGTCAATACCCGGTCGCTTGACGAGACCGTCGGACTGATGCCGGGGGTGGATGTGCTCGACGGCCAGGCCAACATCCGCGGAGGAAGCGGCTATAGCTATGGTGCCGGCAGCAGGGTGCTGCTGCTCCTGGATGACCTGCCGATGCTTGCCGGCGGGGTGAATGACATCAAATGGAATGCCTTGCCGCTGGAAAACATCGACCAGGTGGAGATCATCAAGGGTGCTTCTTCTGCCTTGTACGGTTCATCGGCCTTAAATGGCGTGATCAACCTGCGTACCACATCCCCCGGCCTTCAACCCTCTACAATGGTTGAAGCTTCCGCAGGCGTTTTTGTACGACCTGCCCGCGATGAACTGACCTGGTGGTGGGACCGTAACCCCTTTTTCGGCGATATCCGGTTTTCTCACCTCCGCAAAGCCGGGCCGGTAGATATTTCAATCGGCGGCAGCGGGTTTTTCGACGAGGGTTACCGAAAGGACAATTATCAGCGATATGGCCGGGTAAATGCAGGGATCAGGTACAATCCTAAGGATCATGAAGGCATTAGTGTCGGATTGCAGACGAATTTGCAGTACCAGGCACTGTCCGATTTCCTTATCTGGCAGGATGCCGACTCAGGCGCTTTCCTTCAAAATCCGGAATCGGTTTCACATACCGGGGGAATTCGTTTCAACATCGACCCTTACATTAATTATTATGATAAGAAAGACGGGCGGCAAAGCCTGAGAACGCGCTATTACCGGGTGAACAATGTATTTGATGAAGATCCGGAAAAGGATAATGGTTCGGATTATTTTTATGGCGAATATCAATTCCAGAAAAAATTTAAGAATGATCTGCACCTGTCTGCAGGAATAGCCGGTTCTTATACTATCGGCACTTCAAACCTTTACGGGGATCACAAGGGGTCGACCATGGCGCTTTATACCCAGCTGGATTACAGGTTCTTTAAAAAGCTGTCCGCCAGCCTGGGATTTCGCTGGGAACGATATACTCTGGATAAATCGGATGATGAGTCCAAGCCGGTTATCCGCACCGGGCTTAGCTATGATGCGGGAAAAAACACCTTCATCCGGGCATCATTCGGGCAGGGATACCGTTATCCGTCGATGGCTGAGAAATACACTGCAACCAGCCTCGGGGCTCTGAAAATCTTCCCGAACCCGGATTTGCAGGCGGAAACCGGTTGGAGCGTCGAATTGGGCCTCAGGAAAGGATTCAAAATTGGAAAGTGGAACGGGTTTTTCGATCTTGCCGGCTTCTGGACCCAATACCAGGATATGATGGAGTTCACCTTCGGTGTCTATAAACCCGACAGCGTGCCATATCCAACGCTTGATGATATAGGCTTTAAGTCGATCAATATCGGAACCGCACGGATCAGCGGCGTGGATGTTTCTGTGAATGGCCAGGGCAGAGCCGGACAGTTCGGCTTTGACTTCTATGCCGGCTATACTTACATGGATCCCGTCGACCTTTCCCCCGATTCGACCGGTCAGGTCATGTTGAAATATCGATATCATCATTCGGTCAAAGGCGATTTAGCTGCAACATACCGTCATTTCAATGCCGGGTTTACATTGGTATACACCAGTTTCATGGAGCGGATAGACGCCGCTTTCGAGGAAGAGATCCTGGGACAGGAAATCTTGCCCGGGATGAAAGAGTACCGCATTGAAAATGACCACGGTTCCGTGGTTGTCGATTTCAGGCTTGGATGGCAATGCACCGGCAATTCCCGGATCAGTTTCTTCATCAAGAACCTGTTTAATGTAGAATATATGGGCCGACCGGGAGATATCCAGCCCCCCTGCAATTTCTCCCTGCAATACCTGTTAAATATCTGACTTTTGAGACAGTCTCACATTTTTTTTAAGACATTTAATATTTCCACCATCGCCAGCGTATCCAGTTTGCAATACTCCAGCAAATGGTCCCTTATCTCCATGATTTTAAACAGATCGGTTTCCCCCATGAGCGAGGTGAACGCATGGCTTGCAGAGCCGCCATCACTGATGGCAAGGTCTTCGTAGCCAAAACCCGGCACCAGTGCAGGCAATACCTGCTTGATCGAATAGGAACCCCTCATTTCGGGGACATAATATTGCCTTTGCTGGAATATCAGCATCATATCCTTTATCCGGCTGACGATGTTCTTAATTGCTGCATCATATTCCGGGAAACCTGCTGCGATCTCATTCAGCCGCGCTGCTTCGAAAGACCGGTTAAAGACGATTATGTCCCCATCTCCTCCGATTTCGTTTATCAGGCTCCGAATAAAAGGGACCCTTGGATCACTGCCGTCTGCTTCAGCCAGGAATGACTTATGTTTCAGCTCCGCTTCCGGAGATTCCTGTATGTGGAGGGAATACTGGAAGACGACCTGCTGGTAAGGACGACTGTGGTCGAACAGGGGCACAGCAGGCTGGAACGACTCGAAATCGAGGAAGTACAGAGGGTAATGAAGATTGTTTATGAATGTTGAGATGGCATCTCTGTCAATATGCTTTTCGTTTTTTAATTCTGCCTTAACTTGCTGCCACTGGGCGCCGTTCAGGTTGAATCCGGGCGGGATATCCTCAAATTTAAGAATACCCAGGCGGTAAAGCTCCCATTTCTTTTCCCCGCTGAGCCTCGAGATGTCGAAAATGGAATATTCCGGCACGTGCTGCCAGCAATGGCCATGGAAGTCGCAGTCATAAGGATCGGTGCAATGCGGTCCGATATCTATGTCAGGCACGATGCTCCCTTCCAGCGTTGCCAGGAAATCGGCAATATCTTTTTTTATCCGGGATTGCAATTTTAAAACCGGGACGATCACTGATTCTGTTTTGAACAAGGAGGAAACATTCAACTCGCCCATTCGCTCATAATTTGAATTCAATGTGACAAGCGAAATGTCACTCACATGAAGCCCGGAATTCGTCATGACATAATACTGGAAAGCTGCATCCAGCAGGTTTACCGGCTTTAAGTTCGTAGAACTTTTCACTTCATAGGCCTTCCATCCGTCGCCATCCCTGACCAGGATATCCACAAAACAGTGCAGGCCATTTGTCTTGAACCCGGCTTCATAGATGACATCTGCCCCTTCCGATATCAATTGAGATGTCATCTCGATGCTTTTCGCATAGTTGTCCGGCACATAGATGCCGGCATCGGTTCCCCCCGGGAAAAGTTGCTGTGCCAGTTTGCCTACATTCGTACCCTGGCTGAAAATGGCTTGCTGCATGGGCGATAGCGGGTCGCGCAGTTCCGGGTTATGCCAATGGAGATAGAGCGATTTCCTGCATTGCGTGCCGCGGAGAAAGGTGGATTTGGAAAGTGTTGGGGGCATTTGGGTTGATTTACAATTTACGCTTTACGTTTTAAGATCTAAAATCGTAAACCGTAAATCCAAGTTCATTTGTATAGACAAATGTATGCTGCATCCGCCTTGATCTTCAGTTGGAACTTGCTGTCCTTCGGCACGATGAAAGTATCAAATGGCTTATAATCCCGGAAAGACGTTTCTCCCGGCAGCTTCACCGTCATCACCCCGGAGACCACTGTCACATATTCTACTGTGGAGGTTCCGAATTCATATTCCCCAGGCGCCATCACGCCTATCGTTGCCGGGCATTCCGGTGTTGCAAATGCAATTGATTTGACGTTTCCGTCGAAGTATTCATTGACTTTGAACATAGATTTGTTTTTTGGGTAAATATAAGAGTTCTTCTCGGAGAATTTAATGAATGGGCTGAAAGATGAGTTTTATTATGCTCTGGCTTTGAGCGCCCGAAACAACGCCAAAATACACCCCCGCCGCCGTCTGCCCGAACGATGCATCCTTGGTATCGAAGAATATCCGCCGCATTCATGTCATCTGTGCGCTATAAAAAGAAGCACACAGATAACAACGTCTAAATAGATCGCGGATCACATTCTGCGCTATCTGCGTAATCTGCGAGAAAAGCTTATTTTCGCTAAAAATCCAAACCCCATGAACCTTGTAAAAAAAACACTAATCCTCCTCCTTTTTCCCTTGTCCCCTCTTCCCCTCTTCTCCCAGCAGGGCCCCGATACTGCACTCCTCCAACTCACCGCTCCCGATACCTTCCAGGCCATCTTCGTCACCACAAAAGGAGAATTCACCATCGAAGCGTATCGCTCCTGGTCTCCCGCCGGCGTCAACCGCCTCTACCAGCTCATCAAATCAGGATTTTACAACAATAACTGCCTTTTCCGGGTTCAACCTGAGTATGTTGTCCAGTTTGGCATTTCAAACAATCCCGATGCAAATAAATTCTGGGATAAGCATCCTGTTCCGGATGAGCCCGTCGTCGGCCACAACCTGAAGGGCGTCATTTCGTATGCCAGAGACGGCAAAGAAACCCGAACCGCCCAGCTCTTCATCAACAAGAAGGACAACTTCAAGCTTGACACCATCGATTATAACGGCCTGCGGGGTTTTCCACCGATCGCCCGCGTCATCAGCGGGTTCGATGTCATCGAACAGTTCAATTCACAGTACCTTTTCGAGCCCGCCAACCACCAGGACAGCGTGATGATCCAGGGCAATGCATACTGGGAGAAGAAGTTCCCGGGACTGGACTATATCATTGAGGTGAAGCTCAAATGAAAATGATCTATGATTTACAGTTTACGGTCTTAGATCTTAGATCGTAAACCGTAAATCCAACATCAGGATAATTTATATTCATGGATATTAGATCGGAAACCTGGGAACCTTGAACCTACATTTCTCGTATAACGCCTTAGGATTTAATCGTTTAAAAAATGAGAACCACAGAAGAAATATCAGCGAAACCGGCCCGTAACGAGTTGCAGCATTTCCACCTCGATTGCTTTCCGTTCATATTCTCCATTGAAGAGCTTGAAGTTCTTGAAAAGAGGGGTCATATGATGAAAGCCTTATCCGAAGGCACCGAATACCCGTCCACCAGCGAAGAGAAGTCCTTTGTCAGAGTATGCAAAGGCCAGACGAGCCCCACTTCCCTTATGGAGACGGCATGGATAAAGTACCTTCACCGCCACCGTTTAGAGGCTTCTTTACTTCAAACAGAAGAAGTATATAAAGAATACAAGCGGTTCCGGAAGCACTGAATATTTGTTGAGTTTTATTAATTCCGTTTAAAAAGCGGTCATCATCCAAATCCCATATTTGACCTCCCGATGGACGCATGGACAGATGGGCGAAGTAGATTTGCTGCGCCCCAGAGGAGCGACCAGATTGTAGCCCCTCTTTCAATTATCACTAACTTTGAGGATATCATTTCGGCCAGATCTTAAAAGAAAAAAGCAATGCCCCATCCCCCCAGTATACTTCTGGCCTATCAATGGCAAACAGAACTCTTGTTAGGTACGGCTGTGGTAGTCATTATCTTCGGGTTGATTGTTTATGGCCTTTACAGGTTAATTATATGGAGGATGGGCAAGGGTACGAAAGCCGTTTTTCACCGTTGCCTGGTCCTGTCAGGCATTTCTTTACTGGTCTTTTTATTCATGGAGATGACCGTCTCGATGATCACCATTCACCAGGTAAGCCGGCAACTCGGGTTCCATTACGCCACCCCGGAAACCCCCGAAGGCGAGCCATTTCTCATTACAAAGGTTATTCCCGGCAAGGCCATGGACCAGGGTGGACTCAGGGCGAATGACGAGATCCGGATGCGCAGCGTAAATGACCTTTATCTTTTGATGATAAAGAACCAGGGCAAAGAGACCTTCATTCCAATCCTCAGAGATAAAAAGGAGATTGAGATCCGCGTCCAGGTGCCGCAGATGAAAGTGCCACTGGCGAAAGTATCGTTTTTGTTCTAGGATTACATGCAAGATCAGCTCAATCTTCGGCACTCTATTTGCATGAATGCAACTGATATCAAATCAAATGCGCCGGTTCATCCTCATATCAATATTGTCCTTTCTCGCCCTCCTCTCCTGCTCCCAGGAAGCCCGGATCTTTTCCTCTTACAACACCAGCGGGAGCTACAAAGGCGATTGTTTGTACATTATCGATGACCAAAAGATCTTCGAATCTTATAATTCCTCAGGAAGCTACAAGGGGGAATGCAAGCTGATCTTCGATGGCAGCAGGATATTTCAATCCTATAATTCCAGTGGATCTTATAAGGGCGACTGTCTGTTTATTTTCGAGGATGATAAACTATTCAAATCCTATAATTCCTCCGGCAGCTATAAAGGAGATTGCATTTTTATTGTAGATGACAACAGGATTTATGACTCCTACAACACAAGTGGCAGCTATAAGGGCGACTGCCGATACATCCTCGAAGAGGAAAAAGTCTATAAATCTTACAATTCCAGCGGCAGCTACAACGGCGACTGCATCCTCATCCTTGAAGGAGAAGTACAATTGATTGAAATTTTGGGAATACTGGGAACGCAGTAGTTCAAAGTTCACCTCGCCCGACTGAATGACTTCAGTCGTTCGGGCGGGAAGGGCAAAGTTCAAAGTGGATCTGGGAATTACGTTTTGATTTTAAAAGTTTATAACTTTTTTAATCAAGTCCTTACTTTCCAGTTACATCTATGTATATTGCATTGCTTTTTTAATTAAAAGCACAATTATTGCCACACCTCCAACTAATACAAGTCTGAAATTCTTCTTAAGCCGGAAATGTGATTTCGCTGGTCAATTATTTTGAATGATTTGTTGTCTTAATAAATTAACCGTTAATTCTAACAAAAATGAAAACGCGAAAATTCAATCATCTAATTCAGCTATTTGCATTAGTCCTGATCCTGCTGATATCTTCTCTAACAAATCTCCTTCAGGCTCAAACGGCCGATTCTTCAAAGAGCTGTTCTCATAAGCGTAGTTCTCAAAAATGCTGTTCTAAAAATAATGGCATGTACTTGTACAACTTTAATAATAATTCAGTTTATTATGCGGAAAAAGATACAGTTCTGATGTCGAGACCCTTGGCATTCAAGGCCAATAAGGATATTCAGATTAATATCTACAAATACAATCCCCTCAGGGAAGAAATAACGGTGGAAAACAGTTATTCGGAATGGTTCCTCGCAGATTCCAGTAAGTTGAATGGGCTCATCGTTTTGCCAACCCAGAAAACATTAGAGGATGATATTGTGTCAGAAGAAGGAAAGCCAGAGAAAGTTAAAGACGATAGTAACAAGAAGCCTGATCCATGTAAAGCGGTCAAAACATGCAATATAAAATTCAATCGATTGTCATCAGATTATAAAGATGCGGTTTCTGTATACAATTCATACATTAATACGCTGGAACTGGTAAACGATGATTACTACCACCTGAAGTCCCTGCCGGAACTGACTAAAGCGGCTGTAAAGTCACAGGTGGAGGGCAATTTTTTAAAGGTTTATTCTTCTAACTTGTCTTTACAAGGAATAAAAGTGAACAATGATATTAATACTTTCAACTCCAGATTGATCACAAAGCATGAGGAAGACTTTTATAAGAAGATCACTGACCAGGAAACACCGATAACCATATTCCGGGATAGCATTGTTACAAATGTGAAACCCGGAGAATGCAAAGCAGGATACGATGAACTGTTGGCTTCATTGAATTCGCTGCTCGATAACTTAAAAGAGTTTAAAAAAACCAGGAATGAAAAGATCTTGCCGGGATTGTCAAAAATCACATCCACTTACGATAAACTCATGTATTTTGCGAATAATGAACCATCCTTCATTACTCCCGCTTTAACGATTGATAAAGACATGCATACCATTTTAATTTACAGGAGAAATCTTGATGAAAAGGAAAAGTTTCTGGTAGATAAGATCAATATCGAGCCAAAATGCGGTTTTAAGATTGATATTTCTACGGGATTATTTATCAGTGGCTTATATGACCAAGAATTCAAGCTAAAATCAAGGGACTCCATTTATAACCAGGAGTACATTTCAGGAGATACAATTGCGGATTCGCTGGCATTCGGAACATATAAAGCCATTTACAGGCAGGACGCACTTCCGGTAAGCTTTGGGGGCATGATCTTTCTGAATGCACACACTCAGAATCCAGGAATATTCAACTATGGCATTAGTATAGGATTTGGGGCCTTGTTCAATGATCAGGCCAGGCTTACCTATTCAGCAGGATTATCGGGTATTATAGGGAAGAAACAGCGGTTTATCCTCAACATCGGCGCAGCCATAGGTCAGGTTGACCGGCTTGAAACTCCGTATAAGACAGATGTCTATTATAAGGAAACCCTTGACACAGTTCAGTGAATACTCCCCTTCTAAAGTAGAGATTTCAGGGTCTTTTTGTATCTCCCATTCCACCTGAGATGGCGTTTTCCATGCAAAGAACGAGGAATTTACGATTTACGTTTTACGATCTAAGACCGTAAATCCAAGATCACACCCCCCCAACCATCCACCCCGGCTCTGCATTAAACTTCTTCCAGTCCTCCATCATTTTGTCGTACAGCGCTTTTATCCGGGCTTGCTGCTGGGATGTGTAAGCCATGTATTCTGATTCGTGTTCCTTGCTCCAGAGTATTTTTTCGATGTACTCCAGCAAGTTGTAGCAGGCGGTGAACTGGCCGGCGGCGATGAGGGCGTTGAGCTTGCTGGTCTTATCGTCATTGATTTCGTCGGGGGTGAACCATAATGTGGTGCCCATGGATTTGGCATTTTCGGCGACGGCCATCAGCTCTTTGCTTACGTTCTTAAGTTCGGCGCTGATGTCCTGGCTCTCCTTCTTGCCGTTTCGGTATTTGGTCTGCTTTTCGGTGAGCTCATAAACGGCGTTCATGATGAGCCGGGTGTTCCATCCGGATTCTTTGTCGTAGACAAGCCGGTATTCCCTGCGGCGGATCTGCTTCATGAAGACTTCGGAGACCATGCTCACAACACTGCTGATGCGGTTCTTGAGGAGGTTCTCGTAGGTGCCGAACCGCATTGTCGTGAACCGAATGAGGTTCCTGGAGAAAAATTCGGGCACCTTCATGCCTTTCATCAGCATCCGCAACAGGTTCGATACGAGCAGGCTGATTACGCCCGCTAGCAGCAACACAGCCGACCCGGCCCCGATGACATACATCCAGCACCTGCTGGCAAAATAGGCACCCAGTACAGTCGAAGCAATGCCAGCAATAACCAGTGCCGCTCCAATCCATCCGAGCCGCCTCAGGTTGATGTTCCGCCAGCCTTTCAGCGGTTTCTCCTCCGCCTTCACATAGCCGTCCATGAACGGGGAGGATACATCGGAAATGATGTACAGGTCAATGGCTTTGTCGTCCTTGGAGACCATATCCTTCATGTCGCCGTGGTAATGCTGCATCCGCTCTTCTGCCCAGAAGACGCTGTCGATGCCCTGGTTATCCACGATGCCGCCGTCCATCAGGCCGATGGGGAAGGGGCAATAATCACCGTACTGGTCGGGCTGCCAGGAGTGCTTCAGGCTCTTCAGCACGGGGGAGTTGTCGTGGCAAAAATCGGTGGGGAAGTTGATGGGTTCGAATCCCATCGGGAAACAGGACGAGGCGGCAATGACGTCGGACAGCCGCACCTCTTTGAGCGCTTCGGGCGGCATGTTGACCTGCCGGTTGCCGATGTAGGCGTTGAAATCCGTGGGTTTCGGCTCGCACCGCTGGAACCGGAACGGCAGGCCGTAGTTGAACTCGGTGGCATTGAAGATGATCTCAGCAAGATGGGTCTGCTTTTGAAAGAGGAGATCAAAGGTGTCATGCTCCAGCTTATCATAATAGACGAGGGAAAAGGCGTTGATAAGGCTCCGGCCCTTGCTGCCTTTCCAGTTTTTCCTGTCGGAAAGTTTCTTCAGTGCTTCCCTGATGAGGTCCTCATCATGCATGTAGTTGTAAAGCTTCTGGTAGAATTCCCCGAAGGATTCTTTACGGGCGAGGCTGGAAGCGTAACAGACACCTGTGAAAGTGCCGCCTGACACGGTGGAGATGACACGCACCCTTTCCAGGAGCGGGAAGCCGTCCCACTTCACATGTTTAAGATAGGTAAGAAGACCGAGGTGAAAGGAGGCGGCCCTGTAACCTCCGCCTGACATAGAAACGGCGAGGGTGTTGAACGGATGTTTTGGTAAATGGCTTTTCATGGCAAAAGAACATTAGGTGAATAGATATGTCAGGGGGCGCGATGAATTGGGGATGTAAATTTAGTGAAATGCCCTGGGGAAAGCAAGAGGGAGAGGTTTCTTTTTTTCTCCCAAAGGTACACTTAGCTTAGTTTGTGCTGATGGCACAGGGACATGTCCGCAGCAGGTATTCCCACTTCACTGAATAGAACCACTTCCATTCTTTATTGCTCCCCATGACGATGTATTGGATGTCGCCTAGGACGGCAGCGGAGAGATAGAACGGGGTGCGGGAAGAGGAGGGGGTTGCCTGGGTCTGCTGGTAAAGGGCAAGGACCAGGTCGCCGTGCTTCATGGCTTCTTCGAAGCTGAGGTATTCCGCGTAAATCTGAGTATCCATCAGCATCCATCTGCGAGAAATTTCAGGATAGATTAATTTTTACCCTGTCCTGTAACTTTTCCGCTTTTTTCCTGTCCTTTGTAATAATGAAACATGTGGTCGTAATTGGCGCTGGGGCGGCGGGGCTTGCCAGTGCGGGATATCTTGCCCGCAGCGGGTTCCGGGTGACGGTATTGGAGAAAAACGCCTTCCCGGGAGGGCGGTGCGCTGCTTTTACAAAAGAAGGCCACCGGTTCGACATCGGCGCAACCCTGATGATGATGCCGCAGATCTATGAACGGCTGTTTGCGGACTTCGGGAAGAATATGCACGACGAACTGGAACTGCTTCGCATGGACCCGGTGTACCGCCTTTACTACCCGGATGGCAGCAGGCTGGATTTCTCCTCGGACCTCCTTCGGATGCAGGAACAACTCGAGGCGATGGAACGGGGCAGCTACAGACGGTTCCTGCAGTACATGGCACAAAGTTTTGAGGCATATGAGGTGTCGATGAAGTACATCATCGACAGGAACTACTCAAATATCTTCCAGTTCTTAAACCCATTAAACCTGCTGCGCCTATACAGGCTGAATGCGTTCGGAAACCATTACCGGACCGCGTCGAAATACTTCCGAGACGAGCGGCTCCGCACAGCCTTCACCTTCCAGAACATTTATGTCGGTCAAAATCCTTTCAAAGCGCCGGCCATCTTCTCGATGCTCCCGTTCATGGAACTGACGGATGGCGTCTTTTTCCCGGCAGGCGGCATGAATAAGATCACTGAAGCCCTGGAGAAAATTGCGGTGGAAAACGGGGCGGAGATCAGGTATCGCACGGAGGTGGTAAGAATTGTGGCCGGCGGCCATAGCCCCCTCCCTGACTCCCTC
>Ga0208980_10001941_pt1 | contig 12532 bp, 7 predicted proteins | sample WetSurMetagenome_3_FD_187993 | JGI IMG/M metagenome (GOLD analysis project Ga0208980, IMG submission 187993) | Wetland microbial communities from Twitchell Island in the Sacramento Delta, sample from surface sediment Aug2011 Site A1 Bulk (version 2) | ecosystem: Environmental > Aquatic > Marine...
GATAGCTGCAATTGCTTCGCGAAAAGCCTGGGAGCTTCTCGATCCTGTAATGATCAAAACACAGAGAGCTTCCGTTATATTTGACCCGGATGTTGCAAGGTCGATTATCGGAGGAATTATAGCAGCTATCAATGGAGAACGTGTCCTGCAGGGCGCAAGTTTCCTTAAAGACCAGCTTAACAAACAATTTGCTTCATCACTGCTTTCAATAGTTGATGACGGTACAAGGAAAAAAAGTCCTGGCAGCGCTCCTTTTGACGGAGAGGGCGTACCTACCAAAAAAAATGTTCTTGTTCAGAACGGAGTACTTAAAAGTTTTATATACAATACAAAGGCAGCTAAGAGGGCTGGAGTAATGAGTACAGGAAATGCATCCCGCGGAGGATTCAGCTCCCTTCCCGGAATCGGTACTCATAATGTCTATCTTGAACCCGGGACATACAGTCAGAAAGAAATTATCTCAAATACAAAAAAAGGACTGTTTCTTAAAGAGGTAACCGGATATGGCATTGATGCTGTGAGTGGTAATTTCAGCGGTGGAGCAAGCGGTTTCTGGATTGAGAACGGAGAAATAGTCTCCCCTGTAAAAGGAGTTACCATAGCAGGAAAAGCTTTCGACATTCTTAACGGAATCGATATGATGGGTAATGATATAGATATGAATAAGGTATTTTCTTCTCCGACTTTCAGGATTTCAGAAATGCAGATAGGAGGGAAATAAACAGAAATCAGTTGTTGATCACATTAGTGAGAGCATCCTGCAGGTTACTGAATATGAAGTTGTAACCTGCATTTATTATTTTATCAGACGAGGCACGGCTGCCTTTTAGTATCACATCCGACATCTCCCCAAGGACAGCACGCAAAACAATTGCAGGAACAGGGACGGGAAAAACTTTTCGTTTCATTACTAATGCCAGTGTGTTTATGAATTCCCTGCCGGTGACATGCTGAGGCGATACTGCATTATAAACGCCGGTCATTTCAGGATCAGATATCGCTTTAAGATAAATATTACACAGATCTTTAATATGGATCCATGGCATATACTGCCGGCCATTGCCTGTCTGAACCAGAAATCCAAAACGGGCAGGTTTCATAAGCTTTGAAAGGGCGCTGTCGTTTTTCTCAAGGACCACAGCTGTTCTGATTTTTACGATGCGTATGCCTGATTTTCCAAACAGATCCGCAGCCTCTTCCCACATTTTGCAGGTTGTACCCAGAAAATCTTTTGCAGGCAGATCATCTTCCTTGAAAACCTTGTCGGAGGTTACAGATCCATAATACCCGATTGCTGATGCAGAGATAAATGCCTTTAACCTGATTCCGTTATCGTTTATTGTTTTGTACAGGAGCCTGCAAGAATCCACACGACTGGTCTGAATTTCTTCCTTTCTCTTTTCAGTCCAACGCTTTTCTCCAATGTTTGCACCAGCCAGATGAATTAAGAAATCAACTCCATCAAAAACCCGGGGATCAATTATATTATGTTCCGGATCCCACCTGCAAACTTTTGCCAAACCCGACTGACTGGTCTTTCTTGAAAGATGGCTGACCTTATAACCTTCTGACAACAAAACAGATGTCAGATACCTTCCAATAAGTCCGCTTCCTCCGGAAATCAAAACTGATGGCCTCTCCTGCAGGTTTGTATTGATTTGATTTTCTGACATAAAAAGGTTTTTGGAATAATATTAAAAAGTTTTACATTAGAGGTCTTAAATTTACAAACAATGGTATCAAATAAAAAACAGAAGATCATGGCAAATCAAAAATCAATCAAGGGGATAATTGCAATTCTTACAGGAGGAGGAGATGTCCCCGGACTAAATCCAGCCATCCGTGCGGTTACAATACGTGCAAACAGGGAAGGATATAAAGTAATCGGACTTCGGAGGGGATGGGCCGGAATCACGGAATTAATCAGGGACACCAAGGCCGACAACACCAACAATTTCCAGATCCTTACTGATGATATAGTTAATAAGGCAGGCCGTACCGGGGGAACATTTTTACATACATCCAGGACACGCCCCAGCCATATGGCGAAGAATAATGTACCTGAGCATCTTCAAAGCACCTATAATGCAGAAATGAACGATCTTACACCGGAGATTATTAAAAATCTTGAATGGCTGGGTGTTGATTATCTTATTCCGATCGGGGGCGATGACACACTTAGTTATGGTGTTCATCTTTATAAAAAGGGTGTAAACGTTGTTGCTATACCAAAGACAATGGACAATGATGTACCGGGAACGGATTACTGTATTGGTTTCAGCACCTGCGTTACAAGAACAATTCAGATGACAAACAGCCTGAGGACTTCTGCCGGTTCACATGAAAGACTTCTCGTTCTTGAAGTATTCGGTAGATATGCCGGTTTTACAGCCATGCTTCCAACAATGGCGGGTGCCGCAAACAGATGTGTTATACCAGAATATGAATTTGATATAGAACTCCTTACGCAGCTGCTTGTTGAAGACAGGAATCATAACCCAAGTAAATATTCAGTTGTCCTGGTTTCAGAAGGAGCTATGTTCAAAGGTGGGGAAATGATTTTTGCTGACAGTGAAAAGGATGCTTACGGCCATGCAAAACTTGGCGGTATTGGTGATATGGTATCTGCGAAACTAAAAGATCTGTCTGGTAAATATAACAAAGGGAAAACCATAAATGTAATTAACCAGAAACTGGGGTATATGGTTCGTGGAGGTGATCCTGATGCTCTCGATTCGATCGTTCCGATGGCTTATGGAAACCTGGCTCTTGATCTTATACTGAAAGGGGTTCACGGAAGAATAGTGGTTCTTAAAAACGGCAGATATGATAATCTCCCGATTGATGTCGTAACATCATCTAAGAAAGTGGTAAAAGTGTCTGATTATTATAATACTGAAAGGTTGAGACCTTATTACCACAGTTTTGAGATGAAACCATTCCTGCTTATGGCTTCAGATAGTTAATGATCTCATTTTTGTTAAAATAATGCAGAGACGTTCAGTTTGGACGTCTCTGCTTTTTATAATTATAGCAGAAAATTATCATCAGGAACAAATTTCTTTACTTTTGTCACAAACATTTTCTATTTGGAAAAGGGAGTTGTAATAAAATCTACAGGAAGCCGTTACAGGGTGCTCAGCGGTGAGGGGACTGTTATAGAATGTTCCGTTAAGGGCAAACTAAGGATTAAAGAACTCAGAACAACAAATCCCATTGCTGTTGGAGATAATGTTCTTTTTGAATTGAACAGAAAAGATGAATCGGGAGTTATAACACAAGTCCTCGACCGCAGGAATTATATTTTAAGGAAATCCTCCAATCTTTCAAAACAGTATCAGATAATTGCAGCAAATATTGATCAGGTATATCTTATGATCACGATTATTATGCCGGAAACACCGGTTGAATTTATCGACAGATTTCTGATCACGGCAGAAGCTTACAGGATACCGGCAAAGTTAATCATCAATAAGACTGATCTTTATGGAAACGATGAGATTGAAAAAATGGATTACCTGGAATCTATGTATAATAAAATTGGTTATGAATGTATCCGGTTGTCGCTCTATGATAAAAAAAACCTGGAACCACTCATCATTCAGATGAATAATAAAATCAGCCTGATCTCGGGAAATTCGGGTGTGGGCAAGACAACACTTCTGAATACGCTGAACCCGGAACTTAAACTCAAAACGGCTGAAATATCAGAATATCATAAACAGGGTAAGCATATAACAACCTTCCCGGAAATGCATCAGATGCCATTTGGAGGCTTTGTTATAGATACTCCCGGGATAAGAGGATTCGGAGTTGTGGATATGGAAAGAAATGAAATTTACCACTTTTTCAGGGAAATTTTCACAAAATCCAAAGAATGCAGGTTCAATAATTGTCTGCATCTGGATGAACCAGGATGCGCAGTAAGAGTTGCAGTTGAAAACGGAGAGATAGATTTTCTGCGATACAGAAGCTATCTGAATATTATGGAGGGAGATGATGGAAAATACAGGTAAATTGAAAAACAGGTTATAAAGCATATCTTTATATTCACAATAGCTAAAAACTATATTCAGATGAGGAAAATTATTATTATAGTATACACCGCATTCCTTATAATAATTCTGGCAAACTATTTTTATTATAAAAACCTGTATTCTAACCAGATAAACTATATAGCAGAGTTGCTTGACAGGCAGGTACAGATTGTTGGTTTTTCGGTTGATAGTACCAATAATAGTTTCAACAGCGATCTGAACATGATAGGTTTTCCGGGAGACCTTGCACTTTTTTTTACAAATCCCGAAAAACAGACAATCGCAAGAGAAAGGATGAAGAAATTCTTTACAAAATATAATGAATTTGTTACAGGAATTAAATTGTATGATAATAATAAAAATGAATTCACCTTAAAGAAAGACGAATCGGGTGAATGGCTTGAACAACCTTTTATCCTTCATGTTCAGCCAGAAATATTCACAAGGGAAAAACAGGTCAAAGACAACAGGAGGTTCAACTATTATCTGCCGGTATTAAATAATGATGAAACCATCGGGAATATTGTTGTAACAGTCGATTATCAGAAATTCTTTAAAGATATTTTCACTGGTTTTAATATTAAGGGATATCAATGGCAATGGGTTGTAAGTGATTCAGGAGAAATCGTCTACGATAACAATGAGAATAAGCCTGAATATACCCATCTGGATAAAATTACAAGCAAACTTATTGATGGCTCTGTTGGCAATATCACGCATGCTGCAACCATAAACAGCAAGAGAACGGAAATAATATCAGCCTATTATTCCACCCAATTACTTCAAAGAGATTTAGGACTGGTGTTCTCAGTACATACTGAACCCTTCCAGAAAAATATAATCTGGAATTCATTGTTTATAGTTCTCGGGACACTTTTACTGATTCAGCTGATAATTGTTGTTTTCCTGCGATACTTTAAATCACAAAAATCTGAGATGAGGAATCTGAAGGCTTCCGAACAGATGCTATTCAAACTTATTGAAGAGATGCCCGTAGGTGTAATTATTCATAATAAGAACAGGGAGATAATCAAAGCAAATAAAGTGGCCGCAAAACAATATTCGTATGTTGATGAAACTGCTATGAAAGGCAAGATATTTCCCGAAACTAACATGCCTGGCAACAGCGATTATTTTTCAAAACATCCTGGCGGATCTTTTAATCCCGATCAGTTTATCATACTTAAAAAAGAGATTGGTGAAATTATTCTGTACAGGAACAGCATCCCGATTATTTTCCTTGGGGAACAGGCAACTATGGAGATCCTGATAGATGTAACTCTTCTTGAATCAGCACGAAAACATGAGGCAAAGGCTAATGTCGCCAAATCTGAGTTTCTTGCACGAATGAGCTATGAAATCCGTACTCCCCTGAATGGAATAATAGGAATGACAGATGTCCTGAATAAACATGAGCTTTCTCCGGAAATAGTTGAAATTGTGTTGCTTTTGAGACGTTCTACAGAAGTTCTCCTTAATATAATAAATGATATCCTTGACTTCTCCAGAATTGAATCGGGTAAAATGATCCTTGATGAGGTCCCATTTAACTTACGGGAAGAAATAAATTATTGTATTGACCTTGCCAGGACCAATATTCTGCAAAAAGATCTGAACCTGATTTGCACTGTTGACGACAAAGTACCTGAAAGTATCATTGGCGATCCTTTCAGGCTAAGACAGGTACTGACGAACCTTCTTAACAATTCAATCAAAAACACGGAAAAGGGAGAGATCCGTTTGAAGTGTATGCTGCTTAGCAATAAGAATGGGATTGTTACCCTTGGTTTTGATATACTTGATACCGGATTGAGTTTTGACAAGGCCTCCCTTAAAAAGATTTTCGGGGATTTTGTAAATATAGAATCAAAGGCAGTCAAATCAAATGATGAATCGGGATTCGGAACTATACTTGCGAAACAACTTGTCGTTCTTATGGGAGGAGACCTTGTTGCAGACAGTCCTTCCGGGCTGCAGGGAAACAACGGCATAAAAGTATCATTTACAATTACTACTTACTCAAATGACAGGTTAATCAAGGATCTTTCACTCGAAAAAATAACAACTTTTGAGAAAATCAAAACTCTTGTAATAACAGGAGATCAAGTCCGTGACGAAGAGATTTTAGGAGCGTTGCACAAAATGGGACTTTCCGTTACTGTAACAAACTTCATGAAATCGACAGTTAACCAGATCAGGGCAAATCTGAACTCACCTGACGGGAGATACAGTATGATAATAATATTTGATGATGAGGTATTCAACGGATTTGAAGCTGCCCGGGAAATATGGAAAAATAATCTTTCCGGGAAATTTATCATGCTCATGATAAGTAAAAATGACATGAAAGGAAATTATATGAATTGCATTACACTGGGAATCGACCATTACCTTGTAAAACCTTTTGATATAAGTGATCTGATAGGGATTATAAAAAACAGTTTTCCTTTTATTGAGGATTCGGTTTCATCTGTTGGGATCGGTACTGTCAGAACAGATATAAATATATTAATTGTCGAGGATAACAAAATGAATCAGAAAGTTATCGGGACAATGTTAAAAAACCTGGGATACACTTTTGATATTGCTGAAGATGGTTATGCCGGATATCTTCAGGCTAAAACCAGGAAATATGATCTCATCTTCATGGACCTTATTATGCCAGAGATGGATGGTTACGAATCATCACGGAAAATCCTTGATTATGATAAATCGGTAATAATAGTTGCTTTCACCGCCGATAATATGCCCGACTCTAAAAGAAAAGCCGAACTGTCAGGAATTAAGGATTTTATCTCTAAACCTGTAAGAATCGATGACCTTAAGAAACTCTTTGCGAAACATTTTAAAAATAAATCTTAAATAGATAAGTTGGATGTTTTCAGGAATCAGAATGAAAATATGTCTATAAAGAAAATTGAAGCGGAAGAGTTTCTGAAACTTGCTGAAAGTATTCCGGTTATTGATGTCAGGTCTCCAAAAGAGTATATAACAGGACATATTCCCGGAGCTGTAAATATCCCTATTTTTGATGATAATGAAAGGATTGTAGTTGGTACAAAATATAAAAAGGAGGGAAGTATTCCAGCCATTATTGAAGGACTGAAACTCACTGGTCCTTCAATGTCATCTAAACTTGAACTGGCTCTAAAAAGCGCCGGAAACGGAAAACTACTTGTTCATTGCTGGCGAGGGGGTATGAGGTCTGAAGCCATGGCATGGCTGTTTTCATTAGGTGGCATTGAGACTGAAGTACTTGAAGGCGGTTATAAATCCTACCGTAACTATATTCTGAATAGCCTTTCGGAACAGAGAAAAATGATAGTATTGGGGGGTATGACCGGAAGCGGAAAAACACATATCCTCAGATTTCTCAGCGGGTACGGACAGCAGGTCATTGATCTGGAAGCACTTGCCAGTCATAAAGGATCGGCCTTCGGATCACTTGGACAATCGCCTCAGCCATCTACCGAACAATTTGCTAACAATCTATTTAATGAGTGTAATCAACTTACCAAAGATCTTCCATTATGGGTAGAAGATGAAAGCAGGAATATTGGTACCGTTTTTATCCCTGACAGCTTCTATCTGAATATGCAAAATACCTGGACCATAGTATTAATTATGGATGTCAGGACAAGGTTACCGCGATTAATGGAAGAATATTCCACCTATCCTGCCGAATCTCTCAAAACAGCCATACTTAAGATCAGCAAAAGACTTGGAGGGGATAACACAAGAGATGCCCTTAAAGCAGTCGAGGACGGAAACATAGCCAGAGCGATTGAAATTACACTTTGTTATTATGATAAAGCCTATATGTTCGGACTAAAGAAAAAAAGCAGCAGGAATCTTATTTATGTCGAAACTGATTCAGATGATATTGAAATAAATGCCTTGAAAATCCTTGATGCTGCCCAAAAAATAGTATGGTGAAAGGTCTCATTTATTGTGTTTTAATTGTACTGGCATCTACCCATTTATAGACTTTATCAGACCTCCTGAGAAAATCGGGTGTTTTTATTGAACAGAGTTCTCCCTTTAACGCTTTTTCAGACACTTTAAGGTCAACTCTTATCTCATCGACGGTGTATTCAACAACGCCGGTTGTAGGTCCCGTTATGAGGATTGTATCTCCTTTTTCAAGGTCGCCGTTTTCGAGTTTGATCTCAGATACACTCAGCTTTTTGAAATAGTTGGTGACTTTACCTATATAAAGCTTCCTTTTTGTGGCACTTGAACCATAGTTTGTGTTCCATTCCCCCATTTTCTGACCGAGATAGTAACCATCCCAGAAGCCTCTGTTAAAAACCGATGAAAGCCTCTCTCTCCATATATCAGTTTTTTCTCTGTTGAATGTCCCATCTTCTATCGCCCTGACAGCTTCGTCGTAGCACTTTGTAACTTCTTTGACATATTCCGATGAGCGTGCTCTTCCTTCTATTTTCAATACTCTGACACCGGCGTCAATTAGTTTATCCAGAAAACCAATTGTACAGAGATCCTTCGGTGACATAATATATTCATTGTCGATCTCCAGTTCGTAGCCCGATTCCTTGCCGGTAGCGATATATGATTTACGGCAGGTCTGGTAACATTCACCCCTGTTGGCCGATTTATTGTTTTCATGAAGGCTCAGGTAACATTTGCCCGAGATTGCCATACACAGAGCTCCATGAACAAACATTTCAATCTTGATGAGATCGCCTTTCGGACCACGGATATTCTGTTCCCTGATGCTGTTGTAAATGTGTCTGACCTGGTCAAGATTCAATTCTCGCGCCAGTACGACAACATCAGCCCATTTGGCATAAAACCTTAACGATTCGATATTGGTTATGTTAAGCTGCGTTGAAAGATGAACCTCAATTCCTGACGCGAAGGCATAATTAATTACAGACAGGTCAGAAGCTATTACTGCAGAGATTCCGTTTGCAACAGCTGCATCAATAATCCTGTGCATCTGTTCGATTTCATGGTCATATACAACCACATTCACCGTCAGATAGCTTTTAAGGTTGTGTTTTTTACATAACCGGGCCAGTTCATGGAGATCATCAATAGTAAAATTATTGGATGAGGCAGCCCTCATATTGAGTTGTTCTGCTCCGAAATAGACAGAATCGGCACCTCCCTGAATTGCTGCCATCAGCGATTCAAAAGAGCCGGCAGGAGCCATTATCTCTATATCTTTCCTTTTCATAAGGGGTGCAAATATAGCAATTAGAATCTATCCTTGTTCATTATGATACGGATGCTTGAACCCTTACCGAGCTCGGACTGCCTGACAAAAATCTTTCCGTTATGGTACTCCTCAATAATTCGCTTTGCAAGAGAGAGACCAAGGCCCCATCCTCTTTGTTTTGTGGTAAAACCAGGATTGAATATTTTTTTGAATAATGATTTTGGAATTCCCTTGCCTGTATCTGAGATGTCAATTAACGCGTTTTTCTCGTTGTCTGAAATACGTATAGTAATCTCTCCACTGCCTTCCATGGCATCTATTGAGTTTTTTAGGACATTCTCGATTACCCATTCAAAAAGAGCAGAATTGACAGGTACCAATACTTCTTTCTTAGTACTGTAATTGTTAATAAATTTTACCTTGGAAGAGGTTCTTGATTTAAGGTAATCAACAGTATGCGAGATTATCGTGATAATGTTTTCATTTGCCAGGGCCGGTTTTGACCCTATCCTTGAAAACCTTTCAGTGACTTTTTCCAACCGTTGGACATCAAGTGCCAGTTCTTTTGTTATAGAAATCTCAGGGTATTTATGCTGCAGTATCTCTATCCAGCCTGAAAGTGATGATGTTGGTGTGCCGAGCTGGTGGGCGGTCTCTTTTGACATGCCAACCCATAACTGATTTTGATCGGCTTTACGTGAAGAGCTGAAAGCAAGATAAGATACCAGTATGAACAGCACTATTATTCCTAACTGAATATAGGGATAGTAGATCAGCATTGTAAGGATTATACTGTCTTTGTAATAGATCAGATTATAGTGGCCATCTTCCAGGTTTATTAAGATTGGCTTATTTTTTTCCTTTATCTTAATAAGATTTTTAACCAGATATCCCGGATCATCTATCCTTGACTCATCGAAGTTTCTTGTAGATATAATACTGTCTGATTCATCAGTGAGGATTACAGGCACAGTATTATTATTATCAATGATTAAAGAGAGAAAGTCAACATTCTGGTTTGAATCTGAGATTGATATCAGCCTTGTAGCTTCAGCCCAGAGTTCAACATTTTCCCTTTCTTCTGCCTTAAGTCTTTTCACGAGATTTTCGGTATAGATGAGCGAACCCATACCAATGATAACTGCAAAAAGAAGCAAAAAAAGCTTCCCGAGATTTTTATGGCGGAAAATAATCAAGTTACTATTTCTTTTTTACAACCGGAGGATTATCAGTGTTTTTAGTAGTATCAGTTTCATCCCAGCTTATCCTGAACCTGGATTTCTTCTCTACTGGTTTCTTCGTAGCTGAAGTATCACTTTTAAACCAGCCATATTCCTGATTAAGTATTGATTTGAGATTCTGTTTTTCAGATTTCATATTGTTTTTCACCTCAGCGCTCACTGCTTTTATATCATATCCCACCTTAAGTTCTTCTCCTTTACCTACAACTTTCAGCAATATGGAAGTCCGGCCCAGTCCATCATCCTGAATGACTCCGAATTCTGTTACATTATTCTGGTTTTTCTTTCTTTGCCTGCTAAGGATTTCAGATAACAGCATTTTAACATGATATTCATAATCGTTGTCAAAACTATGTTTGCCATTCACCGAGAGATCTGCCGCCGTTGATTTAACGTCCATTTGCGGCATATAGAGAAAATTATTTCTTATAAAAAAATCATTTTCAAGCTTATCAAAATGGATATTTTCAAGTTCCGAAAGTTCAATAAAATCGGAAAGCTCTTTTACCGGATCAAAATCGATAAGAGCTCCGTTAACCAGAATATATTTGCCTTCAGCCGTAAGAGATTTTATCTGGGGATTAAGGAGAGAGTCCATCGGAAGAAGGATTGAAAGTGTCCCTGAAAGATCCCCGGAGAGGTTCTCTGCCTTAATAAATTCCTGCCCGAAATTATTGAATGTTTTAAAAGTTTGGTTTACATCAATACCTGTGATGTTGAAATTACCTCTGGCCATTACTGATTTACTGCTGTTTTGAGCAACGAAACCATTACCTGAAATAGTCCCGCTTAATGATTTCATATTAAATGATTTAACAGTCAACGTACGCGGCTTGTAATTCAGGGTACCTGAAATTTTTGAAGAGGAAAATGTTCTATAACTGAGGCTGTCAATTTTGAAGTTTATGTCAAGAATTATATCTCCCGGCATGTTCAGGGCTGTTTTCTTCGGGGTTGCTGCACCCGATGATGAGGGGTCAGACATGAACATCCCGGGAATTAACCTGTTGAATGAAACATCTGCTGAGGCAATCAGCTTTACAGGTCTTCCTGCAATCCAGTCGGGAAGATTTCTGAATTCTCCGTCTACTTTTATTTCCTGTCCCCTGTAACTGAAACTTATGTTCTCAGCCCTGATAATATCAGAAAAAGATAAACTGCCATTTACATTATTAATTAACAGATTATTCTTTTGCAATCCGATAGAAAATGAGTTAAAGACCAGACTCCCATGAGGTTTCATGTCAATAATATCATTTTGTGTGATGCTGTCTTTTGGCCAGAAGTCTGTAACAATATTAATATCAGCATCGATTGATCCGTATGCTTTCGTAATACTCTGAATATCGAAGAACTCTTTGAGTTCATTCGGGAAAATCCTTCCTTTTAGAATAAGCTCACTTTTTGGATGATTAAATCCAGAGATGATTACAGATCCGTTATATTCTGATGATCCAAGTGTTACCTTAATATCATTTAATGAAACCGTGCTGGTTTCAAAGTTATTTTTTAAACCATTGGAAAGATGTCCGTTAAATGAGAGATTTTTAACAGCCAGGTTTGATTTCCCGTAGGAAATACGCCCGTTATTAAGCAGGAAATTAATATCAACATGTGGATTTTTTGTTCTTGTCAGAGGGCCCTTAATTTTACAATCTACTTTCAATAATCCTGCAGGATCATAATCTGAGACTAACCTCAGATATTTATCAGGCAGGTATTTTCTTATCCTCGACAGATCGATATTTTTGCCGGTAATATTAAGATCCAGGAAATCATCGGACGAAACGGATCCATCCATAACAAAATCGAAATTTTCGACGGTCATTGTTCCCCTTTTGAAAGTGATTCCGTTTTTTGTGCTTTGAAGAGTAACATCGATACCTGCTGTAATTACTTTTGTTAATATTGTATTGTAAAGCTGGAAACGGGTTATATCAATATCTGCCCTGGCTGTCAAATCTATATTTTCACCTGTGATCCTGCTTTTAAGTTTGCCCGTATTTGCTAATCCGGTCATTATTAGTTTAGCAGACAGATTGTTATAATATATTTTAATATCATTCAGA
>Ga0208980_10001942_pt1 | contig 12529 bp, 6 predicted proteins | sample WetSurMetagenome_3_FD_187993 | JGI IMG/M metagenome (GOLD analysis project Ga0208980, IMG submission 187993) | Wetland microbial communities from Twitchell Island in the Sacramento Delta, sample from surface sediment Aug2011 Site A1 Bulk (version 2) | ecosystem: Environmental > Aquatic > Marine...
AACCGTGTGAGCCTTGATTTTGGCGGATTGTATCCGGGCAGGATTCCCACAAACGAAAGACTTGCCACCATGGCTGAAGGGAAGGAAGATAAATATCTGCCTGCTTTATATTTCCATTATGGAAGATATTTGCTGATCTGCAGCAGCCGGCCGGGTTTATTGCCTGCGAACCTGCAGGGCATGTGGACAAAAGACATCCAGACCCCCTGGAATGGCGACTATCACCTGAACATTAACGTCCAGATGAATTACTGGCCCGCGGAAGTGTGCCAGCTCCCGGAAATCCATCAACCGTTGCTCGATTACATCCAGACCCTGGTTGGACCAGGCAGCAAGACGGCCAAAGCCTATTATAATGCCGATGGATGGGTTGCCCACACCATTAGCAATCCATGGGGTTACACCTCCCCGGGCGAGCACCCTTCCTGGGGCGCATTCATGGGGGCCTCAGGCTGGCTCTGCGAGCATCTCTGGGAACACTTCACCTTCACCCTCGACACAACCTACCTCCGCCAGGTTTACCATGCCATGAAAGAAGCTTCTGCATTCTATTCCGACATTCTGTTCACCGATCCTGAGACCGGATGGCTGGTCACCGCTCCCTCTAATTCACCTGAAAACAGCTTTATCATGCCCAATGGAGAAGTCGCTTCCGTATGCATGGGGCCCACGATGGACATCCAGATCATCCGGGAACTGTTTACCAATACTGTTCAGTCAGCCAGGATACTTAAAATTGACCATGATTTCGCTTCAGAATTAGAGGGTTTGCTTGTGAAGCTCCCTCCCAACCGTGTGGGAAAATACGGACAAATCATGGAGTGGCTGGAGGATTACGACGAAAATGAAGTGCACCACCGGCATGTTTCGCCGCTTTATGGCCTCCACCCGGCCAACCAGATCAGTCCTTACAAAACCCCGGAGCTGGCCGATGCAGCCCGCATAACACTGGAGCGGCGCGGAGATGAATCAACCGGCTGGTCGATGGCCTGGAAAATCAACTTCTGGGCACGCCTATACGACGGAAACCATGCTTACAAGTTGCTGAAAGATCTGCTGCGACCCGTATCCTCTGCCAATTACAGCTTCGACTATACCAATGGCGGCGGGACTTACATCAACCTGTTCGACACCCATCCGCCCTTCCAGATCGACGGCAATTTCGGGGGTTGCGCCGCTATTGTCGAGATGCTGCTGCAAAGCCACGATGGGTTCATCCATTTGCTGCCGGCACTTCCGGACGAATGGAGCACCGGCCATTTTGACGGACTGGCTGCCCGTGGCGGAATCATCATAGGCCTTGATTGGAAGGATAATAAGGTTCAGCAAGTCCGCATTCATGCCAATAAGATGAATTCCATAACCATTATGAATCCGTTCGAAGGGAATTTTGAGGTATTGCAGAACGACGAGAAGGAAGAGGTTTCGGTGATTGATGGGATGATCAAAATGACGTTTACAGAAGGGGATGATGTGATCCTGGAATCTCTTCCTTAATTTCTTTCATTCATCAATAAACCAACACCCGTTTCACCTGGATTCCATGTCCGGTTGACAATTGCAGGATATAGGAACCTGTGAGGTGACCTGTGAGGTCCACCTGTGAGGTCACCTCCCCAACCCCTTGCTGCGCGTTGATAGCCCTTTGCAAGATCACTTTTCCGGTCATGTCAGCGATGGTGATATTCAGCTGGCTTTTTAGATTTTCTGCCCTTATCTCAAAAACACCCCGGTTGGGATTCGGATAAACCGTTACCCTCACCCCTTCTGAAAACTCAAAGATGCTGCTGCAGTCCAGGAAATTCACAGAGATGGAGTCCCTCTTCTGAACTCCACCAATATCTGTCGCATCCACCCACAATATCTCTTCGCCAAGGCCGTAATCAATCGAATCGACTACCAGAGTCTGCCCTGTTGAACCATCTGACCATAAATAACCGGCAAAGCCATCGCCGGCATCAAGCACGATGGATAAATGCCCGCAGAAACTGGTGTCGGCACCCAGGTCAATTCCCGTTACCAGGAGGTCGACTGGCACCCTGATCTGCGGCTCCTCCAGGTCATTACTGAAAATGACGAGGTTGGCGTGATAATTACCGGTATCAAACGAGGAGGCGTCAAAGCGAAGGGAAAGATCCTGCTGGGAAGCCGCCGGCACCGCGCTGATGTCCGGTGTTACCTTTAGCCAGTTGACTTCGTCGATACCATCATCGACCCGGAACAATACCCCACCCGTCTTGCCATACCACAGGTCGACGTTGTCATGGGTAATTGAATAGGACACGCTCGAAGGGGCATCGAACTCCTGCACCAGAGTAGCCTGATCTTCTTCCAGCATGAGCTGCCCGATGACGCCGCTGTTGTTGGTGAACCAAACATCTCCATAGAAAAAATGCTCATCTACATATACCAGCTGCCAGATATTCCTCTTATTAAGGTCGACCTGGTAGGCATCAATGACTGCCCCTGTCTCATCCACACGATAAATCATCGGATCATTGTCAAGGATGAAATTGGTCAGGAAATAATTGCCGTCCCAGGTCAGGGTGGAATAGCCATTTGCCGGGCTGCTGAAGGAATACCCGGCAGAAGTGCCGTCCAGGTGGTAGGCATACATGTTGCCAACTTTGTCCCCGATCCAGAGGAATTGCCCGTCCCACGTCAGTCCGAAAGGTGTGGCATGTATAACTGTCGTATCGACAAGGCTTTGAAGGGCCGTATCATATCGCAGAAGGAAATTTTTCTGCATGTCAACCATATACAGCTGTCCATCTACCCATACCATGCCGGTATTGGCATAAGCTGCATTGTTGTAAGAAGCCCGGATATCCCCGCCGGCCCTGCCCGGCTGAAGTTCGGGCACAGTGAGCAGATCCAGGAACATTTTATCAACCTCAGGATCAGCCGTTCTCCTTCGATCAGCATAATCTCCCAGGTTCCTTGTCCTTGGAAAAGTACTAAGAGTATCTTTCAATATCCTGAAATAGATATCGCTGGCGCCGGAATTCGTAATGGTATAAGGACGGGCACCGATTGAACCCGGAAACATCTTCTGCACCACTGCCGGTTCATTGATCAAGATCTCCGGCGGACCGGGGGTAGTGGCTGTAACTACATTCGATAAACCGGAAAAATTAAACTGCCGGTCACGTACTTTCAGGGCGAAGTAATACTGTGTGCTGAACTCCAGGTCTTTGATAATAAATGATTCAGCAGTTCCGGCCTCTTTCGGCGACGGCATTTTGACAGCTTGACTGGCAGATGAAAAGGTCTCTTCTGATATAGGAGATTTTGAATACCTGATGTCGTAGAGGAAAGCAGTTCCTTCATTTCCATTGTTCCCGACGGCTGTCCATTCCAATGTAACTGAGTTCGTGGCGTTGGCCGTGGCGGTAAGGTCCGGGACATCAGCCGGTGGCACGTTATCCTCCACCATCCTGAAGCCGGCAATCCTCGTCTTCCAGCTGACAGATCCCGTCTGCTTTACATATTCGGTTGTAAACCAGAAGGTTGTATCATCAGCGGGATCGACCGACATCATGCTGTAATCACCCCAGCGGGCGGCAGAACCTGTCTGAACACCGGTTCCGGCTTTGATCTCCTCCTCATAAAAGGTCATCTCCCCTAAAGGATCATTCAGGCTCCGGCCCGTATAGCGGATCGCCGGGTACAGGTCAGAATTCACCACGCTGTAACCCAGGGCGATATAACCCTTGCCGTTCATCGCGACACTTCCCATCCAGCGGTGATCTTCGTCCGGGGCATAGGTGCCCTGCTGATAAATGAACCAGCCATTGCCATCATTCAGGTCGCGCAGTTCATACCAGCGGATCCCGGCATGCCCCTGCCCATCCACATTCACCGTGTGGTTTGTGACCATCGCCTGGTAATCCCCGAAATTCCGGTATTGCAGCCGGTACATGAGCCGGTCCGATAATGCTTCCAGCAGCGGGCCGCCATCCGGTTGCGGCAGGCAGGCCCCAAGGCTTCCATAACAGAAGAATGAATTGAACGGCTCGGTATTCATCCGGGCAGCCTCGGAAAAAGTCGAATTCTCAGGATTGGCCCAATCAGCTTTAAATTCATACAGGCTCAGATAATCTCCGGATCCAAAGGCATCATCCATGGCATAGATGAAATAATTCGGTGTCCCGACCGGGGGCTGCGGGCCGTCGAAATCAGCAGGCAGCAGGCTCCAGGGCTCGCTTCCCTGCGGCAGGTCGAACAGGATCATCCTGGCATTGGTGTCGCCAACCAGCATGGCATCGCGTTCCATGGCACAAACTGCCGCTCTCCTGTAATCGCCACCGAACATGTTGAAGGAGAAATAATACCCATCCGGCCAGACCCCCATCTTGGGGTAATCGTTGAATACAGGGAACTGGAATGCATATCGGTAATATTCCCCTAGCGGGTCTCCTGTGGCTGATACTGCAATGAGCTCCCAAAAAGTTCCGTCTGATGTGTTGATCGCAAACTGGGTGGCTACCCACCGGTCGGCCTGCTCATCATAAAGAATGATGGGGTCCCCGTCGTTCGTACCCGTCCATGAACCGATAAAACCGTTCCAGAGGGTGCTGTTATCGGCAGGCCCATACAGGGAATTCCCTTCTTTATCGAAGATCTGGAACGATAGGTTGATCATCTGGAAATAATGATTCGGCCCGACATCGCCATCCGTATCCGGAGGATAAACTGAATTGAGGTTGGGAACCCCATCGAAGTTGGCAATAATCAGGGCTTCATCCCTGGTTCCGAAAGTTTTTTGCAAGACCGGATCAGCTCCGATCGGTAACGGATTTGGATTGTTGTTGCGCTCTCTTTCTGAATCCTTATTCTCAATCACCTGCTCCTTCCAGCTTCTGTCACGCACCCCGGGCACAACAATCTGCATTTCCCGCAACGGGGGTGTCTTATCAAAATAAACCGCCTTGCGTACAACCGGTTTGTTCTGCGAGTAAGATTCTTTCATCCATGATATCATCACGGCGATCAGTGACAGCAGCAATATGGCTTTCTTCATATATCGGTTTGGCTTAAAATGAAATCCGAAAATTCTAATTTTGCAAAAATATCATTTATTTGATCATTTGCCTGTCCGGTCTTTCTGTTATCTTTGATAATGAAGATATTTGAATATGAAGAATAAGGTATTTCTATTCATTATAGCGATCCTGGCGATAATACCCTGGATAAAGGTGTGGCCCCAGCATCATGTACCCGAGATCAGCAGAGAGTCTTTCCGGCAGGATTCAACCAAAGCACCGGTGGTTTTGTTAGATGATACTCTGTTCTATATCGTTCAACCGGTAGGGATCTTTAGCCCTCACGAAAGGGCTGACAGGATCAATTCTATTTTAGATCATATCCTGGAGAAAGAGAATTTCGATGCTGACTCTTTCAATCTTTTCATTTCCGACCAGACCCATTATATATTTTACAAGGATATCCCCGTCATGGCGATCTATCCGCATGACACCGCAGGTGTGAGCGCTATGCCCGAAGACCTGGCTTATACTTACCTGGAAGCCTTAAAGGAAGGATTCAGTCAAAACCTGCCTGCTTATACTTTGAAAACCATTACAAAAAATATCCTCTATACCGGTATCATCATTCTACTGGTCATCATTGTCGTCTTCATTTTGAACTGGATATTCCGTAAAATTTTCAGGTTCCTGGAATTAAGGAAGGATAGGTTCTTCAAAGGCTGGCACATCCGCAATTATCCTTTATTCGCTTCTGAACAACAATTTAAATTTATTAAGAACCTGCTGGTCTTTTTAAAGATCGGATTGATCCTTTTTATTATTTTCATTGCCCTTCCGTTAATTTTTACGATGTTCCCCGCAACGGAGGGGATCACAAGGAAATTAGTCGGCCTGATCTGGAGCCCCATCCAAAAGATCTTGCTTGGGATCGTCGGCTACATACCGGATCTCATTACAATTATTGTCATCTACATCATTTTTAGGCTGATTATCAGGGGAATAAGATTTTTATCAGATGAAATCACCAGGGAACAACTGGTAATACCCGGATTTTACCCGGAATGGGCCAGGCCGACTTTTATGATCTTTCGGTTTGTCCTCTATATCTTCATGTTCATCATGATATTCCCGTTCCTGCCAGGTTCAGACTCAGACATCTTCAAAGGTGTATCGGTATTCGTAGGACTATTGATTTCCATCGGTTCCTCCAGTGCGATTTCAAATGCCGTGGCAGGGCTGGTGATCACCTATATGCGGCCTTTCAGGATTGGCGACAGGATCAAGATCGATGAAATCATCGGAACCGTGATGGAAAAATCAGCTTTGGTAACCCGGATAAGAACTATTAAGAATGAAGATATTACCATACCTAATTCGAAGATACTTACGAGCCACACTGTTAATTACAGTGATCCGGCCAGGGAAACAGGGCTCATCATCCATACTACTGTTACGATCGGCTACGATGCCCCCTGGCGGACAGTACACCGGTTGCTCCTTGAAGCAGCTACTGGTACAAAGGGAGTCTTAAAAGATCCCGCCCCATTTGTCTTACAAACCAGCCTGGACGATTTTTATATCAGTTACCAGATCAATGCCTACATAAGAGATGCCGATAAAATGCTGCATATCAAATCAGAGCTGCATCAGAACATCCAGGATTCTTTCAACCGGGGCGGTGTCGAGATTATGTCACCGCACTACCGCGCTGAACGAGATGGCAATGCAGTGACCATCCCGAAAAACCGGGAAGACGACGCTGAAATGACCGGACATCCTGAAACAAATGAATCACCTTTACAAAAAAAAAGAGGGCGTAAACCGGAAATCAAATCATGAAACAACTTTTAGCAACTCTCATCTGCCTTTCTGCCCTGTCAATTAGTCTGGAAGCACAGGTACTGCATACAGATTCCATTCCCCTCCATACTATTATTTTACCTGAAGGTTACAAGATTGAAATTTATGCTTCAGGGCTTGCAAATGCGCGGGAAATGGATTTCGGGGATGACGGCACCCTCTTCGTAGGCTCCATGAATGCAGGTAAGGTTTACGCGATTACAAAAGACAGAAGGATTATCACAATTGATGAAGGATTGGAGATGCCTGCCGGGGTTGAATTTTATAATGGGGATCTTTATGTGGCAGAAATTTCAAGGATTATTAAGTATGAAAAAATCCTGGAACATCTGGAGAGTAATCCTGAGCCAACCGTCATCAACGGGAATTTCCCGAAGGAGCCATGGCAGGGATGGAAATTCATACGTATGGGCCCTGATAAAAAACTATATATCACCGTCGGATCCACCTGTAATGCCTGCCTGCCTGACAGTCTCTGGCATGCCAGGATACTCAGGATGACCCGGGATGGCAACATGCTCGAAATATTTGCAAACGGGGTCAGGAATTCGCTGGGGATGGACTGGGATCCGGTGATGGGCACATTATGGTTTACCGACCAGGGACGGGATGATCTCGGGGATGATCTGCCGGAGGATGAACTGAACAAAGCAATGGTCGACAGCCAGCATTTCGGTTTTCCGTTTGTGGCCGGAACAAAACCAGATCCTGAATTCTGGCCTCAGAAACCGAAAAGCATACTATTCACCAGTCCTTCAAAAGAATTGCCCGCTCATGCCGGGTCGCAGGGAATGCGTTTTTATAACGGGAAAATGTTTGACAAAAAATACCAGGGAGGCATTTTCATTGCCGAGCATGGCTATTGTGGACGGACGTTAAAGGCCGGATACAGGATTTCCTTTGTGACCGTTAAAGAAGGAAGGGCGACAGAATACGCGGTGTTTTGCCAGGGATGGCTTCAAGGCGACAATCCATGGGGCAGTCCCGCCGATGTGCAGCCCGGGCCCGATGGCGCCCTCTATGTTTCCGACGATATGGCAGGCTGTGTCTACCGGATATTTAAGTAATCCCTTATCACAGCAACCTCCACCTCAATATCCTCCCTGATATGCCGCTTGACGGTGCAAAGCCCGACCGTGCTGATGATGGCCTGGTCATATTTCTCCGGAAAATCCTCCCTCACATGGATATTGATCCTGATCTTTCCAATGATCTTCCTGATGGGGTCAAATTCCTGCTCCTGAGAGAGATACATACCATCGGTGTTAATTCCTCGCTGGTCGCAGAACGATTTGGCATAGATACCGGCACATGTTCCCATAGCGGCAAGGAACATGGTGAATGGTTCAGGATATAATCCCTCTCCACCGCCGCGGGGTGACTGATCGGTCTTAACTGTAAATCCGTTTACATCCGCAAAAATCTGCTTGTTTCCTGCAAAATATATTTTCATCTTCTTAAATATTGATTTTTCTCGATATGAACAATAATCATACCAATGGCAGCAGATAATAGATTGCTGCCATAAAGCAGATTCGATATGACAAAATGGGCTAATTCCTTATAATACCAAAGCACTCGGAGTTTTCAGCGGTCTGCAGCATGATCATGTACAATCCGTTGCAGACGGAAGTTCCATGCGAATCGGTTCCATTCCAGGTAATGATATGCTTCCCTTCGTTCAGCCAGCCTTCTGAAAGGTTTTTCACCAGTAATCCCTGCATGGAATAAACTTTCAGGGAGATCTCTCCAGGACTTTCAAGGGTAAATTCAATGCTTGCAGTTCCATGGAATGGGTTCGGGCGAAGCTTAAGAAGGTTTCCGGCAGTATTATTTATATCCTGCAATCCCGTCAGGTCAAAGATGAAGATCAACGTGTGGTTATCTGCACCGATGACTGTATCTGCATAAACCGGGTCTTCTCCGTACATCCAGGCCGAACCGCTGTAAGTGCCGTATGGAACGTTTTCGAAAACAAGGCTGTCATTTACGATCTCTCCTGCATAACTCCCCTCAGGCCCGGCCACCTCCACGTTTACATTGTTGAGGCTGTTATTGTATGTGTCAATGGCTTTGCAAACCAGGTCGGCACGGATCAGTTCCAGCTCAAAATCGACATCGCTGACCGTCTGCCCGGCAGTCACGGTAACGCCAGTAATGCTGTCAGGCAAAGTATAAGGATGGATGGCAGAAACCGTATAGGTGCCGGGTTCCACTCCCAGGAAATAATGGCCATCTGCTGTAGGGTGAACCAGTTGCATTCCCGCTGTGACTTCTGTGAGCGTGACATCACCGGTGCCGTTGACCAGCGTCACATAACCTTCTATATAGCCAATGTCAGGAACGCTTTGCAACGCAAAATCCACATTTGAAGTTGTATCTTCAAGAGCGACAAGGACATCCTCCACAACCTGCGTGTAGTAACCGTCCAGGCTGGCGCTCACATCCCAGTAGCCGGCGATAGCCTCCAGGATGTAATAGCCATTTTCATCCGGGGTGACGGTAACCGAGCCCGTTGAAACCAAAACTTCCGTAACATTTCCCGATCCCCCTTCCAGCGTAACCGTACCCTCGATAAACCCGGTGGTCGGGACAAGGCTCAGGGCGAAGTTCACGTCTTCGGTAATCTGCTCTTCGATAACAATAACATTGCTAACGGTTTCCGGCGTATACGCCTCGAGGGATGCTGTTACATTATAGGTTCCGATTTCTATCTCCATAAAATAATCTCCATTCGCATCCGGGTTGACGGTATGATAACCTGCGCTCACTGCTACCTGTGTCACATCGCCGGTACCTTCAAGCAGGACCACATTACCGGAGATATAGCCCGTAGGCAGCGCTTGCAGGGTGAGGTCCACATCTGAAGTCGTCTGTCCATCCAGCACGATCACATTGCTCACAGTATCCGGATAATAACCTACCAGGGTCCCTATGACATCATAAGTCCCTATTGGCACTACCATTGAATAATATCCTGTCGAATTTGGATAGGTAGTGACCTCGCCGGCTGTCACGGCCACCATCGTTACATTCGCAGTGCCTCCTACAAGCGTAACAGTGCCTTCAATAGTTCCCTCCTGGGGATCGTAGGGGCCGAGGTCGCCATTCAGTTGGATGTTTTGTGCGTAAATATCCCTGTCAGAATTGCGTGTATCCTCCCAACTCATGATCCACTGATTGTTCTGAAATTCATTGACCACAGGGTGGACTTTTTCAGATACTACTGTGGAGATATCCTTGGTTTGTGACGCCCAGACATAGCTCCCATCGGCAGCGATCCGGGAAGCTTTCAGAACTATATCTACATTGTTCAGGTATTCCTCGTAGAACACAACCATATCGGTCGGGCTTTTCCTGGCCTCGAGGGCATATATCTGGGTGCCGGTCACAGGCCGGACAAAGATCCCATTGTCTCCCCAAAGCTTAGCCCCGGTGGAGGATATCTTCTGACCCGAAATGCCATACTGGTTCTGGAACATTGGCTCGATCTCATTGTAAAATACATACACCGAGGTAGAACCGGTCGGAAGTGCCAGGCAGGCATCGGTCAGCATATAGGCTGAGCTGGAAACTGAAACGCCATTGGCTGTAAAAACCGCCTGCCCGCTGGAGTTCACATGATGTACATACACCTGCGGTGGCTGGCCGGCTCCGTATCGCTGATCGTGCCAGGCGATATAAAAGCCATCCGAGCCGTCATTGATAAATGGCAGTACCTGCGTCCATGCAGTCAGCCCCCCGAGGGAGTTCACAGCCACGGGTGAAGACCAGACAGAATTGCCAGAGGCATTATAACGCTGGGCATAGATGGTACGGGTAAGGGCCGGGAACGAACCAGTATCCAAAAAGTACTTCAGGATCACGTCATCGGCACCCACGGGCAGCAATTGCGGCCAGGTGTATTGCTGGCTCCCGCTGAGGGTGATACCGGCGGAGCCCCATAAAAGGCTGCCCCCCGGACTGACTTTCTGGATGATCGTCACATCGTCGGCCTGCCAGGCAAACACAGCATTGCCGGCAGCAGTGACACATACTTTCGGGGCAGCGTTGAAAGCGGTGCTGTTGGACAGGGCTATGCCGTCGGCTCCCCAGACGAATGACCCGGATGGTGAAATACGATAAACCACTACGTTGTTGTTCCCTCCGTTGCGGATATCCTGGAACGCAAGGATCGCATGGTTGGCATTATCAACGGTCATATCCCAATCGGTGAGCCATGACATCTGCGGATGGTTGCTGATCAGGATGCCGTTGTTGGCCCACAGGATGTTTCCCTGGGGATCAAGACGTTGCAGCCTTACATTGTAGTTTCCATTCTCACTAGAGAAGAAACCGATGTAGGTGTCTCCGTTCGGACAGGTGGCAACCTTGGGAATGGCCTGCTCGCCTGTCGCGGTGCTGATGGGATTGTTGACTGTTGGGCTGGTGCTCCATTGACCGATGGTAATCAATGGAAGCAACATTGCCACCAAAACCATAGAGTAGAAATTTTTCATCGAGGAATATTTTTAATCGAAAAACATGAGAAGAAAACCTCTGCAGAGGTTATTATTAAATATCGTGCAAAATTAAATATTTTAGTTAAACGGGAAAAGAAGAAAAACTGAAATATCCCAAATGGTATGGCTGATGATGTTCATGACCATCGAATTATATTTCATGTAGAGCCAGCCCCAGAATAACCCGGCTACCAGGGCTGCAACAATCAGCATCACATTGCCGGTCAGCACATGCACACCGGTATAGATAGCGGTTGCCAGGATGAAGCCACCCCAGTTGCCCAGCCGGTCCTGGAAATGTCTTTGCAGGAAGCCGCGCCAGAAGAATTCCTCCCCCGGCCCTATGATCAGCAGCATCAGCAGCCCGATGCGTATTCCTTCGGCATCACCTTTAAACGCATAAACATTGGCGATTCCCTCCCCGGCAAAATCGAAGATCCGCCTGGAGAGGCTATTCCCGGCATAAAAGAAGAAATAAAGGACGATGGCGGAAACCAGCCCGAATAGCACCTTCCTGGCTAGTCCCGTAGAAAAATCCTCTTTCAGGTAGGTCCTGTAGGATTTGTCCAGGAATAAAGAGAGAGAGATGAGGACTATCAGGTTGGAACTCATCCACCACCAAAAATCGAAGCCGCCCAATCCATGCAGCACGAACATGGGGCTGAACAGGACGATGGCGAGGAGGGTAATGACGGTAAGGCGGGTTGTATTAGATTGGGATGTCATCTCAATATTAGCTAATCCCATGAATGACAGCATATAAGATCAGCGCCAGGGTACACAATGTACCAAAGAGCAAATTTAGCTGAGCGGTAGCCCCGTCTAAAGCAATGAAATCCAATGGTTTGGTTGGATGTTGGCGATTGAGGGCTTTCTTCCATAACCTAAAGGCAAGCGGGAAAGCCAAAAGTGTGATCAGGAAAGTGTAGGGCATGGCAGCCAGCTTCGGTACGAAGAGATGAGGTACCAGGATCAGCAGCAGGACCAGCACAAACGGACCATAGATAAGCACACCGTAATAGCTTAAAGATTTCTTATCCCCCAGCAGTGCCGCGATGGTGAAGATCTTCCCCGCCTTGTCCGACTGGATGTCCCGCCAGTTGTTGGCATGCAGGATGGCTATCACCAGCATCGACATCGGAACGGCCCAGACCACTGGAATCCACGACATATGGCTGG
>Ga0208980_10001943_pt1 | contig 12528 bp, 8 predicted proteins | sample WetSurMetagenome_3_FD_187993 | JGI IMG/M metagenome (GOLD analysis project Ga0208980, IMG submission 187993) | Wetland microbial communities from Twitchell Island in the Sacramento Delta, sample from surface sediment Aug2011 Site A1 Bulk (version 2) | ecosystem: Environmental > Aquatic > Marine...
CAAGGAGTTCGTCAGCGGCGAGGGCTTCCCCTACCTGGGCCGGAGCTACCGACTGCTGCTCGTGGATGAGCAGGACGCCCCGCTCAAGCTGGAGGCGGGACGCTTCAAGCTGCGGCGGTCCCTGGCCGCCGAAGGCCGGGAGCAGTTTGTGCGCTGGTACACCGAGCACGCCAGGCACTGGCTGCAGCGGCGGGTCAAGGGGTGGGCCGCCCGGATGGGCGTCGAGGTGCGAAGCTTAGGCTTTCGCTGGGGCTCCTGCGGTCAGGCCGGGAACGTCAATTTCCATTGGGCCACGATCCTGTTGCCGGTCAGCATCCTGGACTACGTCATCGTCCACGAGCTGTCCCACCTCATCGAGCCGAACCACACGCCGGAGTTCTGGCTACGGGTCGGGCGGACGCTGCCGGAGTACGAGCAGCGAAAGACTTGGCTCGCGGAGCAGGGCGGGCGGCATGTTGTGCTCTGAACCGCCGAGGAGGAGCCGATCGTGGCGGAGCGAAAGGGGGTCCGGCGTCCTGTTCCGCTCGCCCATGCGCGCGCCCCGTCGCGTCTGGGCCTTTGCCCGGCTGGCCCCCGAAGCTTTCTCCTGTTGGCGATTCCGGTCCCTGACTGGCATCATTTGAGGATCACGCCTAACAAATGTGCCCATCTGCAGTTTCTTTTTCCCATAAACCCAGCAACATCGCGGCCTAGCGCGCAGCCAATAGATTCTGAAGAGGAAGATGACGACCAATGAATCTGCCCAATCCCCTTGAGCTCGCCGCCCAGGCCGCCGACGCGCGCGAACGTACCCTGACGCTCATCGAGGGCCTGGACGGCGCACAGTTGATGGGCCCGCGCCTGGCGATCGTCAACCCGTTGCGTTGGGAGATCGGCCACACCGCCTACTTTCACGAGTACTGGGTGTTGCGCCAACACCTCGGTGAAGCGCCCGGTCGTCCCGATGTGGACCAGCTCTACGACTCGATCGCCATCGCCCACGACGACCGTTGGGATCTACCGCTGCCTTCCCTGGCGGATACGCTCACCTACATGGGGAGGGTTGCGGAACGCGAGCGCGCACACCTCGCGAGCGACCCACCGGATGCACTGCGCGACTACCTAGTGCAGTACGCGGTCTTCCACGAGGACATGCACACCGAGGCCTTCACCTATACGCGCCAGACCCTCGCCTATCCAGAACCCAGGATCGGCACCTCGCCCGTCGCGGCGTGGCAGGCCGGCGGGCTTGCTGGCGATGCGGCGGTCCCCGGGGGTGAGTTTCTACTCGGTGCCCAGGACGACGGCCGCTTCTGTTTTGACAACGAGAAGTGGGCCCATCGCGTCGAGGTCAGGCCCTTTCACATCGCCCGGGCGGCGGTCAGTAACACGCAGTACACCGCCTTCGTTGAGGATGGCGGCTATCTTCAGCGCGAGCTGTGGGACGACGAGGGTTGGCAGTGGCGTGACCGCCAGGGACTCGCCCATCCCGTCTACTGGCGGGCGGGCGCCCGGGGCTGGGAATGCCGTCGCTTCGACCGCTGGTTGCCGCTTGCGCCGCATGCCGCCGTTATCCACGTGAGCTGGCACGAGGCGCAGGCCTACTGCCGTTGGGCCGGCCGGCGTTTGCCCACCGAGCTTGAGTGGGAGGTGGCGGCGGCCGGGGAGCCCGCGCCCGATGGCATCACCCTCGCGCCGCACAAGCGACGCTATCCCTGGGGCGAGGCCCCGCCGACTGTTGAGCAGGCGAACCTAGACGGCACCGCCTCGGGCACCATCGACGTCGGTGCCCTGCCGGCCGGTGACAGTGCCTTCGGTTGCCGGCAGATGATCGGCAACGTCTGGGAATGGACCGACACCCTTTTCGGCCCCTACCGAGACTTCATGCCGGACATGTACCGGGACTACTCGCAGCCCCTGTTCGGCACAACGCGGGTGCTGCGCGGCGGCGGCTGGGCGACGCGCGGCCGGCTGATCCGCAACACCTGGCGCAACTACTACGGTCCCGACCGCAATGACGTCTTCGCCGGCTTTCGTACCTGCGCACCCTGAGATGGCACGGCCGTCCATCCAATTCCACGACCTGCACCCGACACCGGCGGATTTTGCGGCCGAGGTTCTTGCCGGGCTGCGCCGCCATCCGCGCTGCATTCCGCCGAAGTTCTTTTACGACGCGCGGGGCTCGCAACTGTTCGATGCCATCACCGCCACCCCCGAGTATTATCTGACCCGTGCCGAAGTCGAGGTGTTGACCGCCAACGCGGCCGAGATCGCGCACCGGCTTGGCACGGGTAGCCTGCTGGTCGAGCCCGGCGGGGGCAGTTGCGCGAAGGTGCGCATCCTGCTTGAGGGTCTGCGGCCCTGCGCCTATGTGCCGATGGACATCTCGCGCGAGCATCTTCGTGCCGCGGCCGAAGAGGTCGCCGCCGAGTTCCCCTGGCTGGAGGTGCACGCAAGCTGCACGGACTTCACCCGCGCGATGACGCTGCCCGAGGGCGCGCCCGAGCCCGAGGGGCCGCGCGTAGCCTTCTTTCCGGGCTCGAGCATCGGGAACTTCGACCCCGAAGGGGCCGTTCGTTTCCTGGGCGCCGTCGCGACCCTGGTGGGGACGGGCGGTTTCCTGCTCATCGGCGCCGATCGCAAAAAGGACAAGGCGACACTCGACGCGGCCTATGACGATGCGGCCGGCATCACCGCGGACTTCAATCTCAATCTGCTGGCTCGCATCAACCGTGAGCTCGGCGGCGACTTCGCGCTCGAGGCCTGGCGCCATCGCGCCTTCTACGACGAAGTTGTCGGCCGCATTGAGATGCACCTGGTGAGCGAGCGCGAGCAAAGCGTCCGCGTCGCGGGCGAGGTCTTCCGCTTCGCCGCGGGCGACACCATTCACACCGAGAGCTCGTATAAGTATGCCGATGCCGAATTCCAGGGGCTGGCGGCGTGCGCGGGCTTCCGGTCCGAGGCGGTGTGGACGGATTCGCGCGGGTTGTTCGCTGTGCACCTGCTGCAGGTAGGAGCGCCGCCCGGGGCGTGAGCGGGGGCCGACGTGAATCGCGGCGAGGGGCCGCTTCTACCAGGCAGCGCCTCGTGCGGGTAGACGCACCTCCAAGGCGCGATTCCAACCCCCAGCGGTGCAGTCGGTTGGGATGGCATCGGCGTTTCTTTTCCATGACAAACCTCTGCGGGGTCTGACCTTCTCATGCGCGCAACGGCAACGCCGGTGGTCAAGGATCTCGTGTTGGTCGGCGGCGGTCATGCGCACGTCACGGTGCTGCGTCGCTTCGGCATGCAGCCTGTGCCCGGGCTGCGCCTCACCCTCGTCACTCGCGATATCCACACACCCTACTCCGGCATGTTGCCGGGTTTTGTCGCGGGTCTGTACGGGTACGACGATTGCCACATCGACCTCGGCCCGCTCGCACGTTTCGCGGGCGCACGGCTCTATCACGCCGAGGTCGAGGGCCTCGATCTGACCGCGCGGCGCGTTCGCGTTCGCAGCCGGCCCGAGGTGGCCTTCGACCTGCTCTCGATCAACGCCGGCTCGCGCCCGCGGATGCTCGATGTCCCCGGCGCGGCGGAGCACGCCCTCGCCGTCAAGCCCATTGACGTCTTTCTGCAAGATTGGGAGGCCCTGATCGCACGAGTCTTGGCGAGCCGGGGCGACTTCCGTATCGTTGTGGTCGGAGGCGGCGCGGGCGGCGTCGAGCTGGCGCTATCGACGCAGCATCGCTTGGGGCGGTTGCTCGCCGAGCGGGGGCGGGAGCCGGGACGCCTGGGCTACACCCTGCTCACCCGCGGACCCGATATCCTGCCGACCCACAACGCGGGTGTCCGCGAGCGTTTCCGTCGGGTGCTCGCGGAGCGCGGCATTGACCTGCGCACCGATCACAGGGTGGTGGAGGTCACCGCGAGCGCGGTGCTTGCCGAAGGCCACGAGCCGGTACCAGCGGATGCGGTGCTCTGGGTCACCGATGCCGCCGCGCCGGCCTGGGCGTGCGAGGCAGGGCTCGCAGTCGACGAGTTGGGTTTCATACGAGTGGACGCGTATCTGCAATCGGTCTCTCATGCGGGTGTGTTCGCGGTGGGTGACAATGCCTCCTTGCCGAGCCCGCGGCCGAAGTCCGGTGTGTTCGCCGTGCGCCAGGGGCCAGTCCTCGCGAACAACCTGCGCCGTGCCGCCACCGGGCGCGGCCTTGTTCGCTACCGCGCGCAGCGCCATTTCCTCGGTCTGATTAGCACGGGCGACCGATATGCCGTCGCCTCCCGCGGCAATTGGTCGGCGGAAGGGGTGTGGCTGTGGCGCTGGAAGGACTGGATCGACCGCCGCTTCATGACCAGGTTCAACGAGCTGCCGAAGATGACCGCCGAGCGCGGTCCGGAGCTGGCCAGCGGCATTGCGGACGGCGAGGCGATCCGCGAGCTTTCCACCCTGGCGATGCGCTGCGGCGGCTGCGGAGCCAAGGTCGGGAGCAGGGTGCTTGACCGGGTGATCCAGCGCCTACCCCTAGCCGGCCAGCGCGCCGACGTGCTGATCGGACTCGACGCCCCAGACGACGCGGCGATGCTGGTGGTGCCGCCGGGCAAGGCACTGGTCCAGAGCGTGGACTACTTCCGTGCCTTTATCGACGACGCCTTCGCCTTTGGGCGGATCGCGGCGAATCATGCACTGGGGGATCTGTTTGCCATGGGCGCCGAGCCCCAGTCGGCGCTTGCCATTGCCACCGTGCCCTACGGGCGCGAGCGGGTCGTTGAGGAGTCGCTCTACGAGCTCCTGGCCGGCGCCCTTGCAGCCTTGGAGCCGACCGGTGCCGTGCTCACGGGCGGGCACTCCAGCGAAGGTGCCGAGCTGGCCTTCGGCCTCGCGGTCAACGGCCTTGTCGACCCTGATCGGGCCTGGCGTAAGGGCGGCCTGCGGCCCGGTGACGCGCTGGTGCTCACCAAGCCGATCGGCACCGGTACCCTATTCGCCGCCGACATGCGCCGGTGCGCCAAGGGACGCTGGATCGACGCCGCGATCGCCTCGATGGTCCACTCGAGCCTGGCCGCGGCCCAGTGTCTGCGCCGGCACGAAGCCACCGCCTGCACTGACGTCACCGGCTTCGGGCTGCTCGGGCACCTGATGGAGATGACCCGGGCATCGGGCGTCGATGCGATCCTGCAGATCGAGGCGGTGCCCCTGCTCGAGGGTGCGATCGAGACGGTTGCCGCGGGCATCCTTTCCTCGTTGCAGCCGCAGAACCTGCGTCTGCGCCGTGCGGTCCGCGATCTCGAGCAGGCGGCGCAGCATCCGCGCTACCCCTTGCTGTTTGACCCGCAGACGGCGGGTGGACTGCTGGCGGGCGTACCCGCCCACCGGGCGGCGGCCTGCGTGGCCGAGCTCAGGGCGCTCGGCTATTCGGCCGCCGCCGTTATTGGTCGGATCGACCCACGCAGCGAGGCCGAGGCGCCGATCACGATCGATGTCCGTGCCTAATCCGAAACTCGCCATCGCGCGTTACCGTGTTCACGCCTCCGGCTACGACGCCTCGGCGCAGCGCACCCTGGGGCTTCGGCGGCGCACCCTGGCTAAGCTCGCCTTGCAACCGGGCGAGACCGTGCTCGACGTTGCTTGTGGCACGGGTCTGAGCTTTCCCCTGCTGCAAGAGGGTGTGGGTGCGACCGGCCGTATCGTCGGTGTCGAGCTCAGCCCCGACATGCTGGCCCTTGCCAAGGAGCGCTGCGAGCGCGAAGGCTGGCGTAACGTTGACCTGCGCGAGTCGGCCATGGAGACAGCAGAGATTCCCGGACCCGTCGACGCGGTGCTTTTCAACTTCACTCACGACGTGCTGCGCTCGCCCAGTGCACTGGCGCGCATCTTCGCGGCCGCGCGCCCCGGCGCGCGGGTTGTCGTCGCCGGCATGAAGCTCGCGCCCTGGTGGCTGGCACCGCTAAACCTCGTGGTGCTAGTGCAGGCAAGGCCCTACATGACCACCTTCGAAGGGCTTGGCCGGCCGTGGAGCCTGCTAGAGCCCTACCTCGAGCGGTTCGCGCTCGAATCGGTGCTGCTTGGGACGGGCTATATAGGCTGGGGCGCGCTCAAAACGGCGCGCTCCACTGAGGGAGAGCAGTCCGACCAGACACCTCCCACGCAACGGTCATGGTCTACGGAGTCCGCGACAGGGGCAGAGACGGAAAAGGTCGATTCGTTGATCAGTCCCTATCGCGCATCTCACAGGGTTTAGAAAGCGTTCTACTCGGCTCTTCCCGGTTCCTGCTTTATAGATTGCTCTTCAGAGCGACGGGATCAGCAGGACGATCCACCTGTGGATTACATCTACTTCGACCTGCACCAACGGAGCGAGGCGGCGAGGAGAGAAGGCGTTGTCGCGAGGAGACCAAAGCGCGATGTGACGATCCACAATCCAGCAGGGAGAATGACCATGGTTCGCGTTCAGGGAAACGAAGAATGAGAAGAAGAAAAATCCTCGTGCTGTTCGCTCAGGAGTGGGACCGCCTCGCCCTTGCCGAACCGGCTATCGCCGATCGCTACGAGTTTCTGCATGCGGGCTTCGACCTGTTCCGATTTCCGGAGAACACTCGCTTGCTCGCCTTCGATGCGCGTCGCTTCATCGAACGGATGGTGCGGCTCGTCCGCCGGCGTGGTGTCGCGGCGGTCATCAGCTCCCACGAGCAGTTCGGCACGCTGATCGCCGCCGAGGTCGCCGACCGCCTCGGTCTGCCCGGTCCCCGGCCGAAGGCAATTCTCACCGCCCAGCACAAGTACTACGCACGCGCGGCGATCGCCCGCGTCATGCCCGAGGCCGTTCCCCGCTTCGGCGTTCTTCCGATGGACCTTTGCCGCGCGGGCACGCCGCCGCTGCCTTTCCCGTTCTTCGTCAAGCCGGTGAAGGCCACCTTTTCGGTGCTCGCGCGACGCGTCGACAACCCCGCTGAGCTGAGGCGTCACCTGAGCTTTCGGCCGCTGGAGCGATTCATCGGCGAGCGCCTGATTCGCCCCTTCGACGACCTGCTGCTCGGCCATCCCGAGCTGGCGATCGATGCCCACCACTGCGTCGCTGAAGAGCTGATCGACGGCATACAGGTCAATGTCGACGGCTACGCCGATCGAGGCCGGTTCCGGATACTTGGGGTCGTCGACGAGCTGATGTATCCGGGCACCCTGGCCTTCAACCGCTTCGAGTACCCAAGCTCGCTGCCGGCCACCCTGCAGGTGCGCATGGCGGGCATTGCCGAGGCCGCGATGCGCGCGGTCGGCTTCGACCAGGGCCTGTTTAACATCGAGTTGTGCTACGACCCCCGCGACGGCTCGATCAAAGTCATCGAGATCAACCCCCGCGTCGCCTCCCAATTCGCCACGCTCTACGAATGGGTGGACGGTATCCGGCTCTATGAGCTGATGATCGTCCTTGCCCTGGGCGAGTCCCCCCAGCCGGAGCGGCGTCCGCAAGCCCACACACATGCCGGGAGCTTCGTCTTCCGCCGTTTCGATGGCCGGCCCGCGCGCAGGCCGAGCCGCGATCGCCTCGCGCAGGTGGCCGAGCGTCATCCCGATGCCCGACTCATGCTGTATCTCAAGCGCGGCGTTGCCCTGGCGCGGGAGATGAAGTGGCTCGGTAGCCACCGCTACGCCGTTCTCAATCTGCGCGGCGATGATCGCGCGCACCTCTATGCCCGCTTCCGCGACATCCGCGACAGGCTCGGTTTCGCGCGGGATGCCGGCCCCGAGCTGGCCCCCCTTTGGTCGTCGGAGTGCGCGCGCGCGCAACCCGATGCGCTACCTGGCATCGGTGAGCAGGGCTGACCCCGGGAGGATCCGCATGCCCTTCGGGAAATGGTTGGCGCCAATCGCCGCGCTGCTTCTGCTGAACGCAGCGCTCGGGTTCGAGAACTGGTCGGGGACGCCCGCTATCCGGCCCGAGCTGCGCCTGGCGCCGGAGCTCGTTGCGTTGTGGCTTGTGCTGCTGGTCGCGATCCGGGTGTTCGGGGCGGTCCCGAAGTGGCTCGTCGCCGGCCTGGCTATCGTCTGTACGTTCCTCGTGATCGGGCGTTACCTCGACGTCACTGCGCCCGTCCTCTTCGGGAGGGAGATCAACCTGTATTGGGATGTCCCGCAGGTGCCGCGCTTCCTGTCGGTGATCGGCCAGCCGTTGGCCTGGTGGCAACAGCTCCTCGTCGCCGGGGGTGTGGTGCTGGTCCTGTGGGGTCTGTACCGGCTGTTGCGCGCGCTGGTCGAGATCGTGGCGCTCCGGGCTGCGCCGGCGGCGCTGCGCTCAACTCCGGCACTCGCCGCCACCGCCGGCGCGGTGGCCCTAGTCACGGCATATGCGGCTGGCGTGCAGGGGACCTGGGCGTTCGTGTCCGAGCCGGTGACGCCGACCTACGCACGACAGGCGGATCTGTTGCTCTCCGCCTTGCTCCCCGGTCGTCTCGCCAGCGCGCTGCCACCGTCGCCCGCATTCGACTCGGATTTGGCGGTGCTGAAGGGCCTCGATGTTAAGCTGCTGTTCCTCGAGTCCTACGGCGCGATCGCCTTCGACAATCCCGAGTCCCGCCGGTGCCTCGCCGCTGCGCGCGACACCCTCGCGCAGACCATCGCTGCGACCGGGCGGCAGGTGGTCTCGGCCTTCGTACGGTCACCCACCTTTGGCGGCGCGTCGGACCTGGCGCATCTTAGCCTGCTCTCGGGCATCGACCTGAGCGACCCCCTGCGGCACGACCTGCTCCTCACCACCGACCGTCCGACCCTGCTCGGCCTGTTCGAGCGCCACGGCTACCGGACCTATGGTTTCTATCCCGCGCTCAGTTGGGACTGGCCCGAGCGTGCCTTCTACGGCTTCGACGAGTTCCTGGACGGTCCGGCCCTTGGCTATCGGGGTCCGGAGTTCGGGCCCTGGTTCATACCAGACCAGTACTCGATTGCCCGCTTCGACGAGTTGCACCCGATTCGACCCGACAGCCCGCCGCGTCTGCTGTTTTTCCCGACCATCACCAGCCACTTCCCCTTTCGGCAGGTGCCACCCTATCAGCCGGAATGGTCCCGAGTCCTATCCGCACGGCCCTTCGACAGCGGGGATGTCGAGCGTGCGCTCGCCTACCAGGTCGGCGACTGGATGAGTCTGCTGCCGGAATACCTGCGGACGATCGAGTACACCTATGCCTGGCTCGCCGGCTATCTCGAACAGCCGAGCCCACGCGATTACTTGATGATCCTGATCGGTGATCATCAGCCCGCGAGCAGCGTTACCGGTCCCGATGCCCCCTGGGATGTCCCGGTGCATGTAATCACCTCCAGGCCGGAGCTGGTGGAAAGATTCCGGGCTCTGGGTTTTCAGCCCGGTTTGGAGCCGCGGCGACCGGTTCTCGGCGGGATGCATGAGCTCACATGGTTTCTGGCTGACGCCTTCGATAGCAAGCGGTCACTTGGGTCGCTACAGGAATCGCCGGCAAACCAGGCACCGGCGCAGCGCGTACCTGCCGGGACGCCCTCGCGCTGACGACGCGGGTGATTTAGTGGGGGAGTATCCGTGAGCTCGGCTGCTTTGAGGACGTCCCCATAGCGCCGTGGGACAGGGCATGATCGCGGCCTTGCACGCTGGAGCAGGTTCGAGCGGGTGAACCGGAGCCTGAACCGGCACAATTCTTTGTGCCGTGGGTAAACCAAAGATTGACACCAACGCAAGCTGCTAACTTGTTGGCATTGTTGAAGAACACGACGGTCTGGAAGGGTCAAAAGCGTGGATGACCACCGGCGATCCAGTACGGAATGGAATTCGACAGGTCGCGCGCGGGCAGAAGTCACTCGCCTTTCTTGTTTGCGGTCGCCGCGTGGAGCGGGGCAGCGCGAGTGCAGCTCAGAGAACTGGTGAAGGGCGTGGTAGTCCTTCTCCAACGCGCGGGTCCACCCCCCGGAGTCTCCGAGAAGGTCTCGGCTTCGATCGGGAGCCGATCCCACCGCGTTAGCGGCGTGGCTCGGGTATGGGTGGAAGGGAACCCGGGCCGGGTGGAACGATGGAGACGTCCCTGCCTCCAGGTCAGAATGTCTTCACCCACTCGCGTTAGGTCTGCTGCGCGCCAGTGGGCATCAGAATGATCGAAGTGGCGATTAACGCCGCGTTTCCGGATTACAACCGCTTGGCTCGATCTAATTGCCGAATAGCCCGGAGGTCCCAGCCTGCGGCTGCGAGAACCAAGGCGATACCGGCGGCGCAGGCCACCGGGGTTGCGACCGGCGGGTCGACCAGGCTCGCGATGAGCTGGATTGCGGCCAAGATGATCCACAAACACGCGCCCGCCGCCAGAAAAGCCGTCAGGATGACGGGTCCAGTAGACTGGTCTCCACCCAAGGCGCGGCGTGCCAGCCACTGGCGTGTCTCGCGATCCTCGGGGGCTGCCGTAGCGAGCTCCTCGGTGGCGCGGGCGGCGTCGTGACGGGCCTGACCGATGCGCAGGAGAAGCAGCGCAAGCACCACGCCAAGCACTAGGGGAAACACCCCGATAAAGGTCTTCAGATCGATGGGCAAGACGCCGCTGGCCCCCGAGAGCGTGGCAAGCTCCTTGGTCTGGGCGGCAAACTGAGTCTCTAGCACCGCGCGCCGACTGGAGAGTGCGGAGTGGAGGGCCTGCTGGCGCTCTCGTATGCTGTTGATCGCGGCAGCCGGGGCAACCGAGGCCTCGGCAATAGATTGCATCTGGTTGTCGATGCTGACGCCGACCGCATCGGCGTACTGCTCCTTGCCAGACACCGTTCGCCACCAATCGGTACCGAGCGCCTCGTTGACCCGATGGTCGGGGCGGATCTCGATCGCCTCGATGGTCGCGCGCGTCTGGGCGAGCTCCTCGGCTGCGGAGCTCAGCGCTTGCGCTTCCTGAGACACCGCGTTCGTCGCTTCCTTGGCAAGCACCCGTAAAATGTGCTCGACCTGGTCCAAGACCTGTAGGTAGGCGGAGCGTACGTTTGTCGTCCACTCGCGGTGGGCACTCGCATAGGCAGTCCCCACAATCGACTCCCTGGCATATCGGGTGAGCCGCTCGTAGGCATCGGGGGCGCCAGAGGCCAGCGCCGCGAGCACCCCCTCGAGATCCGCATCCCGGACCAGGCCAGGCAGGTTTGGCGGCAACACCGGCATCGTTTGGAACGGCCCCTGCTGTAGCAACTGCGCTGCCATAGCGGAGGACACTGGCCCCGGCACAGGTTGGACTGGAGACACCGGCATCGTCTGGAGCGGCGCCTGCTGTGCAATCTGTCCTGCCATGGTGGAGGGCGCGTGCCCTGGCATAGGGGGCGGTAACGGCACCGGCCGTTCGCCCGACCGCGCCTTTTCCACCAAAGTGCGCAACTCGGCGAAGTCAGCCATCATTCGGTTGGTCGCACGCTGTAGGACTCGCTTGATCTGCTGGTTCGCCTCCTGCCCCGCGGTGCTCAAGCGATCGATCTCCGGCTTGAGCCTCGCGAGCAGGGCGTCGTCCGCGGCGATCCTCGGCTCGATTGCGGCCATTTCCCGCGATACGCGCAGATAAGGGTGAACTGTCAAAAGGTGGATGAGTGCCAGCAGACCGGCGACCAATAGCAGCGTGCGGCGTGCCTTTGCCAGGTCTGAATGGGCCGTGGTTAGCGCATTGCGTGCGACGTCTCCGATGTAGCTCATCTCCGCTAGATCTCCGTGGTGATGTGCCATGCAGGCGGGTTTCTTGTCCGAGATCACGGCCGCAGGGCACATTCCAGCCTCCAGAGGCCGTCGCTAAACGAAATCACCGACCGCAAAAGTGCGAAGCCCTCATGCTTCGTCCGGGGTGCACCTCTTTTCCCCGTCGCCGGAGTCCTTGAGGTCGCCTTGCTCATCATAGGCGATAGGACACAAGGCCACACCCCGGTCAACTCCTGGCCCGTTCCGAGAAGACCCTTTCCGGACCACCCCCTTAGTGCAGGCGCGGACCGAGCCATCAGTACCGGGCGGAGCCTGCGGATGCAGGTGAACACAATGAACCATATCGATCGAGATGTTACATTGCGGCGGTTTCAGTTTTTCTGGACACAGGTTTCCGATTGACCGGCGCCAGGAAACAGACTCAGTGCCTGAGATGCACATGTAGAGTGAATGGAGTGAAAGGATAACCCCTCCGAGGCCACCCTTGCCCGGAGTACTATGACGCGATCCTCTATCGGAACCCCCAGACAGCCGAAGGGTGTCTGAGCAGCTACAGCGTTTCAATGCCCGGCTGCTCCTTCGGGTACACTCGCTCGCCATCGGTGCCATCAAGTCCGAGTCGCGCGATGATGTCCTCGCCGCCAGGATCCAGCGGCTTGCCCAGAACGTCCGCCGGGTCTTCGACTTCCTGAGCATGGCAGACAACTCCTGCCCCCAGCCGTCCCCTCAAGCGCAGGCATCAACTGCAGGCGGGCTAGAACGGGTTTGTCGTGAATCCGGCGGGTGCTGAGGGGCCTGAGCGGTGACCGCTTGACCGATGTCCGCCGCTGACGGACGATTAAGGGAACATCATCAGGAGAAAACTTGTGAAAGATTTAGTTTGGAACAACACGTTCAGTGTCCA
>Ga0208980_10001944_pt1 | contig 12526 bp, 10 predicted proteins | sample WetSurMetagenome_3_FD_187993 | JGI IMG/M metagenome (GOLD analysis project Ga0208980, IMG submission 187993) | Wetland microbial communities from Twitchell Island in the Sacramento Delta, sample from surface sediment Aug2011 Site A1 Bulk (version 2) | ecosystem: Environmental > Aquatic > Marine...
CAAATCGATTCTTAATCCTAAAGAAACTCAAATAGCAATTTCTGAGGTTAAAAATTATATTGAGAAAAATCTCAGCAAGGAGTTAAACCTTATTCGTGTTGAATGTCCACTCATTGTTGACAAAGAGAGCGGAATGAACGATTACCTTGATCGTGATGGCTCTCGTACACCGATAGATTTCAGTTGTGGTCTTGGTCTGGATAAACGTATCGATGCACAGGTTGTCCAGGCAGCAACAAAGTGGAAAAGATGGGCGTTGAAGCAATTCAATTTGAAACCGGGCGAAGGTCTTTTTACCGATATGCGGGCAGTTAGAAAAGATTATTTTCTCGATCACGATCATAGTGCCTATGTAGATCAGTGGGATTGGGAACGAGTGATTAAAGCTAAAGATAGAGATGTAGAATTCTTAAAAGATGTTGTAAGAAAACTATGGAAAGTTCTCAGAGGTGCAGGATTGCATGCAGAAAAAATATTCCCTAAGCTTAAAGGAAAATATCCTGAATTTCCGAAAGAGCTTACATTTCTTCATGCAGAAGAAATCCTTGATATGTACCCTGATCTTCCACGCAAGCAGAGAGAAACAGCAATACTTCAAAAATATCCCGCAGTATTCATAATAGGAATAGGCTGGACACTTGAAGATGGATATCCGCATGAAATGAGAGCTGCAGATTATGATGATTGGGTAACACCAACTATAAAGAAGAATGGAAAATTAATGCACGGAATAAATGGAGATATTCTTGTTTGGAACCCTGTTACGAAACGTCGTCATGAATTATCATCAATGGGTATCCGTGTAACAAAAGATACATTAGTTGAGCAGTTGAAGATTACAGGACAGGAACATTTCTTAAATATGCCTTACCACAAAATGATTATGAATGATGAAATTCCGCTGAGCATTGGCGGTGGTATTGGTCAGTCACGTGTTTATCAATATCTATTGAGAAAAGCAGCACTTGGCGAATGCAGTGTAACTGTATGGCCGAAGCAGCTGAGAGATATTTGCGCAGAGAAGAAGATATATCTGCTTCAATAAAAATCAAATTCACAAATCATTTTAATAAAGAGCAACTAATGAGGTTGCTCTTTTTATTTTTAATAATATGAACCAAGCCAGGGTGGATTACCCGAAGTTGAAGATTTTATAAAGCAGTTTAGAAAGTAAGCAGAGTTTTCGCATTCATTTAGTGCTAGGTTCAATCAAAAGATTTTATTAGACAAACCAACACACCTGCCGTTATATTTATATAAAGCAGATTGTTGAAGACTAAGAATTTCAATTTGCTTTTTTTATCTTCACCATCAAATAAAATAATTATTTAAATCATGATTGCAGTAATACTAATTCTCTCACTATTGCTATTCGCATTGGCGTATGCGACATATTCTAAATTCCTCGCTAAAAAAGTTTATGATTTAAACTGCGAAGCAAAAACTCCCGCCGAATTAGTGAATGATGGTATTGATTACATCCCTACAAACAAATGGTATTTACTCGCTCAGCATTTTTCTGCTATATCAGCGGCTGGTCCGATATTCGGTCCGATCATCGCCGGTTTGGCATTCGGATGGCTGCCAGCTCTATTGTGGATTGTAATTGGGGCAATCTTTATTGGTTCTGTTCACGATTTCTCAACGCTTGTTGGTTCAGTAAAACATAAAGCCTGTTCCGTTGCAGAAATAGTTAAAGAGCATACAGGGAAAAAAGCATACTATATTTTCATCGGGTATATCTGGATTGCGATCATCTACATACTTACTGCTTTTACAGATGTTACTGCAAGTGCATTCACAAACAATGTTGAAATAAAGAATAACGATGGTGTATTGATTGATACAATAATCGGCGGTGGAACAGCTTCAAGCAGTATTATTTATTTGTCACTCGCAGTTTTGTTGGGACTTGCACTTAAAGTAATCGACAATAAAATAAAATCAGCAGGGAAGATCAATTGGACAAGAAAAATTGTTGTTACTCTTTCTCTTTTACTTGTCGGATTTTCTATCTGGTACGGACAGGAAAATCCAATTTCTGTTTCTGCTTTATCTCAAATATTTGGTGAAGGTTTTATTCAGTCATTTAGCCAGCCGAAATTTACCTGGGCAATTTTAATCTTGATCTACTGCGGCGTAGCTTCAATATTGCCGATGTGGTTATTGCTTCAGCCGAGAGGATTACTTGGAGGAAGTTTTCTCTACATAATTCTCTTTGCCGGAGTTGCCGGAATTATTTCAGGTTCGGCAAACGGAGATTTTAATCTCAGCTTTACATCATTCATTACATTCAACGACCCGAAATTAGGTCCGCTGGTTCCGATTTTATTTACAACAATTGCCTGCGGTGCTTGCAGCGGATTTCACGGAATTGTCTGCAGCGGAACAACCAGCAAACAGTTAAAATCCGAATGCGACGCTCCGCTTGTCGGTTACGGTGCTATGCTTCTCGAAGGTGTAATTGCTCTTGTTGCTTTAAGCACAGTAATGATTTTAATTCCTAAGGGATTTACCGGAACACCCGATGCAGTGTTTGCAACTGGTATGGGAAGATTCATCGCACAGTTTGGAATCGATTTGAATTTTGCAATCAGTCTTGCAATGCTGGCGTTTGCTACTTTTGTTTTTGACACAATTGATGTTACCACAAGATTGGGCAGGTATCTTGTTCAGGAACTTCTGGGAATAAAAGGAAGATCGGGAAGCATTATCGGAACAGTTGCAACATTGATTATTCCAATGACACTTTTAACCTTCCAGGTAACTGATGCGTCGGGAAAAATTATTCCGGCTTATCTGGTGGTGTGGTCTGTTTTCGGTGCGAGCAATCAGCTGCTTGCAGCTTTAAGCTTAACAGGATTATTTGTGTGGATTCGAAAACTGAACAAGGGAATGATCCAGCAGGTTATCGTTGGTGTTCCTATGGTTTTTATGACAGTAATTACTTTATGGACTCTGTTACTGAATGTTGAAAGATGGTTTGTCGCAATTTCCGAAGGGAAGAGAACGATTACTGATCCCAGCGGAATATTAAACTTACTGCTCATCGCACTTGCATTGAGTCTGCTTTATTATTCAGGGAAGGAAATTTTTAAGAAGAAGAAAGAAGTAAAAGCAGAACCGGTTGTTTGATGATATTTAATTGTGCAGAGAAGAAGACTAAATTGCTACAATTATATTTTAAGCCCCAAACACTAGCCTGTAATTTCCTAAGTTAGGCACGTGGACAAACAGACGATCCTGAAAAAGTAAAAGAAATTATGCTCACACCAATTGCCGGAGAAATTACAGAACGAGAGCCGAGCAACGGCTATCTAATTTACCAGGGCGGTTTGCCGGAAGTTGAGGAGTTTATAAGTAAGTTCAGAAAATAGAAAATCAATCGGGGTGTTTAAGTAAAATTATTTCATTCGGTTCCAATTCTAGCTTTAATTCTTCAGTGATTTCATACTTACCGTTACTTATGATTTTTATATCACCTTGATTTATAGCATTTAGTATTTTTTCTGCGATGGGCTTCAATTGCCGATGGTAAAAATCCAAATTATTGAGTCTTTTTCTGTATTCATTTTCCCAATTACTTCCATGAGCATATCTTAAATAACTTTCATCCATCCAGTAAAAGTAATTAAGGCCGAGATGTTCCAAAAAGGTGTACCCTAAACGAATTTCATGTTTTTCTTCATCGAAGCTACCGCAAAATAAATCATAAAATATGTCAAGATATTCTTGAATTTTTCTCGGTTCATTGATAAACTTTTTAAGTAGTATTTTCAATTTCCAAGTCTCAAATTCACTCTCAGGAATAATTTTATATATATATTCCTTTAGATGTTCAATTGAATTTTTATCATCGTATTGAAATAATAAAAGATCAGTATATATTTCCTTCCCTAATTCTTTTTCAAGCTCCTTCGAATTAAAAATAAAATTCACTAGTTCTGAAAGAGTTAATTCATTATTAAGAAATTCAAAGAATTTCAATTTATTATGTAATGAAAGATTAGCCATTTAGTTAATGCAAACATACAATATAAAACACTTTTCTTTTTTTAATTCCCCAAAATTAGCCGTAATTTTTGATTGAAGATTGAACACATTTTCATCAGATTACGGCTAACATTTCTTATAAATTTTATGTTTCGATTTCCTTCATAACTCATACAACAATTCGTGATTCAGGAGTAACAAATGCCCGACAAAGACATTCATCAATTATCAATTAACACAATCCGTTTCCTTGCTGTTGATGCAGTTCAGAAAGCAAACTCCGGTCATCCTGGAATGCCAATGGGCTGTGCACCGATTGCGTACCAGCTTTACACAAAGTTTATGAAGCACAATCAAGCAAATCCGGATTGGAAAAACCGTGACAGGTTCATTCTCTCAGCAGGTCATGGAAGTATGCTGTTGTATTCAATTCTTCATCTCTGCGGATACAAAATTTCTATGGATGACTTGAAAAATTTCAGACAGTTCGGCAGCATTACTCCCGGTCATCCTGAATTTGGTTTGGCTCCAGGTGTTGAAACTACAACCGGTCCGCTTGGACAGGGATTCTCAAACGCAGTCGGGATGGCAATTGCTCAAGAAAATCTCGGCTCACTTTTTAACAAACCTGACATCAAAATTCTCGATCACTACATTTACGGAATCTGCAGCGACGGTGATTTGATGGAAGGAATTTCTCACGAGTCTGCATCACTGGCTGGCCATTTGAAGCTTGGTAAAATTATTTTCTTCTATGATGATAATGGAATTACAATCGACGGAAAAACAAGTCTTGCATTCTCGGAAGACATCAAAAAAAGATTTGAAGCATACAACTGGCAGGTTTTAAACATAGATGATGTAAATGATCTTTCACAAATTGATAAAGCAGTTGAGCAAGCTCAGAAAGAAAAGGCTAAACCAACACTTATAATTACAAAAACACACATTGGTTTTGGAAGTCCGAAGAAGCAGGATACTTCTTCAGCTCACGGATCGCCGCTCGGTGAAGATGAAGTAAAAGCCTCAAAGAAAAATCTTGGTTGGGATGAAAAAAAATATTTCTTCATTCCCGATGAAGTAGCCGATCATTTTAACAAACTGAAAAGCACATTCAGCAATTATGAAAATGAATGGAACAAACTTTTCGAAACATATAAGAAAAAATACCCGGCTGATGCAAAGCAATTCGTAAAAGTTTTCAACAACGATTTTGGTGATAAATGGAAGAACGCATTACCATCTTTTACTAAATATGGAGAAAATATTCCAACCAGAAATGCATCCGGTAATGTTATAAATGCAATCGCCAAACATCTTCCAACATTAATTGGAGGCTCAGCAGATCTTGAGCCTTCTAACAACACTTACATAAAAGAATCAGAAAAATTTTCAGCAGAGAACAGATCAGGAAGAAATTTTCACTTCGGAATTCGTGAACACGGAATGGGAGGAATATTAAATGGAATGGCTTTGTACGGCGGAGTGATTCCTTACGGCGGAACATTTCTTGTTTTTGCTGATTATATGAGACCATCAATCCGGCTTGCTTCACTTTCCGGAGTAAGGCCAATCTATGTTTTCACCCATGATAGCATTGGATTAGGAGAAGACGGACCAACTCATCAACCAATAGAACATTTAGCTTCACTTCGTGCAATACCAAAAGTTGTAGTGATCAGACCAGCTGATGCAAATGAAACAGTTCAGGCGTGGAAAGTAGCCATCGAACATGAAGGAAGTCCGGTTGCACTTGCGTTGACCCGTCAGAAAGTTCCTGTTCTCGACAGAACAAATATGAATTCAGCAGAGAATTTATCGAAAGGTGCTTACATTCTCATTCAATCAGAAAAAAATCCGGAAATAATTTTAATGGCTTCCGGTTCTGAAGTCTCACTTGCTGTTGATGCATTTGATTTACTTCAGTCACAAGGAATAAGTGCAAGAGTTGTAAGCTTTCCAAGCTGGGAATTATTTGAAGTGCAATCTGATGAATACAAAGAATCTATTCTTCCAAAATCAATTAAAGCACGAATTTCAATTGAAGCGGGAGTAAAGCAAGGCTGGGAAAAATATCTTGGCGATTACGGCGAGGCAATAAGCATTGAAAAATTTGGGGCTTCAGCTCCTTATGAAATTATTTTTAAAGAGTATGGTTTTACAAAAGAAGCTGTTGTGGGTTCTGTGACAAGAGTTTTGGGGAAAGTACATAGTAAAAGTAAATTATAGCGTATAAAGTTTTAGTCGCATAAATCAAGAAGAAACAAGATTAAATTCCAAATACCAAAAAATAATTTACAAACAAATTTCAATAATCAAATTTCAATTCTTCGGACATTCTTGAATTAGTTCGGAATTTTGAATTTTGTCTTTGGTGCTTATTTGTTATTTAGAGCTTGTTTATTGGAATTTTAGAAAGGTAATATGAAAAAAGTTGTAATCCTCGGCGCAGGTTTAGTTGGCAGAACAATCGCGATCGAACTATCAAAAAATTATCAAGTCACTGCAGTTGATGCAAATTACGGCCGGCTAAAAAATCTCAAAGCAAAGAAAATAAAAACACGCAGAGCTGATCTATCATCAGATTCTGTAATTAAAAGAGTTGTAAAGAATTGCGATCTGGTAATCTGTGCACTGCCAGGATTTATGGGATTCAAATCGCTAAAATCGATTATCAACGCCGGGAAGAATGTCGTTGATATTTCTTTCTTCCCCGAAGATCAGTTTCTGCTCGATAAACTTGCAAAGAAAAAAGGTGTCACTGCTATTGTTGATTGCGGAGTTGCACCGGGCTTAGCAAATGTCATACTCGGTTATCACAACCAGAAAATGAAAATATCAAATTACAAATGCCTGGTTGGCGGACTTCCTTACAAGCGTGAATGGCCATTTGAGTACAAAGCATTCTTTTCTCCGATCGATGTGATTGCTGAATATACACGTCCTGCAAGATTGGTTGTTGACGGAAAAATAATTGAGAAGGAAGCATTGTCTGATCCTGAAATAATTCATTTTGATGAAGTTGGTGAGCTTGAAACTTTCAACACTGATGGACTGAGATCTTTACTCAAGACTATGAAAATCCCAAATATGATTGAGAAAACAATGCGCTATCCTGGTCATATCGAGTTGATGAAAATTTTCAGAGAGGTTGGATTGTTCTGTGAAAAAGAAATTGAAGTAAATGGAAAGAAAATCAAACCGGTTGATCTGACTGCCAAATTACTTTTTCCATTCTGGTCGCCGGGAAAAGGAGAAAAAGATTTCACGGTGATGGATGTGTTGATTGAAGGAGAGGAGAACAACAAAAAAACATCTCATCACTATTTTGTTTTTGACGAGTACGATCCAAAAGAGGATAATTCATCGATGGCAAGAACAACAGGATTTACTTGCTGTGCTGCTGCAAGATATTTGCTTGATTATAACTATGATCGAAAAGGAATTTGTCCGCCAGAATATCTCGGCGAGGATGAAAACTGTTTTAACTATATTGTTTCATACCTTAAGAAAAAAGGTATAAGAATAACGTATTCAAATAAATAAAAGTATTTTTAGTAATATCAGTTATGATGAAAGATTATTTTTCATTTCTGATTTTTCAGCTTCTCCTGCTTGCTTCATTTTCCTGCTTTGCTCAGCAGGAAGAATCACTGATTAGTTATAAAGATTCCGTTTACAGATTTCAAGGCATCATCCCTCCGGTAGAATTTCAATATAACCTGAATGAAATATTCAGTAAACCAATTGCGCCGAATATACCTGATGACATTTTGTTTGATGATAATCCATCAACTGTCTGGCTTCGTACTCAATTATTAATTTCGAATAACACAGGCCAATCGGGCAGCGGTGAAATTACAACTCATTTTACGTCTCCACTCTATCAGCAATATCTCAGGGATTCTGAATTTGATATGGTAAGATATGTTTTAGGAGCAGTGCAAGCCGGGGCAGTTGGCTATATGGCTTACAGGCATATTAAAAAGTATGGTTTCTGGAAATAAATCACTTCTCTTCCATACAGTCGATTTACCATCCATCAGTAAAATAATTCTTCATTCAATTATTTAGAATTATTTGAAACACCTTTCTGTTTATTGCGTCTTAATTTTAGGTTTAACAATCAAAGAGGAAAAATCTATGAATATTTTTACATCAACTGCAAAGCCGAGGTCAATAACTTCTTATTTGCTCTCAATACTTCTTCTATTTGCATTTGCTTCTGTTTCCTGTGCTGATACACCAACGGATTCCCTCAATAAAGATTCCCAAAAGTATCTTTCATTTTATGAAACTGTTGACGGCGAAAGAATTCACTGGGAGGCAAATTTTTTCGGTGATGAAATTACCTCTGTCTATAAAAACGGAAAAAGAATTCCAGATGATCTTGTTTCTGATTACAAAGAAAAAGTGTACGACCAGCTTGATGATATGAGATTCGGAGACAGGGAATTTAAATTCCAAATGCCTCTTGTCCTTGGAGAAGATTTCCATTTTGATATGGAGGAACTTCACAAAGAACTGGAAGAAATGCAAAAGGAGTTACCGGAGCTCAAGGAGAATTTTCAGTTCCATTATTTTGACAGCGAAGAATTTAAAAAGGAAATGGAAGATCTGAAGAAAGAGCTTGAAGAGAACAAAGATCACATTTACAAATTCAAGTTCGATGATAAAGAGTTCAAGGAAGAGATGGAAAAACTCCAAAAGGAACTCAAAGAAAATCTGCCAAAGCTGAAAAAGTTTAAATTTGAATTTGACATAGAAGAAGAAGACACGGAAGTCTGACGCTTTAATCTTTGAACTATTTCCTGAAAGTGGTTATTTATTTATTCAATCACATAAAGAAATTAGTTCGTTAAAATGTCAAAAAAATATTTAATAGTCGGCGGAAGTTCGGGGATTGGATTAGCTCTCACTAGTCGTCTTGCTTCAGAAGGTAATTCGGTATTTGCATTAAGCAGAAATCAGAACCAGCTTGAGATTAGTGATAAAATAATCTATCATAAAATTGATGTTCTGGATCAACAGCAGAATTTTCCTTCATTTGAAGATGAATTTGACGGGCTTGTGTATTGTCCCGGCTCAATCACTTTGAAACCCTTCAAAAACCTCAAAGAAAAAGATTACATCGATGATTTTATGATCAATGCATTTGGCGCAGTAAAAGTAATCAATCAGTATCTGACAAATCTTAAAAAAGCAGAAAAGTCTTCTATTGTTCTATTCAGCACAGTTGCTGTGCAAACAGGAATGTCGTATCACGCATCAATTGCAATGGCTAAAGGTGCGGTTGAAGGATTAACTCGCTCACTTGCCGCAGAGTTTGCACCAAAGATAAGAGTTAATGCAATCGCTCCTTCATTAACTGATTCTCCTCTGGCAAGCAAGCTTTTAAGTAATGATGAAAAGAAAGAAGCTTCAACAAAAAGGCATCCACTGAATTCAATTGGTAATGTGGAAGATATTGCAAACGCAGCATATTATCTTATCTCCGATCAATCAGGCTGGGTAACAGGACAAATTTTTCATATTGACGGCGGAATGTCCTCACTAAGATTACTATGATAAATGTTTTAATTATTTTATTAAATTATTTTTTAACAATGGCGCAGATGGAAGAATCATTACTTAAATCAAAGTTTACTGATTTCGCAGATAAAAATGTTAGAGAAAAATGGGGAGTTACCAACGATGATGTAATGGGCGGGGTTTCGTCCTCAAAAATTTCCACAGGAGAAAATGATGTCCTGGTTTTTTCAGGAAATGTTTCGCTTGAAAATAACGGCGGATTTGCTTCTCTGAGAAGTCCGATTGATGATTATGATATGTCAGCTTATGAAGGATTTCTGATTAAGGTAAAAGGCGATGGGAAAAATTATTATCTATCATTCAGACAGACTAAATATTTTACGGGATTTAATTTTACCCAGCGTTTTCAAACAGAAAAAGACAAATGGCAAACGATTAAACTTCCCTTCAATGATTTTAAATTGAAATATTACGGCAGGGAAGTCACCGATTCAGAATTACCGGATAAATCAAGCATCAAGCAATTATCAATTCTCATCAGCGATAAACAGAAAGGTCCTTTCAAAATAGAAATTGCGTGGATTGGTCTTTACTGATCAATTTCCGGGCAATTATTCATCTTTCCATCACATTTGAACTATTCTTAAAGTCACTCTGTTATTTAAATTGACTATTTAACAAAGGAATTATTATGGAAAACAAAAATAAAATAGAAACATTTGATATTGATGAAGTTGGTGATAACCATCACTTTACCTCTATTGAAACACCATTGCATCCTGAAGCATTTAAGATAGATGATGAATTGAAGATAGAACTGATTGAAAAAAACTTTAAAGAGATAATGCACGTTCTTGGACTCGATCTTAGTGATGAAAGTTTAAAGGATACTCCGAGAAGAGTGGCGAAGATGTATGTGAAAGAAGTTTTCAGCGGATTGAATCCGGATAACAAACCAAAAGCAACAGCGTTTACAAATAATTTTAAGTTCAAAGAAATGCTGGTAGAAAAAGATATAACTATATATTCTTATTGCGAACATCACTTTGTCCCGATTTTCGGTAAAGCACACATTGCTTACTTTCCGAACGGACATGTGATAGGCTTATCAAAGTTAAATCGTATTGCTCAATACTATGCAAAAAGACCGCAGGTTCAGGAAAGATTAACTGTACAGATTGCAACTGAGTTGAAAGAAACTCTCGGCACCGATGACGTTGCAGTTATCATTGATGCCAATCACATGTGCGTTGCATCAAGAGGAGTTAACGATGTAAATAGTTCAACTATTACATCATGTTTTAACGGAAAGTTTTTAAATGAAGCAACAAAATCAGAATTGTTGAAATATATTTATTCAAAATGATTAAAGCAGATAGAAAAAATTATAAGCCGTCCACGCTGACGGCTTTTTTATGTGACATTGCTCAATTTTAAACAGATAACAAATTATTAATTTTGGGTGAGGAGGTTTAATGAATATGAAAAAGGTTGTTATAATTGGTGCAGGTTTCGGAGGATTAACTGCAGCTAAAATTTTAGCGAAGTATGATTTCGATATAACCATAATAGATAAAACTAACCATCACGTTTTCCAGCCATTACTTTACCAGGTTGCCACAACAGCTTTATCGCCGGCTGATATTGCAACTCCCATAAGATCAGTCTTCAGTGAAAATAAAAATGTTAAAGTGCTTCTCGGCGAAGTTCATTCGATTAATAGAGAAACAAGGAAAGTTCTATTCAATGGATCTAAAATTGATTTTGATTATTTAATAGTTGCAACCGGTTCGAGACATTCCTACTTCGGAAAAAATGAGTGGGAAAAATTTGCCCCAGGATTGAAAACAATGAATGATGCGTTGAAGATAAGAGAAAAAATTCTTCTTTCACTTGAGGCTGCAGAAAAAGAATCCGATCCGGTGAAGAGACAAAAGTATCTCAACTTTGTAATTATCGGCGGCGGACCAACAGGCGTTGAACTTGCAGGAGCTATTTCGGAAATAGTTAACAAAAATGTTATCCCTGACTTCAGGAACATCACTGCATCAATGACCAAAGTCTATTTGATTGAAGCGATGCCAAAAATACTATCAAGTTATCCCGATAAACTTTCTTCGTATGCTGCTGGAGAATTAAAAAAACTTGGAGTTGAAGTAATATTAAATGAGAAGGTTACTGAGATTAATCATCACGGAGTAAGAGTTGGCGACAAATTTATTGAATCGAACAATATACTTTGGGCGGCTGGTAATCAGGCATCACCTTTAATAATATCTCTCAACACAGAAATAGACAGAGGCGGCAGAGCAGTTGTTAAAGATGATTTAAGCATAAAAGAGGATGAAAATATTTTCATAATTGGTGATGCTGCTGCAGTAAAAAATAAAAGCGGGGAATATCTTCCAGCAATTGCCCCCGTTGCAATGCAGCAAGGAAGATACGTTGCAAAAATTATTGCAAAAAATTCAGCTGGGAATTCAAGGATAGCATTTAAATACAATGACAAAGGAACTATGGCAACCATTGGTAAAGCCAAAGCTGTTGGAGTTGTTAAAGGCATAAAGCTGTCTGGTTTAATAGCCTGGCTTGCGTGGTCTTTTATTCATATTGCATATCTGATAGGATTCAGAAACCGTTTGCGGGTTATGGTTGAATGGATGTGGTATTATATAACAAATCGGCCTGGAATCAGATTGATTGTGAAATATACCGAAGATCAGCAGATAAAATCCTGAGTATAGAGATCATTTTTAATAGATAATTCGTGGATTTGTAAAAACCCTTTATTTATTCTAATTTTGAGCGTCCACATAAAAGAAAGATACAGCACATCTGTTATTTCCCGCTCTATCTACTTTTTCAAAGACAAGCACCAGGCTGCTGAGTAAAAATAGCCTGAATTTTTTTTATTTTTTTAAGGAGTTTAAAATGAACATTTACGTCGGCAATCTGTCCCCCGAAGTAAAAGAAGAAGATCTTACTGAACTTTTCTCCCAGC